>Ga0105092_10001451_pt1 | contig 12734 bp, 9 predicted proteins | sample PPLLak2March2015_FD_87021 | JGI IMG/M metagenome (GOLD analysis project Ga0105092, IMG submission 87021) | Freshwater sediment microbial communities from Prairie Pothole Lake near Jamestown, North Dakota, USA - PPLs Lake P7 Core (1) Depth... | ecosystem: Environmental > Aquatic > Freshwater >... | reverse complement strand
TTACTTTTAAGATTTTATTATTTGTTAAGTTTTATATTTTTATGTCTCCCCGTCTCCTTTCATGTATCATAGGAGAGGGGGTCGGGGGGTGAGGACAGGAGCTGAAATTACACGTATATTTTTTTCGTAACAAATTGATTTATGATTTGCTACTGAAATTATAAATAAAATCTAAAATGATAACCGATTATTATACTCTTGCGTAAAGTGACATTAAAGTACTTATTGAATAATACTTTTAAACTATGAAATATCATTGACTTAATACTATTATTATATCATATTAACATTGGTTCATTTGCTATCAATAATTTTAATCAATGGAGTTGATATGAAAAAGTTAATTCTACTTTTTGTATTATTATCATTCATTACATACGGCATAATATTTTCTCAATCAAAAAACAATCCTTATAATTCTAATTCGGAATCTATCGATGTCATGAGCATTAGTCCCGGTGTAAATGGAACAGGAGATGTAGTTGGTGCCCAATGTGTCGGGGGTTTAGTTTATGATGACAATACATTTGAGAATGCATACGGCTGGAATGCAGGAAGCGGTGTTGGTAAATATGTTATGAAATTTACACCCAATATATATCCATATACATTTAACCAGGTTTGCCTGGCATTAACAAGAACAACTTCCGGTACTGCAAATTTTACATTTGATATTGTTGTGTATGATACGCTGGGTCTTGGAGGTGCACCCGGCAATTTAATAGCAACAGTCCCAAATCAAACTGTTTCTAATATACCTATATGGCCAACAGTATCATGGTATGATTTTACCGGTCTTACGGGTATAGCACAGTTGATATCCGGAAGCTATTATATAGGCGTAAGCTGGAATCCTGCAACAGCAGGTTTTCACTTTATCGGAGCTGATGAAAATTCAACTCCCCGGATTCCCGGTTTTGGCTATATTAATTCTACCTGGAGTTCAATTACATCATGGTATTCCGGTTATCAGAAAATAGGTGTAAGGGCTGATGGAATTGCAACAATTTATACTCATAATGTTGCGGCAGGTCCGTTCTTAAGCTTTCCACCTATGCTTATTGTAAATACATCATACCAGATAAAAGCAAAAATAACTAACCGTGGTACTACAAATGAGTCAGGTATCCCGGTAAAATTTTTTGTTGATGGAGTGCAAATAAATTCAATTAATATAAACCTAAATGCAGGGCAGGCTGACTCGGTGAGCTTTAACTGGGTTCCAACTAATCCCGTGTACTATAATTTAAAAATAGTTACCGCCCTTGCCACTGATGAACACAGGCCAAATGATACGGTATCTACGAATGTTTTAGCTTATCCAAATGGAGTAATGTATTGTAACGGCACCGGCACAACGGCAGTTCAATACCCGTTTTATACTTATTATATGGATTCGAAAACAGATATGCTTTATCTTTCAAGTGAAATTGGAACAGGCGGCTTACCAATGAATATTTATACAGTCGGATTTAATGTAATCTCACCTGCTTCCCAGGTTATGAACGGCTTCAAGCTTAAAATGAAAAATACAATTGCAACATCCATTTCTTCTTTTGAATTATCCGGATGGACTGAAGTCTACAATGGCAGTTATGCTATTTCCGGTTCAGGGTGGCGGTTCATAACATTGCAGACACCATTTATGTATACAGGTAATAACTTGTTAATCGAAATATGTTATAATAATAGCAGCTGGACTCTTAGCTCGACTGTAGCCTCTACTGCAAAAACAGGCAGAGTGTACCATGCTCACCAGGACCTCTCAACTGGTAACGGCTGTCTGGATATTATTTCAGGTGCCTTACAAACAACATTACCGAATATTTGTCTCTCTCCATGGGTTGGAATAGAGCCAAAAACACCGAACGAAATACCACAGGTATATTCACTGGAGCAAAACTATCCAAACCCGTTTAACCCTGTAACAATTATCAATTATCAATTGCCAATGAGCAGTGAAGTGAAGCTTATTATATATGATGTAACAGGAAGAGAAGTGGCATTGTTGGTTAACCAAAAGCAAAATGCAGGTGAATATGAAATTGAATGGAATGCGGCTGATTATCCAAGCGGAGTATATTTTTATAAGCTTGAAGCCGGTGATTTCAGCCAAACTAAAAAAATGGTTCTTATGAAATAACGACATTTGTCACTATTGTAAATAACAAATAATTATCGAGGAGAATCCGGAAAAAAGCCCCAAATGACGGGGCTTTTTTCTTGAACTAACTTCAAAGTATATCAGGATTTTAAAATACTCTTCCCTTTTCATTCCATAAATTGTGGAATTTCTATGTCTACTTGCAGGTTTTCCTTGAATTATTATCAATGGTGTATCGAAGCAGGTAAAAGTTCACGCAACTTAAGTTTGTAGTGTGGCTTACCTCAAACTTCTTTAGCTTACCATAAAATCAATATTAAAAAATTAAAGGAGAATAAAATGAAATTTTTAACTGTTTTGTTAACCTTAGTAATGCTCACATCAATAAACTTTTTGAATGCACAGCAAAGATTATACGGTGATACAACTGACTTAGGTGATGGGATAGTTTATACATGGGTAGACTACAACAATCAGGGAACAAGAGATTTAATCGGAGTAAGCATGACCCAGGATGCATTTAATAATTTACCAACTACAGCAAACGCATTAAATTTATTATTGCCGGTTTCAGGGACTGACACTTTATTTAATCATATTTTTTTCAACTGGAATCCAATGGGTCATACCCCGGGATATTGGACAGCACCTCATTTTGATATACATTTTATGATGGTTTCAATAGCGGAACGCCAAGCTGTAATTGGCGGTCCGGATTCTATTATACCTGCACCTTACATACCTCAGGATTATATTGTATCTTCCCCGGTAGTTCCTCAAATGGGTGCACATTGGGTTGATTCAACTTCACCTGAGCTTCACGGACAGACATTTACACATACTCTTATATATGGTTTTTACCGGACTAAAATGTTTTTCGTTGAACCAATGATAACACTGGCATACCTGCAAACAAATCCAAATGTTACATTAACTATTAAACAGCCGGCACAATATATGAGAACAGGTTATTATCCAACATTATATACAATCAGCTACGATGCAAGTGGTCAGAAATACGATATTGTTCTTAAGGATTTTATATTTAGAACCGGCACCCCTATCGGTATTCAAAATATAAGTGCTAATATTCCCGGCAAATTCACTATCTATCAAAATTATCCAAATCCATTCAATCCAAACACGAATATCAAGTTTGATATACCGGAGAAATCGTTTGTCAAGCTTGCAATATTTAATTCTCTTGGACAGGAAATTGCATCATTAGTAAATGAAGAATTGAATGCAGGAACATACAATGCAGATTGGAATGCAAGTAATTATCCAAGCGGGGTGTATTTTTATAAGCTCACAACAGGCAGCTTTACTGAAACAAAGAAGATGATTCTTTTAAAATAAGTTACATATAACTTTAGAAATACTTGCCTGTTGCCTATAACCCTGCATTACCGGCAAGTGAATAATATTTGCAAAATAATAAAGCCTGCTTACCGGAGGTAAGCAGGCTTTATTATTTTGCCATTTGTAAAAATGTTAAAATCAATTTTGTTAATCACCTTACGCACTTTCGATAAATTCAGTCCTGAGTCCCGGGTACTCGCTTAGGCATCAAGTTAATGAAAAGAGGATTCGAAATAGATAAAAGACAAGGGGTAACTGTATTAATAGATATATATTCAAATTCAAAAATAATCTTGATAAGCAACCCGGATTTAAACTACTTCATTACCCCTTGTATACTTCAATTAACCGAATATCCCTCTATAGCAGTTATAAACAGATGAATTTATGGAATATCAGGAATTTATCAGATGCATAATAATTAAATTAACTCTCTGCGATAACTCTGTGTGAAAGTCTGCTTACTCTTCGTTTAATTAATTTTGGCAAGGGGTAATAAGAATATTAATAATTAGAGTTATTTATATGATATTTAACATTATTTATGGAACATTCATATCAATACTGTTACCCCTTGTCTTTTATCAATTTCAAATCTCCTTACTGTTAACTTGACGACTATGCGAGTACCCGGGGCTCAGGACTGAATTGTATAGTTTCCTGATTTTTGCGTAAGATGACTTTGTTAATCTGAATAAAGAAAACATAGAGCTTCTTTATACTGCAGTATTATTATTAATCACTTTAATCTGTTTCATTGTATTTCCAATTTTACCGTAAATAATAAAAGTGTAGTTTTTGTAATCAATCCTTTCATATAATGAAGGTATATGACCTGTTACTTTGCATAAAAATCCACCAATAGAATTATAATACGGGTCTTCCGGAATATCTGCTTCAAACTTTGCATTAAAATCTTTTACCGATATAATAGGGTCTATGAAATATTGGTTTTCCTTCAGCTTTATAATCTCTGAAGTTTCAAGGTCATATTCATCCATAATTTCACCAACAATTTCTTCTATAATATCTTCCATAGTAACCAAACCTTCCACACCTCCATATTCATTTATAACTATGCCCATATGGATTTTATTTTTCTGGAATTCCTTCAATAAAATACCTATATGCTTCATTATTGAGACAAAATACGCCGGCCTGATTATATCCTGCAAAGCAATTGTATCCATATGAACTGCAGATGATACTAAATCTTTTGTGTAAATTATTCCGATTATGTTGTCTATGGTATCTTTATAAACAGGGACTCGTGAATATCCTTCTTCGGTAACCTTCCGGAATATAGTATCTCTTGAATCATCAATGTTCAAAGCAATCATTTGATTACGCGGCACCATAATATCCCGTGTTTGTTTATCATTAAATTCAAAAATGTTTTCAATCAACTGCTGTTCCGTCTTGTCAATCACCCCGGATTTTGTTCCTTCAAGTATTACCTGCCTTATTTCTTCTTCTGTATGTATTACCTCGTTTTTATCTGCAGAAGATATGCCCATCATTTTGATTATTAGAGATGCTGATTTTTCCAGCACCCAGATAAACGGTTTGAATATTTTATAAAATATTGTAAGCGGATAAGAAATCCACAATGAAGCACTTAAATATTTCTTAATAGCAAATGCTTTGGGAGCAAGTTCCCCTATTGTAATTGTAAAATACGTGATTATAAGCAGACCAACGATTACTGACATTGTTTGTGAAACCGAGTCATTAATATTAATAGCCGTAAAAACAGGCAGCAGCAAACGAATAAAAATGTCTTCTCCAATCCAGCCAATTAAAAGATTTACAAATGTAATTCCGAGCTGTGTTGCAGAAATGTATTTATTAAGATTTATTATTATTTCTTTTGCTCTTTTTGCACGTAAATTACCCCTTTTCGATAATGCATCTAATTCTGACGAACGCACTCTTACAATAGCATATTCAGCAACAACAAATACTGCATTTACCAGTATAAGAGCAAATATCAATAAACCCTGAAATAATAAATTTTCTTCTTTCAATTATTTGTAATTGCTAAATATTTTATGCAAATTTATCTAAAAATAAATATCTTTAATATTCAATAATATAAGCTTATGTCAATAAACTAAACTCTTTATAGTAAATATTTGTTACTACACACTATTTTCGTAATAGAATTACGGGTTTTTCTCACCATTGCAAAAAATGTTTATTTTTGGTAAATTTGTATTCTAATATAAAAAGGAGCCGTAGTTCAGTTTGGTTAGAACGCCTGACTGTCACTCAGGAGGTCGCGAGTTCGAGTCTCGTCGGTTCCGCTGGATGAATACCCTGTTTATTTAATTAAGCAGGGTATTTTTGCTTTACAAAGATTTTTATTTGAAATTGGCTAAAAGTTTGGAGAACGCCTGATCCCGAATACCCGGGTGAGGTCGTCCCGATTGAATCGGGAAGTCTCAGCCTGCCCCGAGAACTCGGGGTCGGTTCCGCTGGAAACCCGCGTAAAGCGGGTTTTTTTATTTATGAAATACTTCACTTACATATTACAAAGCGAAATAGACGGAAGTTTTTATATTGGAGCAACTTCAGACACTGCAAGAAGACTTTTGGAACATAACTTTGGTCATAGTCCTTATACATCAAAGAAAAGACCGTGGAAAATAATTTATACAGAAGAATTTGACAATAAGACAGAAGCAATTAAAAGAGAAAAATTTCTAAAGAAACAAAGAAATAAAGATTTTTATCTAAAATTATCAAATAATTTAAAGAACGCCTGATCCCGAGTACTCGGGAGAGGTCGCGAGTTCGAGTCTCAGCCCGCCCCGAGAACTCGGGGTCGGTTCCGCAAAAAAAAGACACTTAGAGTAATTTCCAAGTGCCTTTTGTAATTCCTGGTGACGATTTGGGGACGATATTTATTTGATTAACACCATTTTCTTAGTATCAATCATTTTGCCGTCAACTTCCAATTTGTAGAAATATATACCCGAAGCAAAGTTGGCTCCGTTGAAAGAATATTTTACAATTCCCGGGTTAAGAACCATATTGAGAGCATTGATAACTTCTCTGCCTGCAATATCATATATTTTTAATGAAACCTTACCGGCTTTGGGAATTGCAAATTCGATAGTTGTTGAAGGGTTGAACGGATTCGGATAGTTTTGCTTCAGATAATATTCAGAAGGAATATTAGTTCCTGACCACTCTGTACCGGTAACAGTTTGACCACTGATTTTAAGAATATAACTGTTATCACCAACTAAAAAACCTGAATCCGGATTTGTGAAATAACAACCGTAACCAATCTGACCTGCTGTATTTTGAAAAAACCAGTTTGCTCCACTATTAGTTGTTTTTCCTGCGTACCCTACGGAACCGAATACCCATCCGGTGTTAAAGTTAACCCAATGCATTGAGTAAAGAGCAGCAAAAAATGGATAAGGGACTGAATCAAACGTATTACCTCCATTTATCGTTCTGCAGAGTTTTGATCCGGTTGCACCGCAAACATATCCTGAATCAGCATTAAAAAATTTTACCCCGTATAAACCGAAAGTTCCCATCGGTGTATTTGTTAAAACGTTCCAGTTTGCACCTCCGTCTGTTGTTTTTAACAATTTAGCCGCATTATTACCGGCATATCCGGTATTAGCGTTTATGAAAGATGAAAAAGAAATCCTTGTTTCGCTGCCCAAATTAGTAAGCAAATCCCAGCTTATTCCGCCGTTTGTTGTCTTCCATCCGCCGCCTGTGTTTGAAGAATTCTGGAATACATAACCTGTTGTTGCATTAACAAATTCTATTCTTTTTAAAGTGAAAGTACCAAACGGTCCCGGTATTGAATCCCAGTTTAAACCTGCATTTGTTGTTTTGCGTAGATTACCTGATGAACCAGACATAAATCCTGTGGAATTATTTACCATAGAGAGACTATAATAAGTTGCAGAAGAATTGAATGGTACAATTGTCCAGTTTGTTCCTCCGTTAGTTGACCTTAAAACCTGGTCAAAAGTTGCTGATGAACCCCGTGCACCTGTTACCAATACCAATCCATTATTATTTTGAGCCCAGACATTATACTTTGTTGCCGGACTTAACCAATGTGTTAATGCAGTAAAGTTAACACCAGCATTCGTAGATTTTTGTATTGAACCATAAGCTCCTGCTGCGAATATTCTGTTTCCAACAACATCCACGGAATAATGTGTTGACGTCCAGGACATATTCGGGTCATTAAAACTTAAGAGAGTCCAGTTCGCGCCATAATTTTCTGTTTTATATATTCCGTATGAATCACCAACCACATAAAAAGCAGGTGTTGGCGTTAAGGTAAAATGCAGCTCATACATAGCCGAAGCAGATGGCGTATTAACACTTGCCCAGTTCACACCTCCATTCGAAGTAAATTTAATATTTCCTGATGAACCGCATATCATACCTGTATTTTCATTAATAAAATTGATATCATATATTGTAAATGCTGTACCGGTGTTATACACAGTCCAGTTTATTCCTCCGTTTGTAGTCTTCAGTATGTTACCAGCTAAAGGATTAGGAACTGTTGTACAAACATAAACTATATTTGCATCAACAGCAAAAATATTATAATTCGCAGAGGTTACACCTGTTGGCAAAGAAATCCAGGTAATACCTGCATCGGTAGTTTTTAATACTATACCCCCTGAACCGGAAGCATATCCAACTGTACTGCTGACAAAATGCAGACCATACATTGAGTTTGTAGTAGGAATGCCAATTGAATCCCAGGAAACACCTGCAGTTGTAGTTCTTGCAATCCATCCGGTGAAACCGCACACCACTCCGGTATTCATATTAAAGAACCACCCGTTCATTAGGTTTCTTCCCTCCCCGAAAAATGACGGCAGCGAACCGCCTGCATTGGTATAAACAGTCCAATTTGCTCCTGCATTGGAAGATTTCATAAATGTTCCGCTGTTACCGCAAGCATATATGTTTTCGGAATCCAGCATCTTCACCCAACGTAATTGATTACCCTGTGGTGCTGGATGTACCCACTTCCATACTTGATTTTCTTGTGCAACGAGATTGATTTCAAATATCACACAAATCTGAATAATGAATACTATAAATATTTTTTTCATTACGATTTTCCCTTTCTCAAATAACCCTTAATGTGTTTTTGCAGTATTATTCAACAGAAACATAGCGGTTATTATACAAATTATTAATTTTATAAAAACATATCTTAAAATCAAAATAACATTTCTAGTAGATAATATATCAATTTGGCCTAAAACATGGTTATAATATCAACTCAACTTGAATCTTATAAAATCATACATATTCTTCATTTGTTTTTAACGAATTCTCAAATTCTTCAACAGACATACCTAAATTCCAATATGTATAAAAGACAGTTTTCATTGCGTTTGCAAGGCTTGGGTGATTAACTATCATTGAGGTAAGTTCAGGCTTCAATGAAACCCTGTCAACAAGCGAAATCATAGTTATAGTACCGTCTATAATTGCTAACTTCATTGGTAGTTCTTTGCAAACCCTGATTTCTTCACCGATATTCTGATATACTTTCATAAAATGGATCAAATGATCTATTTCTTTTTTTGTTTTCAGGTTTCCGTATTCATATAAACCTTTTATGGCAACACCTTTTCCGAGAGTATCTTTTTCGTTTTCTATATTTTCATCCATATTGACTGCATATGGAGTTTTTACGAAAACAAGAAATTCTTCTTTCATGCTCTTTTCAAACTCCATCCATTTTGCTTTTAGTGTACCTGGGTCACTAATTACTTCAATATAATCCAGCGGTGAATCGAACTTTTCATTTTTATTAAAAATTTTTGTTAATGTTTTCTCAAAATTTATTGCTGATTCTTTTTTTCTTTTCAGTTCTTTTTCTTGCACAGTTAAAATATTTTGCAAAGCAATATGTGGTTCTACACTACTGAATATTTTATTTCCGTTTTTGAAATTCTCATTACACATCTTCTTTTTAACAAGGTTTTGTAGAATTTCATAACATTTCGTCCTTGAAACAGAAGTTATTTTTGCTACCTCTGGTGCTGTTAATTCTTTCTTTTGAAGCAGGGCAAGATAAACTTCAGCTTCCCTTTTGGAAATTCCGTATTTTTTAAATTCTTCAATTATTTCTTCCATTGTTTTTCATTCTTTCTAATAAATCAAAATTTTAAGCTGTCTCCCTATTGTGGGGGTTGTCCCCCCTTGCAGGTGATACAATATATAAAAAAAATTAATATATTTCAATTATAATTATAAATGCATTACTATTTACCGTGATTCAATGAAATTTACAACAAATATTTAAGTATTTTTTTCAATTTTTTGATGTTTTTAACTGAAAACATGCTAACTTATTAAAAAAGGCACTTGGAATTTCTTCCAAGTGCCTTTTGTGTTTTACCGTGCAATTATAGTTATTTTAATCCTCTATTGCTTCAACACCTTGATCTTTAAGTTTCGCTAGTCCATCTTTCATTGCTTTGACATGTTCCTGTGTATGTCTTTGCCAAATAGTAACCTCTCCAACAACTTTAAATGGATGTTTTGACCTGTACGACCTTGTTGGGTTACCCGGGAATTTTTTGTCCGTTAAATTAGGATCATTCTCAATTGGACCTGTTGGCTCAACTAAATAAATTCTTTCACGCCGTTCTCCTGAAGCAAGTTCAGCTCCCCAAATAGCAGCATCCAGGGTAGTTGTCATATAGATATATTTCGCTTTATTATTTTGTCCATAGTTTGAGTTAATACCTGTTTCAATAAAGTCACCAATCTTTAAGTCAGCCTTTGTGCCATGAAAGTACGTCTGAGAAAAGGCGGTTTGTGCAGGCATATTCGGTTTATTCTCATTTTTACTTTTTTCCATGGTTGTATATTTATTAGGTATGTCTGTTTATGAAATATTATACCTTTGATTCCTCCCAAAATCTCCTCCAAGAATATTTGGGTGACCATTGCAGTATGCTCTTAGCTTTATCAGTATTCACAAGTGATTTAAAAGGATTCAGTTCATATTCCTTATCACCTTTCCATTTCACACATGGATGTATTTTATGCACAAGTTCTAAACTTGACAAACCTGAAGTTGTAATATCATCGGAAGCCACGAGTAAGCAATGATAGCCATTTTTAATATTCTCAATTGATGCTAAAATAACATCAGCTAAATCGCGAACATCTAAAAACGCTCCATATTCCCAGTATGGCTCCCATTCATATTCCGGCCGTTCTTTCCTGGCAATTGTTATTATGCGGTAAGTTGAATCATCCCACACACCCGGAGGTCTGAGACAAATTACAGGGATTCCTGTTGATTCACTAAAATAGCGGCACATTTCTTCTGCAAGCTTCTTTGAAATAGAATATACAGCACTTGGGTGGCAAGGGTAGTCATCGTCCAGAGGCAAATACTTCGGAATACCTTCTCCCTGAAAAATCCCTAACGCATCAACACTGCTAATGTATATAATTTTTTCTACGTTTGTTTCTTTTGCAGCACATAGAACATTCCATGTACCCAGTAAATTAGTTTCCATAACTTTCACCGGAGCTTGCCCTTCAATTGCAGCAAGATGAACAATATACTTGCAGCCGGCTGCACTTTGAGTAAGTAAATCAGCATTTAAGATGTCAAAACCGTCTGTGATATCATATCCGGTAGTTTGAAAACCAACTGAAACAAGTTTTCTTTCCACTTCCCGCCCTATGAATCCTTTATTACCGGTTATTAAGACTCGCATTCTTAATCCTTTCTTAATTAAACACTCCTATTAATATTATTATGAACTGAAAATTAAATGTTTAATAGGAAATAATAAATGTCTAAATTAAGAAATTATAAATACTTACCAAATTATACTAAATGGAATCATTGACATGATGATTATTGCTCAGTGGTTTTAACCCTTTTACTTTCCCTTCGCGGCTGTATTAATCATTTTTTCCAGAACCTTTAAATCAATATCATCCAGCTTATTAATATACAGGCAACCCATGCCGGTTTTATGCTTACCAAGCTTTTTCAGTATATCAGCATGCTGTTTAATATCTAAGACCAGGTTCAATGAAAAGTTTGCTTTCCGGGGAGAAAACCCGATTTTAAACCACTCCACTTCCCTGCCTGAAGCAGGACTTTTGTAAACTTTTTTTCCAAAACCTATCATTGAGCTGCCCCACATTTTGGGCTTTTCCTTTGTAGCTTTTTGCATCAGCTTAAGTAATGTGAAACTGTCTTTACGCTTTTTTTCATCTTTTAAGGAATTGATGAAGTCCTCTACACTTGAGGTTGTTTCTTTTGTTTTTATTTCTGCTAATTTACCCATTGTGAAATTTATTTTTATTTATGATTTTATTTAGGAGAAAATTAACTGATTAACAGAAAATAGTAAAGGAGGAAATTGGAGATTTAACTAATAATTATGAAAAGGGTATTTTCTGTTTGTGATATTTTTTATGATATAATTTATTTTATTGATTTAAATAGCCGGAAATGAAATTTTGAAATTTATACTATAATGTACTATTCCGCAAACATTAAATTAATAATCAATTATTTTTATTGGGACAGCTATGATTTTTATAAGAAATAGTGTAAAACGGTAAATACGCTGTAATCCTCTTTACTTTCAAAAACATTTTATGTTACGGTTTTGTGCAAATAAAAACACCCCTTAAAAACAAGCAGAATTCGCTGCGTTTTTGTGCAAAAACATGTTTCACGTGAAACAATTGTCTTATTGAAAAATGATTTTTAGAACAAAAATAGACATATGGGTAACAGGTTTGCCGCTTCCATTTTACTTAACTTATTTTGAAAAGTGGCATATTTATTGCGAAATTTTGATGCATTAAGCAAATATTTTTCCGGTTAAATCACGTTAAATGATATAATATAAGGAGTTAAGTGGTGTTTTTGAAATACGAAAAATATTATGATAGTATAAAAATATAATATGTATGTGAAGAGTTTAAATTGGGTTTTATTATGGATGGGTTGTGTTAACATTGCGGAAATTGACAAGATTACTCGTCCTACGACTGCCGGAGATTGATCGAAGATTTATTAATGACGAATAATTTAAAATAGTACAGGTCGTAGGACGAGTGAATATCCGGATAATCTTACATCCATCCATGCCTGTAACCGGAAAATACCTCCATCTATTGCAGATACTCATCCGACGACCTGTGCTATATTCAATATATACAGAAAAGTAAATTAATCTTATTTATTCCGATAGTCGTCGGATGAGCG
>Ga0105092_10001450_pt1 | contig 12737 bp, 8 predicted proteins | sample PPLLak2March2015_FD_87021 | JGI IMG/M metagenome (GOLD analysis project Ga0105092, IMG submission 87021) | Freshwater sediment microbial communities from Prairie Pothole Lake near Jamestown, North Dakota, USA - PPLs Lake P7 Core (1) Depth... | ecosystem: Environmental > Aquatic > Freshwater >... | reverse complement strand
GGCCATTTTGGAGTGCGGCGGCAACGAGAGGCCGACGCTTTATCAGGCCTCGAGGCCACGCCGCTCTCCCCCGTGCACAATCGATCCCGGTCAATGCTGATGCCGTTTGGCTCGCTCCTGCATAGGGGAAAGCGGCGTCGCCTCGAGGCCTGATAAAGCGTCGGCCTCTCGTTGCCGCCGCACTCCCAAATGGCTTGGGCACCCCCGCGCTCCAAAAAGTAAATGGCATTAGGCGAGACGCCTGCGCTCCCGGCGGGAGCCACCCGTCTGATTGATGCGAAGTCAGAAACTTCATTTCTTCCGAACCACCAGCACCCAGTCTTCGGCCGTCGGCGCATTGAAGGTTTGAGGACCGCCGCCGGTTTCGAATTTCTGCTGATATTCTCCGGTTCGCGGGTTGTAGAACTGCGCATCAAATCGGCCCGCCTTGGCATCCGCCAACTGGAGGATCGCCTTGCCTCCGAACGGAAAGACGGCAATGTACTGCCCGGCGGGGTTCGCCAGCAGGTAAACATCCTGTTCGGTTTCCGAGACGAGGCGCCGCAGCGGCGCGAGCCGCGCGAGGTCGACGTTCACGTCAGCCAGAAAAGCCGACAGCCGCTTCAAGTCTGCAAGAATCGGAGGATTCCCCTGCACCCCGTAGAACTCGGCATCGTACAGACGGGGAGGGTTCCCTACCAGGACTTCGTAATGGGCGTCCGGCCAGGCCCAAACATAGCCGGAGGCGAAGGCGACCCAGTAAGCCTTGCGCATCAACTCGTACAGGTCCTTACGCTTCCACATCGGCGGCGCCTCGTACAGGATCACCGGGCGAGAGTAGTCGGGGTTCAACCACAGGCACTCGCCCCGTCCTGCGATGGCCCGGAGGACGTCCTTGATCGGCGAGTTGTTCATGCTGGCGGTCGGCCCGCCGCACGCTTGGAGATCCGCAGCAAGCGTATCGGGGACAGGGTTCCAATCTGAGCCGACTTCGTTCATCACCACTTCGAGCGCCCGTCCGATGGTCAGGGGCCGGTCGTACGGGTCTTCTGATCGGACGAAAGAGAACCAGTGGCTGTACCACTTGATCGCCAGCGGGGGTTCAATGACACGCCCGGAGTTCGGATTCCGGGCGTCTCCGCCGATCCGGTACATCACGTTCCAATAGGCGGCGGTGCGGGCGAGGGTGTAGCGGAGCATGGCCCGGACGTACTTCATATGGGTCTGGTCGTCTAAGTTGTAGTACTCGTTTTCGTCGTCCGCATCGCCATCGCCGTTCTTGTCCTCGAGCCATCCGCCGTTCGCCCGGTTGTAAAAACTGTGCGTCCAGGTGAACTCCCCTTTCTGAACGGCCTGAGTGGTGAGGATCTGCAGCGTGTAGAAGAGCCCTTTCTCCCGGGCTCGGGTCAGTTCGCGGTCCAGCCGCTGAAAGTAGGCCAGGCTGAAGCGGTCACGGTCGATCTTCCAGGTCTGGGGATCGGTGACCTGAAAAGGCGGGTAGAAGCTCGGATCATTGATCGTCCGCGAACGCTGAAAGAGGACCCGTATGTCCATCATCATGTTGATCCCGTGGTCGCCCATGAGATCGATGAACTGCAGCATGACCTTCTCTGACGGAAAATCGAGCGGCCGGGCCGGCCCGATATCGGTCCCGCCTGAGTTGTTCGGGTGCGGGAACAGGCCGAAATTCACCGGGTAATAGGGGCTGCCGTCCGCCCGGAAGAAGATACGGGGCGTCGACAGTTTCCGGGTCAGTCCTCCTTTGGAGATCGGCCCAGTCACCTCTACTTGTCCTGACTTCCCGTTCAGGTCCCCGATTGTGGAGGTGGTCCGGTAAGTCCAGGTTCCCTGCTTATCGGGAGCGAACCGGACACGAAAGATCTTCTTGCCGCCTGATTCACCGTCGTAGAAACCCGGGATCGTGACCGACCGATTGCCGTTAGCAAGCGTGAAGATGGCGGTGACGTCCGCATCCCAGAAGGGGTTCTTGATTGGGGCGGCGGTCTCGAGCGTGACCTCGAAGATTTCCCACTGGGGCGTGGCGGCGAAGGTCCAACAGGGGAGAGAAAGGGTAATCAGGGCAAAGAGCAATATCTTAGGGCGCATGGTCTTAAAAATTCCTTCAGGACGGGCAACCAGTTTTAGAGCCGGAGACGTAAGGCGTTGCCGGCTCTAAAACTGGTTGCCCGTCCACTACTCCACCTTCCTCAGTATTGCCACCCAGTCCATAGCGGCAGACAGGAAGAAGGAGACTTTTCCGTCTTTGGCGGTCAAACGGCCCTTGGGGCGAACAATCGTGTACGCGGCAGGAACGTCGTTAAGCAGGATCGACTCGAGCTCGTACTCGCCCGGGTCCGTTGTCATCTCGATCGTGCCGCCGTCCCTCGAATAAACCAGGTAATGGCGTCCGGTCCGGGCCAGGAGGAAGTTCCGCCGGTACTCTTCCCCGCACACCTCCACCATGTTGGCGTTGATCAGTTCATTATGCGGCTCCATCTCCCAGTAGGGCACTCGATCCATCACGTCGCCCATCAAGCGCAGATCCGACGGTGTCCGGCTGCGCTCCATGTAGGGAACCGGATCGCCGAGCTCGTAAGTGGCCGGATTGCCCCACATCGTGTATGCCCCGGCCATTGCGGCGGTCCAGAAGGTCGCGCGCACCGTCGGGGAAGTCTGCCCGTTCCAGGAGCGGGTTCCCTCCATTTCGTACCCCGGTTCCTCGTTGATTATCGGCACATTAAACCGCCGGAGCCGAAGCAGCAGATCATTGTGGCGCGCGAAAGCCCGCGCGTTCCAAGTCGGGTCTGTCGGCTCGGGGACATCGTCGGCAAGCGCCGGGGCAGACCCAAGGGCTCCAACCTGCATCTGCCGCAACATGAAGTCCGCCCATGGAAAAGGCCAATCCTGGAGCAGAGTAAAAAATCCGGGATTCCTCGCTTCAAAACTCTCCATCGGATTGTGCACGGCGATAGGGACTTTGAAAACGGCCAATTCTTCCAGCAGTTTACCAAATCGGTTGGCCCATTGGTGGTCACGGGGATCGTATTTCGCCTGCGCCCGCTCGGAAAATTTCTGCTCTACCTCGTTCGCCAGCACCGGCATGACATTCGCGTAGGCGCCGAATCGGGCCATCCCGTAACGCAGGAACGCTTCGTCCTGTTCGGGCGTCAGTTTTCGTTGAAACCGGTCATTGAAGTAGTAGAAATACGGAGACACCACGATGTCGGCCCGGCGCAAAGCATCAATAAAGCCGTCGATCGCCTGGAACTTCTCGACGTTGTAACTCCACAGGTCCGCTCCTCCCTGCCCGTAGAGGCCCTTCGCCTGGCCGTGAATCCCGACCATCATGAAAAGAACCCGGTTGATCCGGTTCTTCTGAAGGAAAGGAATGACCTTGTCCCAAACGGATGCCGGCGCGGACTGACATGAAAGCCGCGTGCTGATCAGGAACCGGCGGGTGCCGTCGGCATGGCGAAAATGCAGCCCTTCGGAGTGCAACGGGCCATGCAGATACGATTTCTGAGGCGCGATGCAGTCAATCGCTCCCCGTTTGCCGTCCAGAGCCGGGTCGTTGGACTTTGTCGTGTAGTCCCAACGACCGATCTCAAGCGGCATAAAGCGGATACGCCACGTCGCCCCGCCATCGTAGAAACCGCTGACGGTGATCTGGCGGCCATCGGCATGGGAAAAAGTCGCCTGAAGAGAGAGGTCGCGAAACGGGTTGGCGAGCGCCCGGGCCGAAACAAAGGAGAACTGCGCGGTATCCCAGCGCTCCACTCGCTGAACCGATTGTTGCTCGGAGGCTCCCGGCTGTCCGAGAAGCGCCAGATGAAGCGAAAACAGGCAAATGACGCCGAGAACAAAACTTCTGATTCTCATGCTGTCGTAAGAGCCATCAAAATATCGAAACAGGCACGGGTTGTCAAAAAGCAGCCCGCGGAGTTTCGCGGGATCCGGCGGTTTAGCGCATCGGCATAACGATCGCCAAAACGTACGAGGCAACCAAGCCGGTCGTCCCGAGAACCGCCAGCAGGGGCGAGAGCGTCTTCAGCGTTTCAACCTCGGTGAGCCCGCCCATCTGCTTGTAGACCCAAAAGGCGCTGTCGTTCATCCATTCTCCGACCAGCGAACCGCTCCCGATAACGCACGCGAGATAGACCGGGTGATACGGAGGCGGAACGGCGAGAACCAGAGGCGCCACAATCGAGGAGGTCGTGATCATGGCAACGGTACTCGAGCCCTGGGCGGCCTTTAAAAGAGCGCTTAGGAAGAAGCCGAGCAGTAACAGCGGCAACTGGTACTTTTGAGCGACGTTAGCGAGGCTCCGGCCCACACCTGCCTCGACCAGCATCCCTCCGAATGCGCCGCCTCCGGCGGTTATCAGGATGATCAGGCCGGCGCCCGCGAAAGCCCGATTGACGGGGCCGGTTAGTTGAGCGAGTGTGTACCCCTTGTGCCTGGCCAGGATGAACATGGAAATCGCCGTGGAAATGAGCAGAGCCAGATTGGGGTCTCCCAGGAAGGCGAGGGTGCTCCGAACCGGGCCTTCCGCTTTCAACGCGACCGAAAAAGTATTGGCCGTAATCAGGATAACGGGGAGGAAGATGGGAGTGGCCGACCAGAGAAAGGGCGGCAGGCGGGAGTCGTCCTCATGGGCGATTTCGCCCAGCTCCGCGAGGCTGATACCTGTCGTTTCCCGCAACGGGATCTCCAGTTTCCGATCCCGATAGACGGCGAAGAGCCAGCCGACAAGCGCCATCGGAATCGCGACCAGTCCTCCGAGGAGAATCATCATTCCAAAATCGATGTTCAGGTTGGCTGCCATCGCCAGAGGCCCGGGGGTCGGGGGAATCATGCAATGAGCCGTGATTCCACCGGCCACAATCGACATGAGGAAAAGAAGGTAGTTTCTACCGGTCCGAATGCGCATCGCGCGCGCGAGCGGCACAAGAAGATAGAAGACCGTGTCAAAAAAGACCGGAATTCCAAGGACCCAGGCGCTTGTAAGGAGCGAGAGCGATGAGCGCTTCTCCCCGAAAAGGCGGATGAAGACGCGCGTAATCTTGTCCGCGGCGCCGCTTTCGAGCAGGCACTCTCCGATGACCGCCGCAAGGGCCACAATAATCCCGATTCGCGCGCAGACAGAGCCAAAACTCACCGCGACTTTAGGCATCACTTCACCGAGCGGGACCAGGGGGGAGAGCACCCCGACGGTGGTGGCGGCAGCCAGGAGGGCCAGAAAGGCATTCACCCGCAGCCACAGAATCATCAGCAGGATCACGGCTACGGAGCTCAGCAATATCAAAAGCGGGTGCATGGGGATTTAAATCAAAATAGCATGGCGGGGATTTATGGGCGAAGCGCACGAACTTGAGCGAAAAGGACCTCAAGGACCTCAAAGACCCCAAGGACAGGACTCACCTTCCTGTCCTTGAGGTCGTTGAGGTCCTTGGGGTCTTTTGGCCTTAGTGCTCCCCTACTCCACAATCGTCAAACTCACATTGTCGATGTAGAGGTCCATCGGGCCCGAGTCGAGGCCTATGCCGCTGACGGTAATCCGGGTAGACAGAGCGTCTTCCGAGACCCGGCCTACTGCCCGGCATCGGTACCAGCGATTTTTCATTCTTGAGGCCGGGATATTCTCGGTCGGCTCGAGGTCCTCGAGCGAGGTTTCGGCGACCATCCAGTGGACGTTGTAATCCCGGACTTCCGTGAGATAAACCTGTGGCGGATCGCGCGGAATTTCTCCCGCTTCTGTTCCTCGGGACCAGTATTGCGGGAGATTCCTGTCGACGATATAGACGTCCATCTCAACTGCCACGCGCCGTCCGCGCATGAGACTGGTGAAATAGGGGTCGATCTTTTGAAACACCCAGCTGTTGGTTGGTCCTTTGAAACGGGCGCTCGCCGCCGCCGGTCTGGGCTGCAACTTGCCCTCCTGTTCGAGCCTCCGCTGTTCCCGTTCTGCGGGCAACTGGCTTGGCGCATTGGCATAAGCCGGGGTGAGGAGGAAGTGTAGCGAATGCCGGCCCTCACTCACCTGGACGTCGCTCAACCGGATAACCGGGCGCTCTCCCGAAGGGGGGTCGGGCTGCTCGACACTCCAGTCCGCCGGGCGTTCCGTGGCGAGATGCACCTGCTCAAACCCCGGGTTGTGCACAAAGTTCGTCCGCTTCACCGCCTGCTCCATGAATTGCCTGGCTGACTCGTCGATGCAGCGGGAAAACGAGTTGCCGAAGTGAGCGACCCAGACTTCGGCCGGGTTGTGGGGATTCAGGTCGACGGAATGGTAGCGACGCTGGCGCCGATCCATTGACTCCTTCCCGATCAACTCCCAATTTTGGCCCGAGTCGAGCGTGCGGTAGATACCGTAGGGCTGGACGGCCGCGTAGAGTATTTCCGGGGCGACGGGATTGATGCAGATCGCCTGCACTTCCGCTCGACCCAGCACCTCAGCCCGCGGAGGAGTGAATACTCTCTGCCAGTTGATACCGCCGTCCATACTTGCAAAGACTCCACCCTCCCTTGTCTCCTGCGGGCAGGACTTGTCTCCTGCCAGGTATTCCTCAGGCCCGGACGCCGCGAAGACGATATTCGGGTCTGTCGGGTGGACGGCGATATCCTGGACATTCGGCAGCTCACGCACCTTGTTACACTTCTGCCAGGTGTCGCCGCCGTCGGTGGTCTTGAAAACCCCTCCATTCATCCCCGGATCGAGTGCGGGGTAAACCTGGGGACCGTAGCCTATCGGACGGATGCCGTAGGAACCTCCAACGGCGAGATAGAGAACCTTCGGGTCCGAAGGCGCCATCTCAAGCCACATGACTCTCGTATTGCCGCCAAACATTGCGGCTGGAGTCACACACCGGAAGCTCTTTCCGTCATCTTCGCTCCTGTAAACGCCATTCGGGTAGCTGGCAACAAAAACCGTGCGATTGCGGACGGGAGAAGAGGGATCTATGACAATCGAGCGGACTATCCCGTCGTCCAAGCCGTGCTTTTCGTAGAGTGGCTCCCAGTTCCACCCGCTGTCGACCGACTTGATCACGATGCCACCGACCGAGGCCCGATCGGCTGAGGCATTTTTGGTGCTGATTGAAGCGTAAATCGTCGTCGAAAGCTCCGGGTCAACGGCCATCGAAACGCAGGAGCCGGAGGAGTGAACCAGCTTATCTCGCCAGTAGGCTCCCTGGTTGACCTCGCCCCGGTGAAAAGTGATCAGGTTAATGATCGTCTCGCCGCCGTCCTCTGAGAGCATCAGTCCGGTGTCGGAGAAGCCAAACCAGACGATCTTCGGACGATTTGGATCAAACACGACCCGGTAGTCGGTGAGGAGGCAGAGCCCCTCGCCGCGCCATCGATCCCGGCGAACTTCCCGGGTGCCGTAATGCTCCCAGGTTTGCCCCCCATCGTGGGTTTTCTTGCTGTAGTCGGTGTAAAGCGTGTAGGGGTCGTTCGGGTCAATGAACAGAACCTGAGCGGAGACGCCTTCATGTTGCCGGTAATTGGTGGGCCAATTGAAACTCGAGTTGTAGCGACGATGGGTCAAAAGCCGGAACGATTCGCCCCCATCCTGGCTTCCGTAGATCCCCTCGTCTCGCACGGTCGCGACGTAGACCATCTCGGGCCGCGATTTTGTTGCCAGGACCCGCAAGGGTCGCTTGCCATCCAGACCCGATTCCCGTGCCACCCAGCTCTTACCGCCATCCGTGCTCTTGAACAGCCCCCGATCAGGGAAAGCCGCAAAAACAACTCCGCGGTTGCAGACCGTTACGTCCGAGCACGAGGCGGCGGGCAGCCCGGCGACCAGTTTCCAGGTGGCAGCGGGCTCATCCATCCGGTACAGGCCGAGATTGGTTGGATAGTAGAGGGTTCTCCGTCCTACCGGGGAGTTGTGATCCAGTTCCAGCTCGTTAAGGTGCCGGTCCTGAACGATTCGGTCCTTGGGCAGTCCTTGGCTCAAATCCGACCAGTGCAAACCGCCGTCTGTCGAGCGGCGGACACCCATGTCGGCAGCGGTCCAGTAAAGAGCCGAATTGTTGGCGGGATCGACCACTCCCGACTGTCCGCGGCTCATTCCAAAGTCGTCGCCGCGGTAAATCTGTCGCCAGGTGTCTCCATCGTCGGTGCTTTTCCAAATGCCCGAAGTGGCGGGCACCACACCCATCTGGTTCATATAGAGCGTGTTCGGGTCAGTGGGATCCCCCACAATTCCGTGGGCCGTGCCGGCATCCGGATTGGCAATCGGAGTCCAGGTCATTCCCTGATCCGTGCTTCTCAGAAGCGACAAGCTCATGTCGGATGAGAAGAAAAGGTGTCCGCTTCTCGGATGAATAGCCCCGCAATGCAGCCAGCCGTTGCCTCCCGGGTCCACTGTCTCCCAGACAATTTGATCGGCAGGAACTCCCAGCCCTGACAGAAGCGTGACGAAGGCTATCCCGAGGAAAACAGCCAGGCAGCTCGTGCGGCTTATGACTCCCAGTTTTTTGGTCAAAACTCCTCTCTCCTTTCCCGATAACTCTGGCGGTCGTGCTCCTATAAGAAAAGAATCTAGCGGCTACGTTACGGTCGGTTACGGTAAAACGCGCGGCATCCGGGGACATGGATCTATAATCTGCATGCTCTGCTCCAAAGGAGGTTTGCAGTGAAAGCGATAGCGATTTGTGGGAGTCCGAGGGTGAAGGGAAACACCGAGTCGTTGCTCCAGGTGTGCCTGGACCGGCTGGCTTCGGAGGGTTTTGACACGGACTTGGTGAGGTTGGCCGAAAAGCGCGTGAATCCGTGCAGGGGGTGCGGAACGTGCGGCAAGCGGCTGGATCGAAGATGTTCGGATGACTCGGACGACTTCCATGAGATCTTCGTTCGAATGCTGGAAGCCGAGATCATCGTCGTCGGTTCCCCAGTCTACTTCGGCTCGGCAACTCCGCAGATGATGGCGCTTCTCGACCGGGCCGGATATGTGTCGCGAAAGAACGGGAACCTTTTATCCAGAAAGCTCGGCGGCCCTGTCGTCGTCGCCCGCCGGGCAGGACAGAACTTTACCTACGCTCAACTGCTTTTCTGGTACATGATCAACGACATGATCGTGCCCGGTTCCAGCTACTGGAACATTGCGTTCGGCGCGGCCAGGGGCGAGGTAAGCGAGGACCGGGAGGGCTTGGAGACCGTTACACGCTTTGCCGAAAACCTGGGCTGGCTGGCAGGGAAACTGTTTGCGGACAGCAGGGTAGGCGAGGGCGCGAGCCAGGATTAAAGGGCCTCAAGAACCTCAGAAGTCGGAAGACAGAAGTCAGAAGTCAGAAGTCAGAAGTCAGGAGTCAGAAGGCAGAAGACAGAAGACAGAAGGCAGAAGGCAGAAGAAGCCACGGGATACTCATTTGCTTCCCATTCTGACTTCTGACTTCTGACTTCTGACTTCTGACTCCTGACTTGCCAATTCACTATGAACGACCACGAGACCATCGACCTCCTAAGCCGCACTCTGCGCATCATCCAGCACCGATCCGGTCACCGGGCGGCTTCGGATGACATCTTCCTGGCCTGGGCGGCGATGCGGGCGTGCCCGGAGGCTCGGCGGATTCTTGACCTGGGGAGCGGCAAGGGGACCGTTGCGCTTCTCCTGCTCCGCGGTCTCCCGGCGGCGAACGTTGTAGGGGTAGAGGCGCATCCAGCCCATCACTCCCTGGCCCTCCGCAATGCGGCACTAAACGGTCTGACCGACCGCTACGATGCTCGGCTCGGCGATCTCCGCGATCTTGGGGTGCTCGACGGACAGCCCGCATTCGACCTCATCTGCGGGGCGCCTCCGTATGTCCGAGTCGGGAGTGGAGTCTTGCCGAAAGATCCCGGGAGGGCCGCTGGCCGGTTCGAGCTGCGCGGCGGGGTGGAGGACTACGCCCGGACGGCAGCCCGTCACCTGACTCCCTGTGGGCGGGCGGTTCTTCTGATGAATGGGCCGGGGCGTGAACGCGCGGTTTCTACGGCAGCCGCAAATGGTCTTGCCATTTGTCGCCTGGTCGCCGTCCGGCCAAGACCCGGCCTCCCGACGACTTATTGGGTTATTGAATGCGCGGCGCAGACGGCGGGACCAGTCGTTGAGGAGGAGATTTGCATGCGGCCGGAAACGGGAATGAAATGGTCGGCCGAATATTCCGCGATCCGCGCGCTCCTTGACCTGCCCTGAATCCCCTTCCCACGCCATTACGGTTTTGACGTCGAGGTCGACGGTATCACGGTGTAATTCTTCAGAGAGGAGTCCCACGAAACCACCAGGCAATCGGCCGCGTGTGATCCCTCATTGACCAAAATCATCTGCGGCGACCAGCCTGGGACAAACCGGCTCGATAGTTTCGCGATCCAAGGGTTTTCCGGGAATTTTTCGACCACGACGCAACCTGGCGGCCGCGACTTCAGAATAGCAATCAACTCCCGGCTCGTTGCCCCACGGGCCACGTACTGCGGCTCTTTCACTAACCACAGATACCCTATGTTCGCAACGGCAAACGCGATTACGAATCCCCAGCGAAGTCGGTTGCCGACCGGCCAGACAAGCTGTGCAATCAGGTACGAAGCGGGCATCGCGGCCAGATAGAGGTGGCGGCTGGGAAGATGAGTGTCGTAAGTCAGAAACATGTAGGGGGAGAGGGAGATCGCCGTCCAGCCTGCGGCTACGACGACCTCACGGGAATGAAGCGATCTGCGGGCCCCAGAGAACCCCACCAGGAGGGCCAGGTATATCCACGGGAACGCGATCTTATGAAGGCTAAAGAGGAGAACCAGCACTGCGGTAGGCTTTAAACCGTAGAACCGACTCTGGATGAGGAAATTCGTCTCTCTTAGAACGACAAACCACGCGACGTATCCGGCTGTCATAAAGGCGAGCAGCATCCAGAACCATCGGGGAGGCGTTTTTCGCCCTTCCCCGCCGGGAAGAGTCAGGAGGAGGAGTGGTAACAGCAGGCAGGCCACGGCCCCCGCTTCTTTTGAGAACAGAGCCCCGAGGTAAAGAACGAGACCCATAGCGTATCGAGATTTGTGCGTCGCCCAGAGGACACCGAGCAGGAAGGAGCCCACCAGAAGCTCATTCACGGCCGCCAGCCAACCTATCGCTTCGGATGGGTTCTGGATGATTACAAAAAGTAGAGCGGCCAAACCGGCAACCTGGACGTCCGCGCCACGCCGAACCAGGACCGATCGCAGGAGAAGGGCATTCAGGCAATGGAGCAGAATCGAGAAAACATAAAACCAGACAGCCTCCAAGCCAAAGGCGGCTTGCATGACGGCGAACCAGGCGAAGGCAAGCAGCCGGAAAGCCAAAGGCGCGGTGTAGAGATGATCAGGTATGAAAGCAAAGTCCTCGCTTTGGGCCAGTATGACCAGGTCGTCCGAGATGAATCCGTTATCAAGAACCCAGGCGTACGATGCGAAACCGAGCATGAGAACCAGGAGCGGAAACCAGTAAGAATCAGTGAAGCGTGCCTTCATGCCCAATCACGGTCCTCAAACCGTAAGGTTATCGTGTTTCACGGCGCGGCGAAACATTTGCTGCGACGCGGCCAAACACGGGACAATGTCATGAATGAAGCTCCCACTGATCGCCGTAGTCTTACTCATCACCGGCGTAGCTGCCGCCCAGACAATGTCGATCGAGGAATATGAACCGAAGTCGACGCTGGTGGTGCCCGAACACAAAACTAACCGGGCCAAGTATCCGTTTATCGACGTTCACAGTCACCAGAGATCCCCGTCATCGGCGGATGTCGACCAGCTGGTGCGGGACATGGACGCCATGAATATGGCCGTCATGGTGAACTTGAGCGGCGGGTCCGGGGAATCACTCAAGCACAACGTTGCCGAGCTTAAGGGTCGCTACAAAGACCGCTTCGTTGTTTTTGCCAACCTCGATTTCTCCGGCATTGACGACCCGAAGTATGGCGACCGTGCCGCCGCACAGCTGGAGGAAGACGTCCGCAACGGCGCACAGGGGCTGAAGATCTTCAAAAACCTCGGAATGACACTGACGGACGGGAGCGGCAAGCGGATACCGGTCGACGATCCGAGATTCGACCCGGTTTGGCGGGCATGCGCACGGCTGGGCATTCCCGTTCTGATTCACACCGCAGAGCCCTGGTCGTTCTTTCAACCTCAAGACCGGGTTAACGAGCGGTGGCTCGAGTTGAAGCTCCACCCCTCACGAGCGCGGCCCGCTGGACGTTATACCTCTTGGGAAGCGCTGATTGCCGAGCAGCACCGATTGTTCGCACGCCATCCGAAGACAACCTTTATCAACGCGCATTTAGGCTGGATGGGCAACGACCTGACGAAACTCGGGCAACTGCTCGACAAGCTCCCGAACGTCCAGACAGAGATCGGCGCCGTCTTGTACGAGTTGGGCCGCCAGCCGCGTTTCGCTCGCCAGTGGCTCATCAAATATCAGGACCGGGTGATGTTCGGGAAGGATGCCTGGGAGCCTTCCGAATATCCTTACTACTTCCGGGTGCTCGAGACTCAGGACGAATACTTCGACTACTACCGCAAGTATCACGCTTTCTGGAAAATGTACGGCCTGGACCTGCCGGATGAGGTCCTGCAGAAGTTGTACTTCAAGAACGCTTTGCGTGTGATTCCGGGGATCAATGGTGGGCGGTTTAAGCAATGACCGACAAGGGCTGAAACGGACCAACACGCGCCTTTCCGTCCGTGTCAGTCCGTCTTCGTCCGTGTTAGTCCGTGTGAACCTCTTTGGCATCCGCCAGCAG
>Ga0105092_10001447_pt1 | contig 12751 bp, 7 predicted proteins | sample PPLLak2March2015_FD_87021 | JGI IMG/M metagenome (GOLD analysis project Ga0105092, IMG submission 87021) | Freshwater sediment microbial communities from Prairie Pothole Lake near Jamestown, North Dakota, USA - PPLs Lake P7 Core (1) Depth... | ecosystem: Environmental > Aquatic > Freshwater >... | reverse complement strand
GAAACTCGCCGCAACACGGGTTGCGGGTCCTGCAAATCCGGGAGGACGTCCCCGACGAGAGCGTAAGCGCCATTCGCGCGGATGACGGGGACAAACGGCTCGCTTTTCTTTTCGTCGTCGACTTTGTTGCGGTCGCCCCCACTATCCACCCAGACGTCTGAGAGCCGAAACCAGCGGCGAAGGAGGCCTTCTTCCACTTTGAGCGCTTGCACCCGTCCGCGCGCCAGGCTGCTGCTCCGAAACCGCATGATTCCGTGCGACTTGGTCAGTACATTTCCGTCCTCGGCCAGCCGGTAGCGGCCGTATCGGACAACGTAAACCGCCAGCGAATAGAGGAATCCAAGAAGGACCAAAAAGATCGATTTCCCGAGCGTGTCCTGCCAAAACAGCCCAATAACGGGCTCGAGGAACGTTCCCTTAAGCGGCATCCACGAATTGCTCCAGTTGAAGAACCGTTCGAAGGCGCGTGTCTCCGCGGCGCTCATCGCCGAACCGACAAAAAAGGCCACTTTGAAGTAGAGAATCACGCCGATCAGTGCCCCGAACGTGGCTGCCATTCGGGAGGTAACGGCGCCGAGCAGAAGTTGCGGCACCGACAGCTCCACCAATGTCGTTTTCCCGCCCTCGCGCTGGTCCTCCCCCCGATCGGCGCGCTCGGAAGTGATGGTCTGCTTGAGCCGTTCGGCGAGGTCCTTGGCGATCACCTCCAGAGTGACCTCGCGCTCCTCGCTCCCGGCGGTCGTGATCTCGACTTTGGCCAGACCAACCAACTGATGGACAAGCCTCTGCTGGATTTTCACGTCCTGAACGCGGCTGAAAGGAATCCTCCGCTCCTGCCTCCAGAGGATCCCTTCCTGAACGAGAACCTCGGAGCCGGTGAACCGAAACCGGAATGTGAAAAAACGGAGCACGTGATACCCAGCCGCCGGCAAAAACAGGAACCACAAGGCGATCATTGCCGCGGTGCGCATACCGAGTGGCACCGAGATGAGCGCTGCCATGAAGAGAATCTGAGGCACGCTGACCACGAGTGGCAGCCACAACGTCCATGGATGAAGTCTTTCCCAGGTGTCGGAGGCGTCCTTCATCTTTGTCACGCGTCTGGATTGATTTCGGGAAGCGGCTCCCATTCGAGGTTGGCTTGCCCCATGATCCTCTCGCGGACTGCAATCGCAGTGCCCGCCTCCAACCCGGATACCTTCTGGGACGCGTTGCTGGTGCCGGCCGTGTGAATATTCAGGCTCGCAAGGCCGTGGTGCCGCTCGAGAGGGCCGCGGAGCAGGTCGATGTGCTGAATCCGGGATATCGGGATCATGACAGAGGCAGTCCACACCAGCCCCGTGCAAAACTCAAAGACGTCGTTCCCTATCCGGTAGGAGGTCGCTTCGTACCTTCTTCGAGGGAGGTACCCGGCTTCCAGGACCAGCAGCAGGAGGAGCAGAAGCCAGATCGGGATCACGATCAACAGGGAAAGGCTCGCATACAAGTGCAACAGGGTACCGCCGACCAAGCCAGCCACAAGCAGGATCCCGTTGCGGATCAGCGCGGCGATGCTCCAAATGCGGACCACCCTCGGATCCAGCTTCTGCGGCTCTTCCACGGAGGCGGCATTCGGAGCTTCGGCTGCGCTCAATCCGGGGGCAGTGCCCGCCGGAGTTACTGCCGTTTGCGGGTCGTAAGGCTTGTCTGTAGCCATGTTGTGGGAACCTGCGCATTATAGCCTCCCGCAACTGTTTTTGACAAAACTAGACATTCTTGGCGGCTTATCTGCTCAACATTTTCAACACCCGCGGACGAGACGTCCGCGAACCCGGTGCGGACGGGACGTCCGAGCTCCCAGACGTGTTAGAATGATTCTCAGGTTCCCCTTCTTGACATCTCAACTATGCTGCCGCGGTTTCTCTTGACTTTGCTTGTCTTGGTGTTTGTTGCCCATCCCTCCCCAAGACTCCCTGTCCAGGCGGCCGACCCGGCGTCAGGCCCCATCCGTTTTCGCAACATAGCCGCCGAGTCGGGCCTGGACTTCGTCCTACAGAACTTCTCATCGAAAACCAAGCACATGGCTGAGCCCATGACAGGCGGTGTAGCGACCCTCGACTACAACGGAGACGGGCTGCTCGACGTCTTTTTCGTCAACGGGGCGGTTCTTCCTGCGCTGAAAAAGCAGGATCCGAAATACTACAACCGCCTTTACCAGGCGGAACAAAGCCGAACCGGGCTCAAATTCAGAGATGTCACACTCAAGGCGGGCCTGCAGGGCGAGGGGTATTCCATGGGAGTGGCCGCCGCGGACTACGACAACGACGGTTTCGTGGATCTTTTCGTTGCCGGCGTATTTCGAAATTTACTCTACCGGAATCGGGGGGACGGAACTTTCGAAGACGTCACCAGTCGTGCCGGTATCAAGAGCGATCTCTGGGCGGTGACGGGTGGCTGGTTCGACTACGACAGGGATGGCCTGCTCGACCTGTTCGTCGTCAACTACGTCGAATATGACCCGAACAACGAACGGTTCTGCGGAGATCGCAACCGTAACCTACGTGCTTACTGTCATCCGAAATACTTCAAGCCGATTCCCAACCAGTTGTACCGGAACAAGGGGGACGGGACTTTTGACGACGTCAGCAAGGCGACGGGTATAAGCGCACACGCGGGCCGAGGTATGGGCCTCGGATTCGGCGATTACGACCGGGACGGTTTCCTGGACGTCATGGTGACGAACGACAACTACCCGAACTTCCTGTTCCACAACGACGGAGGGAAGTCCTTCACCGAGGCTGGACTCCTGAGCGGGACCGCGCTTCGTGACTTCGGAAAGCCGGTGGCGGCGATGTGCGCCGACTTTCGCGATTACGACAACGATGGCCTTGCCGATATCTTCGTCACCGCGCTGGCTGGCGAGACCTTCCCGCTCTTTCGCAATACCGGTCGTGGATACTTCGACGATGCGACCTCTCCGTCGAACGTGGCCCGGCTCTCGATCCGGTTGAGTGCCTGGGGCAACGGTTTCTGCGACTTCAACAACGACGGTTGGAAGGATATCTTCACGGCCAACTCACACGTCAATGACCGGATAGAGTCCTTCGAGGCCAGCGAATACAGGCTCCCGAACAGCGTCTTCCTGAACCAGAAAAACGGAACCTTCACCGATGTCTCTCCCGGGGCGGGTTCCGACTTCCAGGTACCCCGTGTCCATCGGGGCAATGCCTTCGGCGATTTCAACAAGGACGGGAGGATCGACCTGGTTGTGACGTCGATCGAGGAGCCGACCGAGTTGTGGGCGAACCAGAGTCCCGGTTCAAGTAACTGGATCATCCTGAAGCTTAAGGGAACCAAAAGTAACCGGGATGGGATAGGCACACAGGTTCGGATCGGGAACCAGCACAATATGATGACGACCGCCCTTGGCTACGCCTCCTCGTCCCACGTGGGAGTCCACTTCGGTCTGGGTTCCATGCGTGAGATCCCGGAGATCGAGCTATTCTGGCCGAGCGGCGTCCACCAGGTGCTCAAGAAAGTGGCGGCCAATCAAGTGCTGCAGGTCGAAGAACCCCGTTAGCGATCGCGGATTTTGGATTGTGAATTTCGGATTAGAAAAGAGGACAGGAGGCGATTGTCTTGAAGTCGGTTTCGCCTCCGTTGCGCTCCAACAATCCGCATTCCGCAATCCGCAATCCCGCATTCGGCTCACCGGCGGATCAGGAGTTTGTACTCGTAAGTCAGTTCCTTGCCGGCTCCGGGCGGAAGCGGAAACTCCCACTCGATCTCGGAGGTCGAGTTGATCGCGGTCATATTGCGGGCGACCTTCGTGACTTTCCCCTCGGCCGAGCTGAGAACCTCTCCTATCACGGACTTTCGCGCGAGGATATTGACGGGTTCTCTTTTCATGTTCGTGAAATGAACCGTACCCTTGACCATCACTTCGTCGAATGTGCTGCGGCTGATCGTGACCACCTGGCGCGAAGTCTCGGTTTGCGACTGCTCGGCGCGGACATCGGTGGCGACAGTGAGCTTGAGAACGCTCTTCGCGCCCGGAGGAGTGTAGTTCAGAACATCCTGCGCGGTCGGGAGCGCTCCTTTCACTGCGAACGCTGGGGCGGTTGTCCAAGGCTGTGTGGTCGTGTTCTCCAGACGCAGGACATGCCACACACGTGGTTCCTCGCCGGGATCTTCCGACCCGCGGCGCTCTCCATGCTCGGTCACGTTCAGCGTGTCGTCCAGGTGGCACTGATACAGATGCTCGTAAGGCACGGAGGCGGTCAGAATCGTGTATCGAGCGCGCTCGCCCTTCTTCAGGGAGACCCCGGTCTTCTGGAAGAAGTACAGATCCTCGCTCGTCTCGCCGGGGACGGGCTGTGGAATCGAGTACGCAGGCGCGGCGGTACGACGAGGTCCCCTGTCCGGGCGGTAGACGACGGCCTGAGTCATGACGTTCGAGAAGGGGCTGACCTGCCCGGCTGGCCGGCGTTCACTCAGTTCCTGGAGGAATGCCTCGACCGATTGGTCAAGGGAAAGGGGAGTGGTCACATCAGCGAACATGAAATTGGGGTAGCCGACCACAAACGAAACTTCTGCATCCTTGATGTCCTCCAAGTCATTGGTTAAGACCGCTTCCAACTGAAGCTTCGCGAGCTTCTGATCACCGATATCCAGCCGATAGCTGGGGCTCCATACGATATTCTTCGCCATGTAAGCCATAGCAATCTCCCCGGAAGCGGGACTTCCAGTGACCCGCACCTTGACCCCGTCTGTCTCGCTTTCCCCTTGGATCCGCAGGTTCGCGTCATCGCGGAACTGGACCGTCACCACCGCCGACCTCGCCACGCTCAGGATGGGTTGCCCACCGCCGTCAAGCCGCAGCATGAGCAGCTCTTCGGCGCCGGGCTGAATTGGCGGCAACCGCGAGAGCGCCGCGGTTGCCTCTGGCGGGGCTGGGTGCTCCCGAGCTCCGCCGCCGTCCAAAGTCCCGAGAAGGGTGCCTTCCACGGTTTGAGGGCTTCCCCCAGCGACGTAGGTCAGGAGGACTCGCTTCCCCGGGTTGGCTGCGAGCAACTCGGTGAGTGTCGCAGCTGCGTGCTGCGTGGGCCGCTTCTCCTTGAAGCTGACAACTTCGGTCAGCGGGCCGGTGTTCCCTACGCCTGCCATCCAGACTGTTCCCAACACCGCAGGAGGAAGGGCGTCAGCCTGCGCCCAGCCATCAACGAACCGGGTCGTCCCGGTCTTGTAGACAAAGCCCAGCCCGTTCTTGAAAACTGCGACTGATTTAACCGCCGGCTCCCACCGCGGCAGGTTTTGCGGCGTCTGGGCCGCGACGAAAGTGGAGAATGCGAAAAGCACGGATAAGTCGACGAAGCGTGAAAAGCGAAGGAGTGTTTTCATGTCTGCCATGATAGGCAGCAGACGCGTCCAAGGGGTGTAACTTGATTGTAACGAGCTGATGCACGCGATGTTCTAGAGGCCCATCCAGGAGCTGATCCCGTCCAGGACCTGTTTCACGATTTCGCCCTTTCCGATAGCTGCCTTGGCGGGGACTTTGAAGGAGTGGTCCCCATCGGGCACAACGAAGATTTCCCAGGGAGCCGGCACCTGAGCGAACGCCTCTCGAAGTTCGTCCGGTGACCCGAAGGCATCACGGCTCCCTTGCACGACGAGCAGCGGGACGCGGATCTGCGGGAGGTGTCCTGTGCGGAGAACTGCCGGCCGACCGGGTGGGTGAAGGGGATAGCCGAGGACGACGATTCCCCTGTAAGAATCCGTTGCCTGCTCGGACTTTGCGACCATCTGGGTCGCTATTCGTCCTCCCATGGACTTGCCTCCGACGAAGATCCCGCGGTTGTGGGGCGACAGCCGAGCGCGTGCTGCCTCGGCGACGGTCACAAAACAGGACTCCAGTCGATCATTGTTGTCGGGTACCTTCCGTCCAAGTTCCATGTAGAGAAAATTGAAAGTGAAGACGTGCGCGCCTCGGGCTGTCAACCCCTCCGCTATTTCGACCATGAAAGGGCTCGTCTGCGGGGCCCCGGCGCCGTGACCGAGCACGATCCCCGGCGCGGATGCCGCCGGTGCGGGATAGTGGCGTGTAGAGACCGACTGCCCGCCCGGGAGACTAACCGTGAAGGCATCGAAAGTCGAAGATGGCATGAAATCCATCTTTTCTTCGTATTTTCAGCGAGTCAAGCGTTAGTAGCTATGGGACCGACACGGACCAACAGGGACGAACACGGACTAACACAGGCGGACAAAGACCTGGGGGAATTCGAGATGGACCTGATCCGTAAATACGGTGGGTACCGGAACCTGAAAACCTTTAAGCTGGCTCAACTGATCTATGACATCACCGTGCGGTTCTGCGACTGCTACATAGACCGGCGGAGCAGGACACACGATCAGATGGTGCAAGCCGCACGATCCGGGGTGCAAAACATCGCCGAAGGAAGCGTTGCGTCTTCCACATCGAAGAAGACTGAGTTGAAGCTGACCGGCGTCGCCCGGGCGAGCCTTGAGGAGTTGCGCCTGGACTATGGAGATTTCCTGCGGCAAAGGCGACTATCCCATTGGCCGCCCGATCATCCGGCTCTGACGCGATTACGGGCCAGACGTTGTTCCACCCTGGACGAAGTGAGGTGCTGGGTTCGCGAGGAACGGCGATTGCTCGACGGAGGCGGTGCCGCTCCTCGCGATCCGTCCGTGTCGGTCCGTGATGGTCCGTGTCTGTCCCGCTCTTCGGCGGAACTAGTGGCCAATGCGGCTTTATCACTTCTAAACCTCGACTGTCATCTACTCGATCGCCAGCTGAAGGCGCAGGCGAAGGCGTTCGAGCAAGAGGGCGGATTTACGGAGCGGCTATATCGTGTGCGCACTGACAGGCGCCGACATGATTCTTGACCCGTTCACTGAAGACGGATGCGGCCAGGCGATCCTTATCAGAGTCTCACACGCAGCGAGGGTGTTGCATAAGGTCGGTGAAGTGGGTTCGGCCCACCAGGTATTGACGGACTTGTTATGGGGTGATGTCGTGCGGAAGGCGAGATCGAATGGAGCCGCGCACGAGAGCGAGCGAAGTAAGCGAGAGTAAGCGGACCACCAATCATTCGCTAAGTCGATACATCAAGGCTCCTAAAGCTTCAGCTGCGTGCGCAGCTCCGCGATGACCGAGGCGTACTTGCTGTCTGCGGCCAGGTTTCGCATTTCCCCTGGATCGTTCTCGTAGTCGTACAGCTCGCTGCCCGCAGTTCCACCAGACCACTCGGTGTAACGCCAACGTTCCGTGCGCACCGAGTAGCCCATTCGCTTCCCGCGCATCACCTGGGTGCGAGCCGGTCGCGTCCACCGCGCACTCGGGTCGAGCAGCAACGGCTTCAGGGAAGCGCCTTGGAGATGCTCCGGCGCAGCGGCGCCGCACAGATCGGCAACCGTCGGGTAGATGTCGAGGAGCTCGACTGTCCTCGGGCAGGTGCCCCGCCCCGATACCCCGGCACCCGCGATGATCAACGGGACACGGGCCGAGCCCTCATACAGGCTCTGTTTTTTCCAAAGACCGTGTTCTCCCAGGTGGTAGCCGTTATCACCCCACAAAACGACTGTTGTGTTTTCGGAGAGTCCGAGGCGATCGAGGCTGTCAAGCAATCGCCCCACCTGAGCATCGACGAAGGAAACAGCCGCATAGTAAGCAAGTATCGAATCCCTCGCCTGGGCCTCCGTGACGCCGAACCAGGGCCACGGTCGCGTCGACTGCAAAGCATCCTCTGGCACCGACTTCTCGTACTCGGCAGGCACCGAGGGCACCTTGATCTCGTCCGGATTGTACAGCGCGAAGTACTTCCTGGGGGCCACGTAAGGGCAGTGGGGTCTGTAAAATCCCGCCGCGATGAAGAAAGGCTGGTTCCGGTGCTTTTCAAGGAGACGAATAGCTTCGCTCGCCACGAGGCCGTCGGTCTGTTCTTCGTCAGTCCCCTCGGCGGCCAAAAAGCTTAACGAACTGCCAAGGCCCCGCTTCGGCGTGTGGTTCACGAGGAGGTGCTCTTCGTCCTTGTCGCGCCCACGTGGATTGATCGCCTGATGCCACGACTTCCAGTCGTCGAGGCCGCAGGCGCCTATGTCACCGGGAACGCCGTAATGGTAAATCTTGCCGACCCGGGCGGTGAAGTAGCCACTTTGCTTGAAAAGCTGGGGCAGCGTGACGACATCAGGGTTGTTCAGGCGGAAATGGGTCGTCAAGTCATAGACTTTGGTGGAATCGGGACGCAGACCCGTCATTGATGAGGTTCGGCTAGGGCTGCATAGCGGAAACTGGCAGTATGACCGGTCAAACGTCACTCCGGATTTAGCCAGACGGTCAATCTGGGGCGATTTGACGAGCGGACTTCCGTAACACCCAAGATGGGTGTTCAGGTCATCGAGTGCGATGAGCAGGACATTGCGCTTTGATGCCCCCTGGAAGGCACCGACGATGGCCGGAAAACCGGCGCCAAGCCGGAGTACAGCTCTCCTGTCGAGCTTTCGGTTCATCTCTCCTCCGTTCTCGGGGCACATGCTACCACCGATACGCCGGACATGAGCACCCAAGTCGCAGAATCCAGAAAACCGATTCATGTGTGATTGATATCGATTGCCTCTTCGATGCTTCTTTGCTAGGCTCCCGGCTGATAATTCGTGGGCTTTGCTGTTTAACAGGCTACGTTCCCAATGCGGTACTCCAAGTTGTTGTTGACGCGGTTTTTGGTTGTTTTTCTACTTACCTGGCCCGCTCTACTCGCCGATGGTGATCAGGCGGTCACCTACGACCTGGTCATAAGGGGCGGACGAATCATCGACCCTGAGACGAACCTCGATCAAGTCGGTCTCAATCTGGGCATCAAAGGCAGTTCGGTCGCGGCGCTGACCTCAGCCCCTTTAAAAGGCAAGCGTGAGATCGACGCGCGCGGGCTGATCGTTGCGCCGGGTTTCATCGACCTGCTCTCTTACAATCCCACCGACGTTGGTGTCTGGAACAAACTGGCGGACGGAATTACAGCCAACATAGGCATGCACGGGACCACCATCCAGCCGGCAGCGTGGTTCTCCGCCTATGGCAAATGGAGGCTCCCGTTGCATTACGGCGGATCTTTTTCCTATCCGCAGGCGAGAATCAAACTCAAGATCGACCGGTACCGCTCGGCCACCAAACAGCAGATCGACGAGATGTACAGGATGGGCGAACAGGCGCTTCTGAACGGCTGCCTGGGCGTATCGATCAGCCTGGAATATATGCCGGGGGTGTCCTCCGAAGAATGCCTGTCGATGATGCGATTGGCCAGAAAGTACGGCGTCCCCGTCTTTTATCACGTGCGTTTCTCGGATACGGAGCCACCGGGCACCAACCTCGAAGCCCTGGAGGAAGTCGTCGGCTATGCACGCGAAACCGGTGCCGCGATTCACATCGACCACATAAACAGCACCGGTGGCACGTTCTCGATGAAAGAATCTCTGGCCTTCCTCGACAAGGCCCGGACGAACGGCGTCGACGTCACCGCCTGCATGTATCCGTATAACTTCTGGGCAACCTACCTGAACTCCGCCCGCTTCGACCGGGGATGGCAGTCGAGGTTTCGCATCGATTACAAGGATCTCCAGTTGGGCGGTTCAGAGGAAAAGCTGACGAAAGCCAGCTTCGAGCGGTACAAGCGGCAGGGAAAGCTGGCCGCCGCGTTCGCTATACCGGAGGAGGACGTGAGGGACTCCCTGCGCTCACCCTGGGTAATCGTGGCGAGCGACGGTATCCTCGAGCCGGGGTTCAACAACCACCCGCGCGCCTCGGGCATGTGCGCGCGCCTCATTGGGCGGTACGTCCGAGACGAAAAAGTCCTCGGCTTAATGCAGGCCCTGGCCAAACTGACGATCCTGCCGGCCCGGCGGCTGGAGAAAACGGCCCCCGCACTGCGCAGGAAGGGAAGGCTCACCCCGGGAGCCGACGGCGATCTGGTGCTGTTCGACCTCGAAAGGATCTCGGACCGGGCCACTACGGCGCACCCGGAGGCGATGTCGGTCGGCATTGAGTACGTGCTGGTCAACGGCCAGATCGTCAAGGACCCGAAGGGTCTGGACAAGACCGTTCGCAGTGGTAAGCCGATCAAGAGCCAACTGGTTCCCGCCGACCCCACCCGTCCGCCGTCCGACTGACTGCTTTCGCAGGCCGGACGGTCGCAGGGCGGATTCGCTTTTTAAGAATCCGCCGGTTTTCGGCCCGGTTGGCAATCAGAAACACTCTATCTATCTGCGTATCGCTTCCAGAAGATTTACATCCACGCCATTGAAGCGCATCTAATTTTCACCTATGTTAAGTGGAAGGCTTCGCGCCAGCCTGGATCCTGTCAGGATCCAGCGACGAGGAGGAGACCGCATGCGCAAACTGCGAAGACTGGCTACCACTCTGCGTGAATGGAAACTTGTGGGAAAGGCAATTCTCTCGCAGGATCACCCGATCCTCGCCCATATCGTCCCGATCCGCCGGTGCAACCTCACGTGCGCCTACTGTAACGAGTACGACTCCTCATCGCCGCCGGTCGCCACCGATCTGATGCGCCGGCGGGTCGACCGACTGGCTGAACTGGGAACCTCCATCATTACCATCAGCGGCGGAGAACCCCTGCTGCACCCGGAACTGGAAGCGATCATCCGGCACATCCGGCGCAGGGGCATTGTCGCGTCCATGATTACCAATGGTTACCTTCTGTCCAGAAGCCGCATCGAGCAGTTGAACGCAGCCGGCCTTGAGCATCTGCAGATCAGTATCGACAACGTCCAGCCGGATGACATTTCGAAGAAGAGCCTGAAGGTTCTCGATAAGAAGCTCGGGTATCTGGCGGAGTTGGCGGATTTCAAAGTCAATATAAACTCGGTGCTGGGCTCCGGTGTTCGGAACCCGGACGACGCGCTCGTCATCGGAAAACGGGCCGTCGAGCTTGGGTTTACGAGCACCGTGGGGATTGTCCACGACGGAAAAGGCCATCTTCGGGCACTGGGTGGCCGTGAGGCGGAAGTATTCGAGCAGCTGAAGTCCGTTGGGAAAAGCGGCTATCCACGGATCAACCGGTACTTCCAGGAGAACCTGGCGGCGGGCAGGCCCAACGACTGGAAATGCCGGGCAGGCGCCCGCTACCTGTACATCTGCGAAGACGGGCTTGTCCATTACTGCTCGCAACAGCGCGGGTTCCCAGGGATTCCGCTCGACAAGTACACCGTGCAGGACATTCGCCGGGAATACCGGACCCGAAAAGGATGCGCGCCATATTGCACAGTGTCATGTGTGCATCAGGCCTCCATGGCTGATTTCTGGCGGGCTCCCCAGGAATACAGGATCCCGTCCCGGTTGCCGGATCGGAGGCCAGCCGACTGCGGTGGCGGGCTCGTGCAGCTCCGGTGAGTAGGTCCGACTTCCAAGTCGGACTCCTGCGGTTTCATTCAAAGCCCGCCGCCTCGAGGTTTTTGGTTGTCTGCCCCTTTGTTCAGCAGGCGGATTGAGCACTGCAAGAGTCCGACTTGGAAGTCGGACCCACGATGGATCACTTCTCGCAAAATCCTCGAAGCTTGCCCCTTGGCGATGCCGGATAGCAATTGATCCTCATCGGGCAAATTTCCATACTGAGCAATAAATCGGGTCGTATTGACTAAACGACCAACCAACCAGGGAGAGAAGTATGCCTCGTAACCGTGCCAAGAGTGTCCTGAAGTGCGTCGACGCGGTTGTTTGCCTGGCGGCGCGCGGGCTGTTTGACGGCATCCAGTTCTTCAACAAGTACCGGCCCGGCCCGTCCTTCACGCCGAAGTGGTCCGACAAGCCATTGCTTAAATCATGGCAGAAGACCAAGCCAAAGCTGGGCTGGCCTCGCGAGACCGACTCCCTCTGTCCGAAGTGCGTGGTCGAAGCCCGGCAACGCATCCTGAACGGGGAAGACGACCACACGATTCTGATCAACCAGAAAGTCGGGGAGATTAAGGCGCAGATTGTCGAACGTGACGGGCAGATCTGGATGACCAAAGAGTGTCCCGTCCACGGCAGGTTTGAAGACATCATGGCGATCGATTCAAGCTTCCTGAACTGGATCGAACAGAATTTTCCGGGTCGCGACCTTCCGGCTCACAACGACGCTGACCTGCACAACCACGGATCGAGCTCCATACGGCATGGCCGCGGGTCGGTTCTGACAGTCGACCTGACCAACAGGTGCAACATGATGTGCGACCCCTGCTTCATGGACGCGAACCAGGTGGGATTCGTCCACGAACTCTCCTGGGAGGAGGTGAAGGAAATCCTGGACAACGCGATGAAGATCAAACCCAGGCGCCAGATGTCAGTCCAGTTCTCCGGTGGGGAACCAACGCTTTCCCCCCACTTTTTTCGCGCCATAAAGTACGCACGCAAGCTGGGTTATAACAGCGTGCAGTGCGCTACGAACGGTATCGAATTCGCCAAGAGCCTGACTTTTGCCCGAAAAGCGGCGGAGTCGGGGCTTCGCTATGCGTACCTGCAGTTTGACGGGATCGGCAACGACGCCAACGGCCACCGCAAGATCGGGAACCTTTTTGACGTCAAGCTGCGGGCGATCGAGAACCTGCACGCCGCCGGCGTCGAAATCATTCTCGTGACGACACTCGTCAACGACGTGAACAATGACCAGGTCGGGCCGATTATCCGGTTCGCGATGGACAACCCGAAGAAGATTGCATTCATCGCCTTTCAGCCCGTTTCCTTTACCGGAAGGGATGAGCAGAT
>Ga0105092_10001446_pt1 | contig 12752 bp, 9 predicted proteins | sample PPLLak2March2015_FD_87021 | JGI IMG/M metagenome (GOLD analysis project Ga0105092, IMG submission 87021) | Freshwater sediment microbial communities from Prairie Pothole Lake near Jamestown, North Dakota, USA - PPLs Lake P7 Core (1) Depth... | ecosystem: Environmental > Aquatic > Freshwater >... | reverse complement strand
TGCTGCCGCGGACCTCATTGACAGGCAGGCCTGAACCGAGTGCGGCAGCTTTTGGTTCTTCGATTAATCCGACTTCGCGGGCTCCGGCGGACATGGCAGCGTCATACACGGCGCGCTTTTCAACTGCTGTGGCTCCGGAGGGGATACCGATCACAACTCGAGGCCGCGGTACGGGGACAACACTTTGCTCGTGGGCTTTGCCGATAAAGTATTCAAGCATTGCCTGGGTGATTTCGAATTCAGAAATGACGCCATCACGCAGGGGACGGACCGCGACCACATTAGCCGGGGTGCGGCCAACCATTTCTTTTGCTTCTGCGCCAATGGCCAGGGGGTGGCGGGTGCGCTTGTCGATAGCTACCCAGGAAGGTTCACTGATGACGATGCCCTTACCGCGAACATTGACGAGGGTATTTGCGGTACCCAGGTCAATGCCGATGTCAAGTGAAAAGAATCCCAAAAGCCAGTTAAATAGCCAGTTTAGGGGATTAGGTGCCAAGTGTGCTCCTTGATATTTGCCTTATTGGGGCATCTAAGGCAGACTTTTTAGAGATTGTCTACTGTAAAAGAGGATTATACCAGAAGAAGGGGGTATAGATTTTCATGATATACGGGGTCGATTGTCATACGAATCAGGTTTTCATATGGGGAAGGTAGTTGGATTTTGCCATCTGTAATAATTAAGTCCTATATTCTGCGCGAAGAATACCAATATGTTACAATCCTTATCAAAAGTATTTACGAAAAAATTACTTGATACGAAAATTCGATGAAATATGACAGAACAAAGTGAAAATAAATCATTAGCTAAATCAATCGGTGAAAAGTTAAAGTCTTTGCGAAAAGCACACGGTTTCTCTATCCGTGCTCTGGCTGAAAGAGCCGAACTATCTCCAAACACGATCAGCCTGATCGAATCGAATACGACTTCGCCTACAGTCGCTACTCTTCAAACAATTGCGAATGTACTCGATATTCCACTAGCGGATTTTTTTACAACATCGAAACTGGATGATGATGTTATTTTTATCAAAGCTCGCGATCAAGAAAGGCAAATATCTCCAGGATTGAATGTAAGCTTTTTTCCTGGTCAGATCCTGGATCAGCGGATCAGGGCGATGCATTTCGTGATAGAACCGGGTATGAACAGTGGGGATGATTTCTTATGTCACCCCGGTGAGGAGTTAGTGCTCTGCCTGGAAGGAGAACTGGACTATGTGGTGAAGGATCGCACCTATCATCTGGAAAAGCAAGACAGCCTTGCATTTAAGGAGAATATTCCTCACTCCTGGGAGAATCGATACCAGGTTGAGGCACATATTCTTGTGCTGATCACGACCGAAGCCGATCAAACTTTCCATTCCCATATCAGCCTGATTGGATATAACATATCAACCTGATCCTGATGGTGTAAACAGCACAAGCTGTTTATCAAATATCATGTTCACTCACCCACCGGACTGACAGCAGCCATCCGGTGGACTTTTGATTACGAACATTTTCACAATCGAAGTTGAATTGTAATATATTTACCCTTTATTAAGCGTAGATTAATAATAGATGTCCTATATAATGTGACATTTGACACGTGACATTACAGTAAATTTCATTAAAATATGAATTCAGACCCATCTCATTAAAAACTTCATACAGAACAGGAGCGAAAGATATGGAAACTGCTATTGGCGTTATCTTGTTAATTACCTATGCCGTTTTTATTTTCTATGCCGTTAAGGGCGGAAATCTACTCCTAGGATTGTTCGTGATGGCTGTGCTGTGGTCTGGCCTGAGCTACATCGGCGGCGCAGCTACATGGGCAGATATCAACACAAACATCTTTCAAGGCGGTCCCGAAGCGTTTGGTCCAACCGCCGTCAATATCATTTTCGGCAGCTGGTTCGGTCGTATTTTGGTCGAGACCGGCATTGCACGAACGATCATCCGGAAGGCAGTTGAGCTGGGTGGCGATAAACCTGCATTGACCATCATTTTGCTCTGTATGGTTGTTGGTGCAATCTTTACGACTGCTTATGGTGTAGGCGCTGTCGTGGCAATCGGTGTTATCGTCTTTCCGATTATGCTCTCCTTGGGCATTCCGAAACCCCTTGCTACAGGTGCATTTGCCATGTCGGTTACCAACGGCTTGTACTTCAACAACGCTCTCTTGAGCCAGGCTGCAGGAACGATGGCTATCGGTGAAGAGAAGTATGTCATTGGCCCGGAATGGTACAGTTTCGCGGCTGTTGCAACCGCTATTCACCTGGCTGCTATCATCGTTATGGTGATCGTCAGCACTCGTAAATTCAATAAGGTTCACGCCTGGGCGTCAGCCGATATCGCGCTTGGCGTAGATGCACAGGCCAGAGATGTGAACATGCTGGCACTGATTACGCCGATCCTGCCAGTATCGCTCGCAATTGCATTCAAATTTAGCTCTATTCTGGCAATTGTTATCGCCGTGATCTGGGCATTGGCCTGGACAGGGTATCTCAAAGGCTGGAATAAAATTGCCGACGTTGTACAAAAGACGTTCTACGATGGTGTAGCGGATGTCGGGCTGGTTCTCGGCTTCCTGCTCTTCCTGCAAATGTTTATTCGATCTGCAGGCGCAGCGAAAGCTTTCCTGGCTCCAATCGTAGCGCCGATCCTGCCAACGAGCCTCTTACCGTTGTTCCTGGTGTTTGGAGCTCTCGGTATTTTGGCTTTATTCCGCGGTCCACTCACCATTTGGGGCGCAGGCGCCGCAACATTCGCGATCATTGCGGGAACAGGTTTGTATCCTCTCGCGATATTGTATCCACTGTTCTACATCCCCTGCTCGACGATTACAACCAATGTCTGCCCCACACAGTCCTGGAACCTTTGGGCTATTGGCTACACCAAGATACCCGTAAAGGATTTCATGAAGCAGACCCTTGTCTATGCTTTACCGCTGGTATTCGTTCTCGAAGTCGTCGCATACTTCATGTTTGCGGCATAACCGCATCAGCGATCGTAACAAGAGGTTATGAACCACAAATTCTGACCTCTCCCCAGACGAGAAGTCGTCTTGATGAGACCGGTCTACGCTTGAAAGAAACCTGGGGATTCAGTCCCGAATTCAGATTGAAAGGAGGAGGGAATCGTCCCTCCTCCTTTCCTTGTCAGATGTACTGACGCATTTTCTTTCGGAGGTAATTACCAATGGGCGGTAGAAGTATTCGTGTCGGAATTGATGTGGGGGGGACTCATACAAAAGCTGTTGCACTTGACAATTTGACTCAAGAAATTATTGGGCAATCGGTTGTTATGACTACCCACGATCACGAAATGGGAGTGGCGGCAGGTGTAATTGAATGTTTTGAAAATGTACTGACGAACAACAAGATCGACCCGGATGATGTTGTGTTTATTGCTCACAGCACGACCCAGGCGACCAACGCACTCTTAGAGGGTGACGTTGCAAAGATCGGAATCATTGGTATGAGTGGTGGTTTGATCGAAGGATTTTTAGCGAAGAGGCAGTCAAATGTGCCTGATATCGATCTGGGTACAGGACGCAAGATCCATACCTGCCACGAATACTTGAAACTTAAGGATGTTAACGAAAAGAATGTCGAAGCCGTAATCGAAAAGCTAAAACAGCAGGGCGCCTCGGTTATCGTGGCATCAAAAGCGTTTGGTGTTGACAGTATCCGGGAGGAAGTTCTCGTTCGGACGGTTGCAGAGAAGAGCGGCATGATGGTGAGTGTAGCTTCGGATATCAGTAAACTATATGGACTGACACGCCGGACCCGCACTGCCGCAATTAACGGCAGCATTCTGCCAAAAATGATGGATACAGCCAACAGCACCGAAAAATCTGTGCGTCATGCAGGCATCGATGTCCCACTGATGATCATGCGCGGCGACGGCGGTGTAATGGATATTACCGAAATGAAGAAGAGACCGGTTCTGACCATGCTTTCGGGACCGGCGGCCAGCGTTATGGGCGCGTTGATGTACCTGCGGGCTTCGAACGGGATCTATTTTGAGGTTGGCGGAACATCTACGAATATCGGCGTGATTAAAAACGGCCGTCCTGCTGTAGAGTACACTGTTGTCGGCGGTCACCGTACGTATATCAATTCGTTAGATGTCCGGGTGTTAGGCGTTGCTGGCGGAAGCATGGTCAGGGCTGTGAACCACCAGCTTGTCGATGTTGGACCTCGCTCGGCTCATATCGCCGGTTTAAAGTATGCCGTCTACACACCACTCGAAGAAATTGTAGACCCTGAACTGGAATTTTTTGCACCAAAACCAGGTGATCCATCCGACTATGTTCGTATAAAGCTGGCCAGCGGTAAACGGGTCACCATAACAAACAGCTGCGCTGCGAATGTTCTAGGTCTGGTAAAGGAAAATCACTATTCCTACGGTATCCAAGAATCTGCCAGGCGCTGCATGAAGCCGCTGGCCGATTATCTGGGTGTATCTGTTGAAGAAGCTGCGCGACAAATATTGCAGAAGGCATATGAGAAAATAGCACCTGTCATTGAAGAACTGGCTGAGAAATACCGCATCGAGCGCGACCAAATTACGCTGGTTGGCGTTGGAGGCGGTGCTGCTGCGCTGTTACCCTACACGGCCCAGTCTATGAAACTTAACTACAGTATCCCTAAAAATGCTGAGGTTATATCTTCTATCGGTGTTGCCCTTGCAATGATTCGCGATGTGGTTGAACGTGTGCTCCCCAACCCTTCCACAGAAGATATTTCCAGGATAAAAAGAGAAGCAGCGGCACTGGCCATCAAAAACGGGGCAGTGCCTGATACAATCGAAGTCCATATTGAAGTCGATCCCCAATCTTCAAAAGTGACTGCAATCGCGCTGGGCTCCAGTGAAGTACGGACAACGAATATGCAGCTCAAATGTAATGAGGAGGAAGCAAAGAAACTTGCTGCAGAGTCAATGCACGCTGACCCCGAAGAGGTTCGAACGCTTCTGATGAACGATACTTTTTACATTTTTGTGCGGAAAATGGGTGAAAAACAACAGCTCCGATTGATCGATCAAAGGGGATTTATCAAGGTTCAGTGCGGGGATGCCATTGCAGTTTCATGTAAAGCGGGCGAATGGGAAATTGAAGTTACGAAGCTTTGGAATACGATGCTCTCCTACCGAAGAGAAATGCTTTCTTCACCCGATGTTTATCTTGGAATCGGTGGAAAGATTTTGGATTTCTCCAATACGCAAAGTTTGGAGCAGCTTAAAACCATTATGCGGAGTGAGTTTATGGAAGCGAGCGATGATGAGGAGATCCTCATGATCAGTTCTCGGACGGAGATTCTATGATCAGAAGTTGGGTTGAGGATTTATTAACCCTGACCGACAAGTATTGGGGAAGATATTCCTTCAACCGCGATCCGTTGATCGGGAAAATCTCCCGGTCAGCACAGGATCTGCATTATCAAAAAACTGTAGAAAACGCTGCAGCCCTGGCACATCGTTTACAGGTTGAGCATGGCGTTAAAACACCAGAAGGGTACTTGAAGCAGCTTGGTGTGAAACTCTGTTATAAAAACGCGGATCCTGGCAGCGGCTATACGTTGTTTGCAAGTTATGAAGAGCCTGATACGATAACCGTTTTTTTGGAGACCGTCGAGGCCACGGCCAAGCTAATTGCTGAATATCAGCTTTACGACCTCGTTGGAGATACGAAACCAGCCGATCTCCTGATTGCTCACGAACTGTATCATTTTCTGGAGCAAACTGTGCCGGATGTATATTCAGCCCTAAAACATATCACGCTCTGGAAGCTGGGTCCGATCGAAAACCGCAGCCGGATCTACTGCCTCGAGGAAATCGGCGCAATGGCATTTGCAAAAGAACTGACGGGTCTGAAATGCTCACCGTTCATCTTTGATTTCCTTATGCTGTATGCCTGGAACCCGGAAAAAGCCGGAATTCTGTACGATGTATTAATGAAATCAAAAGCTGGAAGAGAGGAACTTTAATGTTTATTCTAGTGATTTCTTTTGTGGTCTGCATCCTTTTTGTCGCAGCAGCCGTTGCCTTGATTGTCACCCGGCAGCCGAAGAAGGAAGGGGGGGAGCTTCTCAGGCTCACGGAAACGTATGTTACTGGCGTCATGGGAGCCATGATGATCGCCCTGGCTTTTTTCCTACTGTACATGAAATATGTCGATCCGGCGATTGCAGGTGTCGATCAGGTTTCTTTCTACTACGTGGCTGGCTTCGCAGCGATGTGCGCAGCGGTGGGAAGCGGAATTCAGCTATACACCTTCCTGAGGAAAATTATCGCATATGAAGACAAAGTAGTGTTTGTTACGATGCTTGGGCAGATCAAGGAACTTTATTGGAATGATATTACTGAGGTAAAAGTCTCACGATTATCCAACAAGGCAATCTTTATTGGGAAGAATACGCAGTTTTCTGTGGGAGGCGAGACAAAAACTTACAAAAAGTTTATCGAGATTGCCAGAAAGAAAATAAGAAAAACTGTGGGCAGCGAAGTTTTTGAGAAGCTTTTCAACCGCTTTATGTTTTGATCATTTCAGGTTCTCCCATTGTGCCGACCTGAGGAAAATATTAGATATTCGGAGGTTACTCAAAATGATTGATTGGATGAATGACAAAGAACTTTTTGAAATCATGAAGAAAGAGCTGTACACTGGTGTATTATGCGACATGCTGGACACCCTCGGTTACAGCCACCAATATCTGCCGCATGAGATTCAAGCGCTGCGTCCTACAGATGTTATGGTTGGCAGGGCTTTTCCGACCATTATCTGTGATGTCTACGGCGAGCAAGAGAAACCGTTGGGTTTGTTGGCAGAGGCAGTCGATCATATTGGCGAGGATGAGATTTACATCGTTACCGGCGGTGACCGGCGCTGCAGTTATTTCGGAGAGATCATGACCGCCACAATCCTTAAAAAGGGTGCTGTGGGTGCTGTGATCGATGGATACATGCGCGATACCAGGCAGGTCTTAGAACAAAACTTCCCTGTATTTTCGATGGGACGCGATGCCCAGGGGTCTCTTTATCGCAACCAGGTCATTCGCTACGGATGCCCGGTTGAAGTTGGAAATATCAAAATCAACCCGGGTGATTTGATTTTTGGCGATATCGACGGCGTCGTTGTCATTCCGAAGGAGATAGAAGAACAGGCAATATCGATCACATTGGAAAAGGTCCGCGGGGAAAGGGATACCCGAGCTGCTATCGAGCAAGGAATGTCTGCGGTTGAAGCTGTGAATACGTTCGGTACTTTCTAGATATCAGAAGTCTTCTAGAAGAAACCGGGAAAATAACTATCCATAAATATTTTGGGAGGTTAAGATGAGCGTATTGGAACGAATCGGTAACGCTGGACTTGTTCCAGTTGTTGTAATCGAAAACCCGGATGATGCCGTACCAGCCGCGCAGGCTTTATTAGATGCGGGACTGGGTGTCATGGAGATCACCATGCGTACTGCTGCGGGCATCCAGGCAATCAAGAATGTACGAGAAGCATGTTCGGATATGCTGGTCGGTGCGGGTACGATCCTCACTTTAGAAAAGTGCAAGGAAGCCGTGGATGCAGGCGCCCAGTTTATCGTGTCTCCGGGAATCAATCCAGTGATTGTCCAGTGGTGTGTCGACAATCAGATTCCAGTGACTCCTGGATGCGTCACACCTACCGAAATTGAGACCGCCTTATCTTTTGGATTACAGACTGTTAAGTTTTTCCCTGCTGATGTATACGGCGGTGTGAAAGGGTGCAATGCCCTATACGGTCCTTACAAATCAGCGGGTGTAAATTTCATACCTACCGGTGGTGTGAATAACGATAATCTCGCAGAGTTTGCCGATAAACCATTCATCCATGCAGTGGGCGGCGGGTGGTTGTGCAAGACAGCCGATATCACCAACCACAATTTTTCTGCCATCACCGAGAATGCAAAGAAGGCCATCGATGTCCTGTTGGGATTCGAAATTGCACATGTGGGAATCAACCAGGATAATGAAGATGATGCACTTGCACTAGCCTACAGCTTCAACAAAGCCTTTAATTTCCCTGTCAAGGAAGGGAACAGCTCGAACTTCGCCAGCAGCTTGATCGAGATTACCAAATCCAGATACCTGGGCGCATGCGGACACCTGGCAGTGAAAACGAACAGCATCAGCCGGGCTGTCTACTATTTGAAGCAGCGAGGATTTGAGGTGGACCTGGAGACGGCGAAATATAAGGGCGATAAAATGATTGCTGTCTACCTGAAAGATGAATTCGGCGGTTTTGCTGTACATCTTTTGCAAAAATAGGGATGGTGAACCATGAAGATCCTAACTTTCGGTGAAATCATGCTGAGGCTGAAAGCCCCTGGACAGGAGCGCTTCTTCCAAAGCCCCATGCTGGAAGCGACTTTTGGCGGCGGCGAGGCAAATGTTGCAGTCTCCCTGGCGAACTTCGGCATGGATGTTGATTATTTGACTGTTCTACCAAATAACCTGATCGCCGATGCCTGCGTGCAAGAGCTGCGCAAATTTGGGGTTGGGACCCGAAAGATCCAGCGCGCGGAAGGCAGGATGGGTATCTATTACCTGGAGGGCGGCGCAAACCAGCTCCCCAGTAAGGTTGTGTATGACCGAAACTATTCGGCCATTGCCCTGGCAAAACCGGGAGACATCGACTGGGATGCGGTTTTTGAGGGAGTCTCCTGGTTCCATATCACCGGAATAACTCCTGCTATTTCTGAGTCTGCCATGGAATTGTCGCTCCAGTCGGTCAAAGCTGCACAGTCGAAGGACATCACCGTATCCTGCGATCTCAACTACCGGAAAAACCTGTGGAAGTATGGGAAGAAGGCGCCGGAGGTCATGCGTGAACTGGTGAGGTATGTGGATGTTGCCGTCGCCAACGAAGAGGACTGCCAAAAATCACTGGGGATTAAAGTGGAAGCGGATGTTGAGAGCGGAAAACTGGAAGCAAGCAGCTATGAGGCACTCACCAACACCGTGCTCAAAGAAAATCCCAACTTGAAGATGATCGCCATCACGCTGCGCGAAAGCCAGAGTGCGGATATCAACGGATGGGCAGCCTGCCTGAATGACCGTGAGAAGTTCTATCTGAGCAAGAAGTATGAGATCCGAGATATTACTGACCGGGTGGGCGGCGGCGATGCCTTTGCTGCCGGTTTGATTTACGGCTTGAATGCTTGTGAGGACAAACAACAGGCGCTGGAATTTGCAGTTGCCGCAAGCTGCCTCAAGCACTCCATCATCGGTGACTTCAACCGGGTCAGCGTGGCGGATGTGGAAAAGCTTGCAGGTGGGGATGCTTCCGGACGAGTTCAGAGATAATTGTGCTCTCGTCACCAGGAAAGCTGTCAACGGATTCTTGAGAACGAATTGAGCGGATTGATTGGAGGAGGCAAGTCCATCCGATCAATCTGTTCCCCGCTGTTCTTTAGCGGCACAGTGCCCTTGACCGACATAATCCGTTGACAGCCTTTATTAAAACGCAACTGGCAGCGATACGAGACTGCGTAAGGACATTCCGCCGCGCCATTCTACGTCATCCCTGTCCATATTAAGGCGGATACCGGGCATCCGTGTGAGCAAGGTGGTGAACGCGATTTCACCTTCCAGGCGAGCAAGTGGGGCGCCCAGGCAGTAATGAATCCCCTGTCCAAAGGCAATATGCCGGTTGGCTGTACGAGAAATATCCATCGTATCAGCCTGGATGAACTGCTGCTGATCCCGGTTCGCAAAGGTCAGAGCAACGAACAGTATTTCCCCTTTGCGGATGCGCTGCCCTCCAACTTCGACATCTTCCAAAGCAAATCGCGGCGCGGGTGAAGTGACCGGTCCGCTAAAGCGCAGCATTTCTTCCACAGCTTTGGGAACAAGGCTGAGGTCGGCCTTCAGACGAGTTAACTGATCGGGGTGATCGAACAAGGCCAGCATACCCAGGCTGATCATGTTGGAAGTGGTCTCATGACCGGCGAAAATCAAGAGCATGATCATCGAGATCAGTTCATCCTCACTGAGCCGGTCACCCGATTCTTCAATTTTCACCAACTGGCTGATCAAGTCATCCTGTGGGTTTCTCCGCTTCTCAGCAACGAGCTGTTCTGCAAAATCTGCGAAAGCGTCCATCTCGTTCATTAGCCTTCGATTTCGCTTCGGCATGCTTGCCCTAGCGATTTGTTGCGACCAGATCTTAATCTGATCCCGAGATTCCTTGGGGATACCGAGCATATCGGAAATGACATTGATCGGGAGTGGATAGGCAAAATCATTGACCAGATCCATTTTGCCCTGACTTTGGACCCGGTCAAGGAGGCCATCAGCGATAAGCTGGATGCGTGGGCGCAGGTTTTCTATGAAGCGTGGAGTAAAAGCCTTCGAAACTAGCGTGCGCAAGCGAGTATGATCGGGTTCATCCATTCCAACCATCGATTGGCTCAGATCGAACCGTGGAGAGCCGGCCATCCAACGCGCGATGCGTCCGAGTGGAGTGGAAAACATCTGGCTCCAATTGACCGAAAACCGCTGATCTTTGAGCACTGAAACGGCTTCTTCGTACCGGGTAACCATCCACATCTGCCGGCCTAATATCTTTTGAAGCGGGACAACGGGCCCATTTTCCCGCATGCGTTCAAATGTTGGGTAAAAATTGGCGAGCGTTTCAGCGTCGAAAAAGCTGCCAGACCCGTTTTCATTCTTAACCTTTGTTTTTCCGAACATCAATTGTTTTTCTCCGAAATTTCACGATTGGAAACCAATAAAGCGTTTCTCCCCCATGATTGGTCGGTAAAGTAATAGCGGTCAGGTTGTTACCGAAAGGATAAATATAACTTTTTTGCTGAATTATGTCAAATTTCCATTGTATGTAGATTGCCGTTCATGGAGTCAGGCAATCAATCAGTTGACCTGGCAACCAGGAAAATTGAAGCAGGAATGCAAGCTGTCAACGGATTATGCCGCTAAAGAACAGCGGGGAACAGATTGATCGGATGGGGTTGGGGAAAACGACAAATGATCGTTGGTGGAATTAATGGAATTGGTTTTCGTGTATAATTGCTTCTACTACTTCTCTTTGAGTATCAATACTTATACAACAGGAGGTGAAACACACAATTATCTAAATCGGGAAAGTCAGCGCATGGGCTGGGGTACTTACTACCACTCCAGCTGACGAGGATGAGGGTTCCTTCCCGCGAGGGAAGGTTAACGGGCTCGAGATGCAGCCCGGAAAATCGAAAGATCAGCGGAAGCCCTCCAGGTGCGCCATCACCTGAATTCTTTCCCTCCAAATGAATATCGAGCGTAATACTGTTCGGGCGACTGGATGGTCAAAGACTCGATGAGTGGCAAGAACAGTTATCAGATATCAGTGAACAGTCATCAGTTTGCTTTGTTTTTCAAAGTTAAACCATGACCTACACCGTAATCTGATTACTGACAACTGACTCACTGATTACTATCTTTTGGAGGGTTCCATGTGCGGTATCGTTGGTTATATCGGTCTACAGGATGCTACGCCTGTCATTTTAAACGGCTTGCGACGGCTGGAGTACCGCGGCTATGATTCGGCCGGGTTGGCTGTGCTGCAAGACGGTCACATTCAAGTACGCCGCGACGCTGGGAAGCTGGCCAGGCTCGCGGCTTTGGTGAGCGAGAAGCCGGTGCACGGAAACGTCGGCATTGGGCACACACGCTGGGCGACCCATGGAGTGCCAAACGAGCGCAACGCCCACCCGCATGCCAGTCAAAATGGGCACGTGGTGGTGGTGCATAACGGCATCGTGGAGAATTACCTGGAGCTGCGCGGTGAGCTTCAGGCGGAAGGAGTGGAGTTCAAGTCAGACACGGACACCGAGACGATCGTCCAATTGGTGGAGAAGTACCTATCGCTGAAAATTGGGTTGGTGGAGGCGGTGCGCAAGACGCTGGGGCATTTGAAGGGGGCGCACGGGATCGTGGTAATGTCATCGGAAGAGCCGGATAAGATCGTGGCAGCGCGGATCGGGAACGCAGGCGGTGTGGTGATCGGGATCGGGGAAGGGGAGATGTTCGTGGCTTCGGATATGCCTGCCATCCTGGACCACACTCGCAGGATGGTCTTCCTCGAGAGCTGCCAGATAGCGGTGGTGACCTGCAGCGGATTGGAAGTGCAGACTCTGGAGGGTAAGCCGGTGCGCTACGAAGTCCACAGCGTGGGCTGGGACCAGGTTTCGGCGGAGAAGGGTGAGTACCGCCACTTTATGCAGAAGGAAATCCACGAACAGGTGCGCTCACTAACGGATACGATCAGGGGGCGCGCAGATTTCGAAGACGGCCGGATCAACCTGCCTCAGCTCAACCTGACGCCCGAGCTGGCGCGCAGGATCAAGAAGATCGTCATTACAGCCTGCGGGACGGCGGCGCATGCCGGGATGGTGGGCAAGGTGCAGATCGAGAAGATCGCGCGGATTCCGGTAGAAGTGTCAATCGGTTCGGAGTTCCGCTACAGCGACCCGCTGGTGGATGAGGATACTGCTGTGCTGGCGATCTCGCAGTCTGGTGAGACGGCGGATACGCTGGCAGCGATGGAAGAAGCACGCATCAAGGGTGCGGTGCTGTGGTCGATTGTGAACGCGATCGGCTCGCAGGCAATGCGCACAGCCGACGGGTATATCTCGATGCAGACCGGGCCGGAGATCGGGGTGGCTTCGACCAAGGCCTTCACGGCTCCGCTGGTGGACCTGTACATGCTGGCGGTTCTGCTGGCAGATTTGCGCGGG
>Ga0105092_10001445_pt1 | contig 12752 bp, 18 predicted proteins | sample PPLLak2March2015_FD_87021 | JGI IMG/M metagenome (GOLD analysis project Ga0105092, IMG submission 87021) | Freshwater sediment microbial communities from Prairie Pothole Lake near Jamestown, North Dakota, USA - PPLs Lake P7 Core (1) Depth... | ecosystem: Environmental > Aquatic > Freshwater >... | reverse complement strand
GATCGGGCCCGCCTGGAGTCTCCCGAGGGTGACGCTCCGAATCGTCGTGCCCGCCGGGTTAACGAGCCGATCGATCCAGGACTTTTACCCTGAACTGGGGGCCTTCCGTTCGTAGTCCCAACGGGGTTCGAACCCGTGTCTCCACCTTGAGAGCGTTCTCGAGCCTCTCGCTACCTGCGGCGATACGCGAATCCGGCTCCTGACCTGTGGAATCGATGCTCTAGCCTGTCCTGTCATTCCTTAACGTCTCCCGGTCGTTCGCGGGATGAATGCGGGACGATTCAAGGCCCTCACTCAGTTCCATTGAGGATCGACTTGTCCACGAGCGGACGGGGTCGGCTCTCGGGCGTCGATCACCCACTCCTGGTGAGCCTGGTCGCCTCGACCCCGTAGCTCGGCCTACTGGTCCCCGCCGTGTCAGGACGAAAGTCCCTTCACCCGTTGCCCAGATCGCTCGATCATGTCGCCCGATTCGAGTTCGAGCGGTCCGGCGGAAGCCGAAGGAGGCCGACTATGGGTTCCGTCTGGCGCGACGGGTGCGCCCTGTACTTCGAGGAGACCGGCGACGGTGTTCCGATCCTCCTGATTCCTCCGTCCGGCTCGACCGCCTCCACATGGGGGTCCGTCGTCGATGAGCTCGCGCGGGTCGGGCGGGTGATCAGCTACGACCGCCGCGGGTACGCGCGCTCGGGCGGCGGGCCTGTGCGCGCGCTCTCCAAGCACACGGCCGATGCCGCGGCGATCCTCGACTCCCTCGGAGCGGCGCCCGCGGTCGTCGTCGGCACGAGCGCGGGAGCGATGATCGCGGTCGATCTCGCGGTCCGCCGTCCGGACCTCGTCCATGCCGTCGTCGAGCACGAGGGTCCGTGGCGGTTCACGCGTCACATCCCGCCTCGATCGCAGGCCATGTCGCTCGCCACCGTCGGATCGCTCGTTGTCCGTGGGCGCCGGCGCGACGCCGCGGAGGCATTGTTGCGGTCGGCGTACGGTTACCGCGAAGGTGGGAGCGCCTGGGACGCATTCCCCGAAGAGTGGCGAGAGGTCGGTCGCCAGAATGCGACACAGACGCTCTGGGACCTCATCATCACGATAGGCAACCATCCATCCGCGGCCGACCTCGCGACGGTCCGAGTCCCGGTCGTCTGCAGCTATGGCGCTCGGAGCCCTGACTTCATGAACCGTCGGACCCGGGGGCTCGCCGCAGCCATCCCGACCGCGAGCGTGCATGTGATCGAAGGCGCGGCCCACGCGGCGCCCTTCGACGCGCCGGCGAACTTCGTGAAGCTCGTCGTCGACATCATCCCCTCATCGGCCAAGGCCGCGTGAGGGTCGGCGGGCGAACGAGAGGAACGCTGCCGAACGTCGAACCGAACGAGCGGACGTGGCGAGAGCAGGACGACGTCTCCAATGCAGCCTCGCCCATCATCGACTCGGCGTTGACGGTTGTCGCGGGCGGGGTCGCGATGGGGTGAGGTCGCCGATTGACCGCCGGACGTCTCGCGCTGACCGAGTCCCTCCTCGCGAAGACCGGGGCCTATCGGATGGTGATCTCGCCTCCCTCCGGCCGCCATTGGCTGCCACGCCGCGCTGGAACGAAGAGGCGGACGAGCCTCGCTCGAGTGGGCGACGTGGGTCCCGCTCGCAACGGCCACCCGCCGGCCGTCGTGCGCGACGGTTGGGCAACGCTGCGTCGATGTCGGACCGAACCCATCTCGGCACTCACGCACGGCGACCCTGGGACCTCTGCGAAGCGATCCTCACGCATGCCCTCGCCGGCGAAGCATGCAGGTGTTTTCTACAGCTCGTGCCGGAGGGTGCCGCGGACTCTGCCGATCGCGCCCGGGCACTGCTCGCGACCTCGGGCTCGCTCTCGCGGTTCCCGACGTCGGGCATTCGCGTCTTCCCGAAGGCGCAGGTCGCTTCCGCCGGGTTGACAGTCCGTTTGCCGTCTCGTTACCTGTGCGCGTTCGCCGGGCCGCTGGACATCAGATGAACCAGGGTGCGAGCCGACGCCGGCGGGTCGGGATCGATCGGGAACCGGCGGTCCAACATGCTCCGTGGCCGCTCACCATTCGTGGCTTGGGACTTTATGCCGTTGCGGGGGCCATCCCGAGACGCGCCGGACCTCCCGTACCTTCCTCGTTGCGGGCGTGCGGGGATCGACGACGGCGGATGCGGCGGTGGCGAGCAACTACGTGCACTTCGGCAACCGTGTCGGTTCGGACTGGCTCCAGGGAGGGCAACACAAGCACCATCGCTGGCTCCTCGTCGAGACCCAGATCCGGCAGTACACCTGGGCCGCGCGCTCGATTCGAGCAGGGCCCTGGTCGGAGGCGGTGGACGTCCCGCCGCGGGAGATGCACATCCTCGACGTCGGCGGCGGCTCCACCGCTGCCACCTTGATCTGTGAAGACCTCGCGCGGCTCGATGGCGTCTCGGAGCTCGTTCGGTCCATCGGGCCCACGGCTGGTGATCGCGATCCTGCTCGTCGGACCACAGCTGCGTTCGCGGTGGTCGGCGCGGTACGAGAGCGTGCTCGCCGACGACCGCGGGTCGACGGTGTTGACGCTGACGTCACTCCGCATGGCCCGGAGGTGCCGGCCACCCGGATGCCGCGGCTCACGCGTGGTTGCTTCTTGGAAGGACGCCATCGACGGCCTTCGCGAGATCGAACTGGCTCGTGGCGCCCACGGGATCCTCCTCGGCACCTCGGAGCTCGAGCGAACCGCGTGGATGGCCGACCGCCGGAACCACGCCAGCGTCGCCCTCGTGCTCGACGACGTGTGCCAGATCAGGAGGGGGCGACCGGCGAAGACGGGCGTCGGCGTCGCGTCGTGATCGAGCCGGGTCCCGGGTCGAGGAGGACCTTCGGCCCTATCCCCTGAAGGCCTCGTGGTCTCTCCTGGCCTGGATCGCATGAGGAATCTGGGGCAACGAGCGGGGGTGGGAGCGATGACCGACAGCAGCGTTTCCGGAGCGGCGTCGTCCACGGGTGACGTCGCGCAGCGGGAGAGGGCGCCCGCACGTCCGACGATGGTGCCGCCTCCGCCGGTAACGGCGAAGGGCCGATCGGGATGGACGGCGGGTCGGATCACCGCGCTCGTGATCGGGATCCTGATGCTGTTCCCAGCGGTCGGGTTCATCGGCGCAGGCGGGGCCGGCCTCTGGGCGGAACTGAGCCATCGCGACTCGGCGGGCTACGTCACGAGCGACGTGCACGCGTTTTCGACCGCCGGATCCGCGTTGGTGACCGACCCGATCGAACTCGGGAACCCCGGCGTGGGGTGGCTGTACTCGACGGTCGTGCTCGGCAGCGTTCGGATCCGCGTGACACCGATGAACACCGGGTCGACGACGTTCGTCGGGATCGGACCGACCGCCGACGTCGAGGGCTACCTGGCCAGCGTAAGCCACACGGTCATCTCCGACTATTGGACCGACAAGGTCGAGCCCGTGGCGGGCGGAACGCTCTCGGCCCCGCCGCAGTCGCAGGAGTTCTGGGTCGCGTCTGCGAGCGGTACGGGTGCCCAGACACTCACCTGGGATCCGGCGAACGGTACGTGGACCGTCGTCGTGATGAACACCGACGGGAAGTCCGGAGTCGACGTGACGACGGATTTGGGAGCGAAGCTGCCGTCCCTGATAGGCATCGCCGTGTTCTCGCTGGTGATCGGCGTCCTGCTGTTGATCGGCGGGGCGGTCCTGGTGATCGCAGCGATTCGCCGCAGCCGTCGCCCGGCCACGACCACGGCGGCGTGAGGAGAACGAATGGATCGAGCACGATAGGAGATGGTCGCGTGGACGATCTCGGTCCATGACCGGTATCAACGAGCACAAGGAGGTACAACGATGAGTCGCTTCGAGGTTCGTGCGCGGATCAAGGTTCGCGACGGGCAGCTGGAGGGGTTCAAGCGTCAGGCCGCCGAGATGATGCGGCTGACCAGAGAGCTCGACACCGGAACGCTCGCCTACGACTGGTACCTGAGCGAGGACGGGACGCAGTGCGAGGTCCGTGAGGAGTACGTCGACCCCGATGCGTTGATTGATCACGCGATGCATGTGCGTGAGGCGCGCGACGTGATGTTCGAGGAGTTCGCGTACGACCACCGGATGTTCTTCTACGGCGAGACGTCGCCCGCGCTGGACGCGTTCACCCAGAAGATCGGGCTGGAGCCTACGCGGTTCACGACCCTCCAGGCACTCGAGCCACTGGCGATCCGCTGAGGAGGCGAACGACAATGCAGACCGTGAAGAAAGCGGCGGATGCGTTCCTGGCGAACAAGCGCATCGCGGTCACGGGCGTGTCCCGGACGCCGAAGGACCACGGCAGCAACACGGTTTACAAGCGACTGCGCGAGCGGGGGTACGAGGTCTTCGCGGTTAACCCCAACGCCGACACGGTCGAGGGCGACCCCTGCTATCACGACCTGAAGTCGATCCCGGATGGGGTCGACGCCGTCGTGATCGGCACCCGGCCCTCGATCGCCGACGACACGATGCGCGAGTGCGACGAGCTCGGCATCGGGCAGGTCTGGATGCATCGCGGTCCCGGCGCGGGCAGCGTCTCGGATTCGGCCACGGCCTATGGCCGGCAGCACGGCATCACCGTGATCGACGGCGGCTGCCCGTGCATGTTCGGACCGACGGCCGACTTTGGGCACAAGGTGATGCGGCTGATCTACTCGAGCCATATCCCCAAGCAGGTCTGAACCCGACCAGCACGAAGGAGGCAAGAACGATGATCATCACCACGACACCCACGATCGAGGGCCGGAGCGTCAAGGGATATCTCGGGATGGTCGTGTCTCAGGGCGTCCTCGGTGTGAATGTGTTCAAGGACGTCGCCGCCGGCATGCGGAACATCTTCGGCGGGCGGTCCGCGTCCTACGAGAACGAGCTCGCGTCCGGTGTGAGCGACGCGCTCGCGGAACTTGACAAGCAGGCGGCGCAGCTCGGCGCGGATGCCGTGCTCGGCGTCGACGCCGATTACGAGGCCGTCGGCCAGCAGATGTTGATGGTCAGCGTCTCGGGCACGGCCGTCACGCTCGAGTGAAGGTGGCGGCCACATGGGCGAAGATGAGACGACGTTCCCGATGGATGTTGGCGACGAAGACCCCTCGTCGCGGCCCTGGAACTACCGACCCGAGGGCTACCTGGTCGAGATTATCGCCGACATCCAGGAGGGGAGGCGGGCGCAGGCGGCACTCACGCAAGCGGGATTCGCGCCGAAGGACATCAAGCTCTACACGGGCAAGCAGATCCTCGACAACCAGGCCGTGTACATCAGGCGGCGGAGCCTCCTCACGAAGATCCTTGCAGCGTTCTTCGCCGAAGACGTGGAAGGCCGGGAACTCTATCTCGCCTACGCGCGGGAGGACCGGTGCGCGATGTGGGTGCGCATCCTTGACGAGGGCCGTGTCGCCGAGGCTTTCCGGGTACTCGCCGACTTCGACTGTCTGCATGCGCGCTACTACGGCCGCGAGGAGCAGAACGACTTCCACATCGCCTGATCGAGTCTTACCCGCCGGGATGGCCTACGTGATCTCCGATCGTAAGCGGCGTTCGCGATCGCGATGACCTGATCTCGATCCGGGGATGCACACGGTCGGCGGTCAGATAGGGATCTGCGCGACCTCCCAGTCAGGGGATCACGACGCCGACACACACGCAGAGACTGCCTGGAGCTGACCTGCGGGCGAGGGCAGGTTCGGGTGACCTGCGATTTCGCTCGTAGTCCCAACGGGGTTCGAACCCGTGTCTCGACCTTGAGAGGGTGGTTCAGGCACGCACGGAGTGGAGCCGATCGGACGAAACCCCTGCTCAGGGGCCACATGGGTATCAGCCCGTATCAGTCCGTGCTCTTCCTCTTGCGGCACGTGTGCGGCACGTCTACGGCACGACCGCGGCGCCCGCGACGGACGGCGCCGTCCTAACCGCCGAGGAACTCGAGCCGCGCCTGGGGCGGGCGGCGTCCATGAGCGCGGCCACCATGGCCGAGTCCTCCGCGACGTTCCGTCGTGTCAGGGGAAGGTTCTAGCGGCGGCGAAACTCGAGGCCGCGCCGTGAACCTTCGTGGGCTGATATCGAAATCGGTACCGGCCTTGACCATCAACGAACGACTTCGATCCGGGTGAGCATCCCGGCGTCGTAGTCGGCGACCCACGCCCCATCCTCGCCGGCGGCGATCGCGATCGGTTGCAGGTCCTCGAGCGCGGCGGGTTCGCCGACCACGTGGTTTGTCGCCACATCAATGAGTCTCAGCGCGGCGGTCCCGGCGATCGGGTAAAACAGCGTAGGGTCGCTCGAACGCACCGACACGAGCACCCAGACCTCGGATCCGTCGATCGCCACGTCCTGCGCTCGATCGATGGGAATCGCTTCCTGCACGGCCCCCGATTCCGGATCGATCCGCTGCACCGCGTCTCCGTTCGCTCCCCACAGGGAGCCGTCGCCTACCGCTTGCATGATCGGCACGTCGATCGTGCCTGTGACCTCGCCGGACGCCGGGTCGACGCGGAAGACCGTACTCGCCACCTCTTCGGGCAGGGTGGCCGACCGTCATCGCGCCGCGCGGCAGTACCCCGCCGATGCTCGGCTGGGAGCGCGTGTACTTCGTCGACGGGCGCGACTGAGCGCGACCTTCGCTGAGCTCCTGATCGAACGCGAGGAGGATCGGGCGCTGCGGGCGGTACTCGTCGGGATGCTGCGGAGTCGGACCGCTAGCGGGGTCGGGCTCGGCCTCGTAGGTGACTGTCCAACAGTCTTGCGACATGTCGAACAGCGACGCGTCCCGCTCGAGCGCAGCGCTGTCGTGGCCGCGCACGACGCAGGCTCGACGACCTGCCGACCGGTGCGACCCGAGGCCCGAAGACCACGATCCTCATCCGGCCGCGACCTATCCGCTCACGCTCATGGTCTTCTCATCCACGTCCGGGCAGGCTGAATGGACCGATCCGGGGTGACCTCGAAAGGAGGGCCTTGTGCGGGAGGATGGATGCAGAGGGGGAGGATCCGTTCGTCACCCCACCAAGATTGTCCGACTCGGGCTCCTGAAGGTGAAGGCCGACCTGGTGAGCGAGCTCGGGACGCTTCCCTAGACGCGGATCCCAACTCCCACGGCACGCAGCGCCCGATCTCGCCTACGGAACAACGGCCCCCGTAAGTCTCTCGACAGAACCATGAGCTGGTCTCGGGGGACCCGTTCGATAGTCCGAACGGGTGATGGCGAGTGGCCGCGCTGTGCTGGCCCTGTAGAACCATCGAGCGACATGACCGGCGGCGCGCGCGATGGTACTCAATGCGTCTCCGAAGAAGAAGTACGACCGTCCACCGGGAGCCAACGAACCCATGTCGATTCTCGAACGTTCCGCCCTGCCACCGGCTCCTGCCGCCGACCATTCCACCTTGCCACCGGCTCCTGCCGCCGACCGTTCCGCCTTGCCACCCGCTCCGGCCACCGATGGGAACCCGCCCAGCGACCGACTCCACGTGATCACGGCCGGCGAGGTCGACAACATGGAGGCAATACTCGGAGCCCGTGGGTTCGACGTCGTCGCGGTCGCGCAGACGGAGGACGCGCTCATCGATGCCGTATTGGTGGACGAGCCGGACGCGATCATCGTCGAGGCCGACCTCTGCGCCTCGCTCGAGCACGTTCGTGATCTGGCACCCGATGCAGTGCTCATCGTCATCGGCGATCACACCCCTGCCGGCGCGCTCGGTCGCATCGAGCGGGGGGTGTCGGGGACAACGATGGTAGGACTGCTGCACGCCCTGGTCACAGAAGGCATCGGGGGCGCCGTTATGTGGGGGTTTCTGCCCGCGTTCCGGCCGCGGGGCGCGCTGCAAGTTTCCCAACGCATCAGCGGATGGCTTCTGACCGCGAAAGCGGATCTCGTCCGAGAGTATGTTGCGAGCACGTTTCGCGACCACGCGGAACTCCTTACCGCGGCGAGCACCGTCGCGGTGACCGTTTCCGCGAGCCTTGTGCTGACGCTGAGCCCGGCCCGGACGCACGAACGTCAGCACGAACGTCCGGAGCGCGTCCAAGTTCCCGCGCCGGCGGAGGGCGCGCCGCAGTATTCGGTCGCCGCTGTGTCCCCCACGACGCCAATGCCGGTCTATGGTCCCTCGTGGAACGAGGGCGAGCCCGGCGGCCGATGGGGGCCGAACCGCGGTGAGTCACGGGCTGATGGTCGCCACATGGGCGAGGACGCCAACGACCTGGGCCAGATCGAGAACCCCGTCGCCGACGACCTGGGCCAGATCGAGAACCCCGTCGGCGACGACCTAGGTCTAATCGAGAACCCCGTCGGCGACGACCTAGGTCTGATCGAGAACCCCGGCGGCGATCACGGCGAGAACGCGGGCAGCGACCACGGCAAGGACGAGAGCGACGGAGGCGACCATGGTCAGACCGAGGACGCCGGCGAGGACCACGGCAAGGGCGAGAGCAACGGCGACAACAAGGGCAAGGACGGCGACGACCAGGACGGAGGCGACCAGGACGGAGACGACCCGGACGGAGGCGACCAGGACGGAGACGACCAGGACGGAGGCGACCCGGACGGAGGCGACCCGGACGGCGACGACCAGGACGGCGACGACCAGGACGGCGACGACCAGGACGACACGGCCCCACTCGCGGCCGCAGCCGCCGAGACCTCGGCGTTGGGTCCTGCAACTCGAGTCGCCCTAACGCACTAGCGTCGGGTCTTGCGATCGAGGAGATGGAGCAGGCCCTCCGCCAGCGCCTCGACCTCCTCGGCCCCGCTCCGCGCCGAGCTGCTCCACGTCCTGGCCGATCGGATCGGCGAGTTCTGGAGCTACCCACAGAGCCGCACCTTCTCCGAGCTGTGATCGACTGCGAGGAGGACCGGACGCTTCGGGCGGTGCTGGTCGGGATACTGCGGGAGGCGATCATTGACCCGAGGGCAAGCGACCCGGAGCACCTCCGCGGCGAGCGGCGCCGCGAGAAGCCCTGGCGCTAGGCATTCGCAGTCGGCATAAGAGTCGTATGCGCATGATCGACCCAATCCGCGAATGGGAAGCGTGGAAAGCCTGGGTCGGTGACGAACAAGACCCATGCACCGAGGCGCTCGAGTGTCGAGCGCCTCGGTGCGGGGTTGAGGGCCGCGTCGAGCCGGAGTCGGCCTCTGGCGTCGGGAACCCCTAGGTGACGTCGCAGTTCTCAGGCTGCGGTTGGTCGATCCGAGGGCTACCGCCGATCGGTACCTTGAAGAACACGACTCCGAGTTCGACGGTCCCGGTGGTCTCGTTTCGTCCAACGTGAACGGTCGACGGGAGCTCGACGAACGCGTCCCCTGGTTCGTAGACCATCGGGGCGCAGTCTTCCGCGTGATACACGGTGAACGTGCCCGACTTTATGGTCACGAGCGTCCGGCCCGGATGGGTGTGCCAACCGGTCGACGAGTTCGGTCCGAACGTGAAACTCGCCACGACGGTGTTGGTGTCGGGTTTGGCGCGGAACTCGAACTTTTCGTCGGTCGACCCCGCTCCGAGCACCGCGGAGACGACGGAGCCGGTTGGCCCCGTAGCGATCGCCACTCCGGACAACGCGAGCGACACAGCGATGATCGAAGCACCGACAACCCACTTGGTGCGGTTCCCCAACATTCTTGTTCCTCCTCCTCGGTCTTCACGGGTAGATGATTCGCGCGAGCGCGCCGATACTGTCCGCGTCCTCCTTCCCTCAGTCGTCGTGTGACTGTTCCTCCCGAGGTGAGCAGTGGGAACCTTCAGGAGCGATTCAGAGCTCGAGCTCTCGACCATTTCAGTCGGCGGGACGCTTCGGCGCCACCGTGCCAGCACGGCCATGCAGGGGTCCCGGTCCGCCCCGACGCATCCTCCGGATTGATTCACTTCTGCTCGTGGAGGTTTCGATTCCCCGTCTCTTGAGGGGGTGATAAGGATGACGGTGTCCGACAGGTCCGCGTGCCCTAGGTGCCGACCTAGCTGCCGAGGAGCTCCTCCACGTCCCTCATGCTCCCCGACTTCGAGCGGGCCGACCGGATCGGAGAGTTCTGGGGCTACCCTGAGAGCCGCACCTTCGCCGAGCTCCTGATCGACTGCGAGGAGGATCGGACGCTGCGGGCGGTGCTGGTTGGCGTGTTGCTGGAGTGCTGAGCGGGAGCACTAGGTGGAGCCAGGCTGCCGATTCAATGGTTTCGAGCTAGTCTCAGGCAAGATGTCCGATGAGTTCGAAGCACGACTGGTCGCGGCACGCGAAGGCTCGGAACGGGCGCTCACAGAGTTGTATCGGGCGCTCTATCCGGGCATCGTGGCGTATCTCCGTGCGGTCGAGCCAGCCGACGCGGACGACCTGGCGTCCGATACGTGGCTTGATATGGCCCGTGGCCTGTTGCGCTTCCGGGGCGACGAGCATGGGCTCCGCGCATGGGCGTTCACGATCGCCCGGCGTCGAGTCTTGGATCTTCGACGCCAACGCGCCCGCAAGCACGTCGTGGCCAAGCCCCCAGATGTTCTCGCAGAGGCCGGCGGTGTTGGGGACGCTGAACAGGAGGCCTTCGACTCGTTGGGCTCGGACTGGGCGTTCGCTCTGATCACGTCGTCGCTGCCACGTGACCAAGCGGAGGTGGTGCTGCTCAGCGTGCTGGGCGATCTGGGCGCGAAGGAGGTCGCGCGGATCGTCGGCAAGCGGCCGGGGACGGTGCGCGTGCTCCAGCATCGGGCCCTCAGCCGGCTGGCTCACGTTCTTGAAACACAAGGTGTAACGCGATGAACTCGCGGAACGATTTACCTGCTGAGATGCGGAGACAGTTGCTCGACGGTGACACCCTTGAGCGGCTGCTCGGTGGACGAGTCGAGCCCGACGACGCACCACCGGGCTACGCGGAGGTGGCACGGGTCCTCCGTACAGCAGCGGTGCAGATTGATCCGGCCGATCTGGGCCATGAGTCCGAGCATGTCGAGGCGGCGCGGATCTTGGTTACTCGGCGGTCTTTCGCATCGGATCGTTCCGACGGGAAGCGGAAAGAGATGCGTTCGAAAGGCTCCCGCTTGAAAGTCGCGGGCCTCGTTGTGCTCGGCACGCTGTTGGGCACATCTGGGCTCGCTGTCGCTGGAGTGCTTCCCGATACCGCGCAGGACATGCTTTCGAACGTCCTGGATCGCGTCGGGATCTCCGTTCCTAGGGGCGACCATCCCGCGAGTTCGGGGGAGCCGAGCGAGCATCCCGCGAGTTCGGGGGAGCAAATCTCCGAGTTCGCGACGACGACAGACTCGACCGGCGTCGGCAAGGGCGCGGAGATCTCGTCCATCGCGAGCGGTGGAATGAGCAAGGCCGGTGAGCATGGCTCCGCCGAACAAGGGACCCCCGAGCACGGGAGCGCCGGACGCGCGGCCGATGTAGCGCCGGTGTCTAGGCCGAACACAGGAGGGACAAGCACTGCCGAGGCCGCGAGCGGCGGCCACAGTGAGGGTGGCACCGATATCGCCGACGAGCGCAGCAACGGCCGGAGCGCAGCCGGGTCGGGCAGTGGGTCGGGACCGCCTTCACAACCGCCATCGCACGGGTCCTCGCACTAACGGCTTGGGGCGCGACGATTCCGATCTACGATCACCTAAGCGCCCAAATGATCCGACGCCCTCCAACGTCTGTTGGCTTCGACGCGTCGTCACCCGACGCTTCCGGCGTAGTGCCCAACCTGCCAGCCGGCGCCGCAGGAGCCGCAATCGACCCAGTCGTAGTCGCCCTTGTCGGTAACCTTCAGCAGGACCCAGGGTGGCAGCATCGGTCTCGCCGCTGAACTCGCATTGCTTAGGTGGGGGCAATCGCCGGGTCGTATGGGTCGTTCCGACGACACGGCCGGCGTCAGGCGAGTGCCAACCCTCGACGCCGCAGCCACGGCATCGCGTCGGAACCGGTGAACTCGCCGAGGAATAGCCCGCCGTGGTGCGCCAGCGTTCGTGAATGTATGTGGACAGGCACGCCGGCCCGCGTCCGACGGTAGCCTCCAACACGTGAGACCCGAACAGTTAGAGCGCCGGCCACAGGAGCGCCTCGACGCGCTCGGTCCGGCTCTGGTACTTCCCGACTTCGAGCGAGCGGACAGGATCGGAGAGTTCTGGGGCTACCCTGAGAGCCGCACCTTCGCCGAGCTCCTGATCGACTGCGAGGGGGACCGGACGCTCCGGGCGGTGCTCGTCGGGATGCTGCGGGAGGCCGAGCACTAACCTAGAGCGCCCGTCAGGGGCGACGCCGACCCGCACATGCCATGCTTCAGGCCACATCTCTGGGAGGGGGCAGGATGTTTGCGCCGATGCTGGCCTACGTCCCTGGAACAGCCATCGTGATCTTGCTCGTCGGCCTGGTCGTGGTGCTGCTCGGGTATTTCGTCTACGACTTCTTCATCAAGAAGGGGGGTCCCTGACGATTCCGATCGATTGCGAAGAGATCGGACGCTGCGGGCGGTGCTCGTCGGGGATGCTTAGAGAGAACCGTCGATGACCGTTTCTCCGCCACGAAGCGGAAGGGAGCCCCGGGCATCCGGTTCCCGCCGTCGGCGCGTTGCTATGTCTGTTTCGTTGGGCAGGCCAGGTCCGCCACGCAGTCCAGGAGCCAGTTGCGGACGATCGGGATGTCCACCCGCTGGTACCCGTTGAGGTACCGACAGTTGAGCGTGTAGACGTAGCTCGCGTCACCCACGACGAACCCGCCGTGCATGGCCGGCCCGCCCGAGTCGCCGAAGCAGCTGCCGCCGCCGGCGCGG
>Ga0105092_10001444_pt1 | contig 12754 bp, 11 predicted proteins | sample PPLLak2March2015_FD_87021 | JGI IMG/M metagenome (GOLD analysis project Ga0105092, IMG submission 87021) | Freshwater sediment microbial communities from Prairie Pothole Lake near Jamestown, North Dakota, USA - PPLs Lake P7 Core (1) Depth... | ecosystem: Environmental > Aquatic > Freshwater >... | reverse complement strand
CTTATGTATTTGAAAAGACGATCAGCATCGTAGGTGCTGGCGAGATCCACCTGCAATACTCATTATCCAACCCCACTCCGTTTCCGGTTAAGTACATTTGGTCATCTCACCCCTTGTTTGCACCGCAGCCCGGCATGCGTATCTATCTGCCTGAAGGTGTCAGGGTACGGGTGGACTGGTCAAAGGACGGTCGATTAGGGGAGATTTTCGATGAGCACAGCTGGCCCCTCACGACAGACCGCCAGGGCTGCCCGGTCGACCTGAGCCTGATATTGTCAGAATCAGCGGGGTTGGTCGACAAGCTGTATACGACCGAAATGCCGGAAGGGTGGTGCGCTCTGCACGATCCCACCACCGGCTTGTTCTCAGCGTTCCTGTTTTCTCCACAGCAAATCCCTTACGTTGGGCTTTCTATAAACATGGGCGGCTGGCCCGTATCCGAACCGGGTGGGATGCCGGGATATTACAACCTCGGGCTTGAGCCCTGCAATGGTTACCCAGACCGGCTGGATCTCGCAATTACGCAGGGAACATACCAAACACTGGCACCAGAAAGCAGCACAGTTTGGGATCTACACCTTCTGGTGGGCCAAACGAACGATATCCTCCAGACCATCGACGAATTGAAAGGCAGGTATCAGCCTTCATGATTGATCTTTCCCTCCAGGCAGGATTCCCGCTGCAATTAGACCCACAACGCCCCGATGTTGTTTTTGGCGGTGATGTCCGCTTCATCCGCCAGACCCGGCTGGTGTCTGATATGGAACGAGTTTTGTTGGAGCCCGCTTCGTTCCCCTCGAGCCAACCTCTTTATTGGAATTATAAACTCGAGCAAGCCGGCGGAAGCGACGATTTATTTCGAGATATGCACCTTACTTTTGGATTGATGTTATTACCATCTCTGAAAGTAGGCGTGGAATATATAAAGACCCATGGACACTATCATTCCTGCTTTCCGGGCAGCCGGTACGAATATCCGGAAGTGTACACGCACTATTTTGGCAGTCCCGATTTACTGTTGCAGCGCCGTCGCAGCGGTTCTACCCTTGAGCTGGATGACTGTGTGGTTTACAAAATGATCCCTGGTCGATCCATCATGATTCCGCCTGGATATGCCCACATCATCATCAATCCATCTGAGCAACCTGTATTGATGGCAGGCCTTTATTCTACCGACGCAGGCCATCTCTACGAACCAATCCTTGAAACGGCCGGTGGAGCTTACTTTTTAATCGACAAGGCCGGGCAGAACAGCTTCATCCCCAATCCGCGTTATACGCATATCCCACCTTTACGAGAAATCGTTGAAATCACGGGCACCCGCTTTGCTCCACCTGATGCTGCCCGGTCGTTATGGCAGTCATTCGTTTCCGAACCCGAGCTGTATGCTTTCATCAACGACCCTGAGAAAGCAGCACTCCAATTCTCTCCGGAGGATCTGATACGATGAAATTGATGCATCCCGCAAACCTTGTCCTAAAAGGTGAATTTCAGGAACGAATCAACCGCTCTATCCTTCATCTCCTCGAGCTGAATACCGATGAGATGCGCAAAGAATTTACAGCTCCTACAGATTTTTGGCACTGGGGTGCAGATTATATGGCACGTTGGATCTCAGCCATGTCTTTGCTCGGCCAGTACACCAAAGAAGCCTATGGGGTCGAGGGGGTGGTCCGGGAATTATTGGATTTTCAGAACAAAGATGGTTCTTTTGGACCTTATACCGACCCTCATGATTTCCAGGAGTGGTTCGGCATGGGTAGAGGGTTGGTGGGCTTACTGGAGTATTACCAGACCTCGAATGATGATCGCGCTCTGGCTGCAGCAAAACGCCTGGGTGATTACTACCTCGAAAATTACCCGGATTGGGCGCCCTGCCTTTATGAATGTTATTCTCAAGGTTTGGAAGGGATCGTCCTTTTATTCAAGCTCACCGGCGAGAAAAAGTACCTCGAGACCGCCTGCCGGATGGCTGTTTCGTGTGCAGTATTCAAGGGGATCCGGTACTCGCACGAATATTCACCCGAAGGCCGGCGCTCCCCAATCTCGGGTCAGGTCCACTGCCAGCTGTCGACTGCTCGCGGGTTGCTCGACCTGTATGAGGCCACTCAGGATGATGCCTACCTCAACCCGGTTTTGGATATCCATGATTACATTTCTAAAGAGCTTCTGTGGGTCTCCGGTGGGATTGGGTTTTACTACTACCGCCCTGAGGAGAATGAGACCTGCACCGATTCCGATTGGCTGAGGCTAAACCTGCAGTTATGGCGGCTTACAGGCAACCCGCGTTTTATTAATCTAGCGGAGCAGATCCTTCTCAACCAACTGTTTTTCACCCAGGTTGACAACGGTGGTTTTTGTTATCTGCGCGGCATGCAAAACCGCGCCGGCGCGGTTTTTGACGCTTGCTGTTCGCATCATGCGCCGCGTGCCTTTTATGACGTGCTCCAATATATCTATACTGCCGAACACGATAAGCTTTGGATCAACTTTTTTATGAGCGGAGAGGCAAAGCTGGAATTGGAAAGCGGAGCCCTGGCTTTTACCAGCGAGGTCATGGAAGATACTGGCCAACAAACCTTCTCCCTACAAATCACTGCTGCTCCGCCTGCCCCCGTCCTGATGCAGGTAAGAGTTCCGGAATGGGCTGGCAAAATCTCGATTGTTTTGAACGGCCAACCCGTTTCAGCAGACATTCAAGGCGGCTACGCACAACTGGAGCGGGTATGGTGCCAGGGAGACGAGCTAATAGTCCGTTTCCCATTGGCGGTCAGGATTATTCGAGGTCAGAGATTAGGACAGCATACCCTCGTTCTTGACGAGGTCGCGGTTTTCCACGGTCCGCGCTTGCTGAACCTGAATGATTTTGACAACCCGGCTGTCCGGCTGCACCTGGTGAAGATAAAGCTGCCCCAAAAACAAGAGGACGGTTTTGCTGCTGCCGGGCCGTACCGTTTAGAAGCCACCGGAATCACGCCTGAGTGCAGTGAAGAGCCGCTGATATTCACGCCTGTATCTCAGATTGGAGGCACACCGAGTGGAGCAGGACGGATCCATACTGTCCGTTCCCCGTATTTTAAGGTCTGGATTCCATTAGATACACCCGGGTAACCTGTCTGAATCAGTTAGCCAAAATCTTCGTACATTCTTTTTACACCGGAAGGAGAAGGAGGAACAATATCGATCAAGCAAAATAAGAACACCCCCCCTACAATTCTATTTAAACTGTCCCTTAGCTCAGAAATGAGCAGTGGGACAACCAACAACCCTAAATCTTGCCCCTGTTTGTCCTCACCTTCCTAAGGAGGATTTCCATGAACAACAAGAGAAGAATCAGCAGCACAAACCTGACCCGTCGCGATATGCTCAAATTGCTTGGTGTTGGCGTTGGAGCCAGCGTTTTAGCTTCTTGTACTCCAAAAGCAACGCCCACTCCCGCCGTTCTTCCAACCGATGCACCCCCTGCAGCAGTCCCAGTATCCTTGCGATACCAGAACCACTGGACCAAGGAAACCGATGCACATTTCAAAGGCATGGAATGGCTGTATAAAGATTTCAAAGCCAAATATCCTGACATCACAATCGAGAACGTTCTCAACCCGGATAGCATCGAATCGGATAAGAAGATCCTTGCTGACTGCGCCGCGGGTGATTGCCCGGATATTGTCCACGATGCCACTCCCGAGATGTGGACAGCGGGCTACCTGTTGGACCTGGCTCCTCACATGGATGCTGCCTGGAAGGGTGCGCTTCTGGAGAACACCTTTTACGAGACCGACGGTCATGTTTGGGCTCTGTGCGGCGAATTTTCACCCATGCCGACGATCTGGAATACTCGTATTCTGGATGCCGCCGGGGTCAGCGCTATCCCGACCACATGGGACGAAATGCTGGCGGCCTGCGACAAGATCAAAGCTTCGGGGAAGCTGCCCACCTCATGGGGAGTTGGCGGCTCGCACAAATTCCACAACCTGATTGCGAGCCAGGATGGTGGCATGGAGGCGCTGGCGAATAACCAATTCGACGCTCCCCAGATCAAGGAAGCATTTGCGCAACTCAAGAAATTCGTGGATAATAAATGGATCCCCGATAACGAGATCGAGCTCACATGGCAGCAGTCGGTGGGTATGTTCGTTGCTGAAGAGACGGCGTTCTACCTCAACGGCGCCTGGACCCTTGGCAACGAAATCCGCAGTGAAGGCGCAGCCGCGGATCTGCGCGACAATGTCAAATTCGCTCCGTTCCCAGGCTTAGGACCCAACGGGAGCACGGTGGAACTCAAGACGACCACGGCTATCGGTATATCCAAGGCAGTAGAGAAAGATCCTGCCAGGTTAGCTGCAGCCCTGAATTTCTTTAAGTTCTGGTTCAGCCCCGAAGGTGGAAAGCAGTGGATCTTGCTCACCCAATCGCCGATGGGCGTAAAGGTTGATGTGAACAGCATATCAGGCGTTGATCCTCTGCTGGTTGCATTCCTGGGCGCCAAAGACAGCGCAAAAACCGTATATGCTCTGCCTGGAACCCAGGCGATGCTAGAACGCGGCTGGGATGACTGCTGGACCGCATTGCAGGCGCTCATGGTTGGCAAGAGCACCGACGAAGCGTTGGCTGCGTTCGTCCTGGAAATGTCGAAGTACAAATAAATTAGATCAAACCCCCCTCTTCTTCAATGCCTGGCAGCCGGTGTATTTTCACCGGCTGCCAGGAAAGTGACCGCGGAGGATTTTTGTGAAAAAGCAGCAAAAGTCCCATTATCGCCGCTACGGCAGTACAGCAAGCATCTTGTTATTCTTGCTCCCCGGATTCGGCGCTTATACACTCTTTATGCTCTATCCGAGCCTTCTTTCGCTTTACTACAGCTTGCTGGAATGGCAAGGAGGTCCGGTCAGCCAGGCGCCCTTTGTAGGGTTTGAGAACTTCCGTGCGATATTCGCAGATCCCTATCTCAAATCTGCCCTGAGCAACAACGTCCGCTTGCTGTTCTTAAATTGGACGATCCAACTGCCTCTGGCATTGATGCTGGCATACATTTTGAGCCGCTTGCGTAGAGGCGCTTCCTTCTATCGTTTCATCTTCTACATCCCAGTCGTCTTACCGGCGGCAACGTTGGCTCTGATGTGGCGGTTCGTGTTTTCGGGCAACAATTACGGCTTATTGAACAATCTTCTAACCCGTTTGAATTTGGACCAGCTGGTGCGGCCTTGGTTGAGCGGAGACGGTATCGTCCAATGGACGACGACATTCCCATCTTCCTGGGTCAGTGTCGGTTTTTATTTGGTGATATTCCTCGCCGCTCTTGCCGGTATTCCTGACGAATTTTACGAAGCTGCTTCCATCGATGGAGCCAACCGGCTGCAGCAATTGATCTTTATCACACTTCCCAATATACGCAGCGTATATATTTACTCGATGATCCTGGCTCTCCAGGGTGCATTGGGAGCTTTTATTTATCCGCTCTTGATGACCCGAGGCGGGCCACTGCACCTGAGCGAGACGTTGATCTCCTACTCCCTCTACCTCTTATGGGAGAGGAAAATTTGGGGATACGGCAGCGCTATGGCTGCTCTCTCTTTTCTCCTTGGGATTTTTGCCACTGTCATGATTTGGAAATTTGGACGCCAACGCCAAATTGAACAGTGAGATGTATTGGAGTAAAACCTGATGGCATCTACAGGGTTTATCGACGCAATCCAGAAAGAAACCGGCAAGAAAACACAGATTAAGCCATCCAAGAGCAGGAAGGAGTCTCAGCATTCATGGGGATACAGACTTGCTGAGGTTCCAATCCACATGGGCTTGATCTTTTGGGGGCTGGTCTGTGTTTTCCCGCTCGTTTGGATTTTGCTCACATCTTTAAAATCAACGCCCGAGCTCTACCGTGATCCATTCGGTATCCCAGAGGCATGGAAATGGACGAATTATCGTGACGCCTGGGTCTATGCCAAGATGGGCGTATATTTCGTCAACAGCATCCTTATCACGCTGCTATCTACGGTGGTTGTCTTATTCTTATCTTCCACGTTTGCTTTCGTTCTGGCGCGGTTTGATTTTAAGCTCAAGGGGGCGGTCTGGGCTTACGTGCTCTTTGGTTTTCTGATCCCGCATACGATCCTGTTGGTGCCCCTGGCAATCTTCACTCGCAAGCTGGGGATATATAACAGCCTGTATGGGCTCGCGCTGGTCTATGCTGCCGTAGGCATCCCCTGGAACACCTTCTTTTTGAGGGCTTTCATGGAGACCATCCCCGACGAGCTGGAGGAAGCCGCGATCCTGGACGGCGCCGGAATGTGGGGCGTCTTCTGGTATGTGATTATCCCCCTGTCGCAGCCAGCCCTGGCGACCATGGCTACATTTCACGTTCTGGCATCGTGGAGCGAGTACATCCTGGCTTTGGTCCTGACCGGGACAACTGCCTCACGAACGCTGCCCGTAGGGATCAGCTTGCTGGAGGGACACTTTACATCCAATGAGCCAGGCGTAGCTGCCGGGATGGTGATCACGATCATCCCAGCCGTCGTGGCGTTCGCTTTCTTACAGAGGTATGTCATCAAAGGCATCACCGCCGGGGCAATCAAGGCATAATATGAGCACTATCAATCTACCTGTCCGTTTCTATCGATTTTTCCCGGGTGATGCACCCCTGGGGTTCACCTATAAATCCATGAGCTTGAATACTGGCGAGACAGCGTTACTGCTGGTGGATGTGTACCACGCGGCAGAAAAACCGGAAGCGAAAGATCTGGTGAATTTAACCTGGGACCGGGCGTTTTGGGAGATCGTGGATCATAAATTAGTGCCGCTCATCGGCGCTGCGCGGGAAATGAATCTGCCGGTCATTTATGTGACCAACAGCAGCCCCAGAATTGAGATACTTCGCTCACCGTTCGGGACGCGCCTGACTGAGAGTTTGGGTTTCGATCCCACCCTTGATTTCAAAGAGAATACGGTGGACCCCATGGAGTTTGATGCCGGCGCTCCAATACAGCTACACATCCCACCTCAGATTGCTCCCCAACCCGGTGATTATTTCATCCGCAAGCATACCTACAGTGGTTTTTTTGAGACCCGTCTTGACAGTTTGCTGAAAAACCTGGGTGTAAAGAACTTGTTGATCGCCGGTTTCGTCGCCGATTGCTGCGTGATGTTCACCACGGCTGATGCAGTGTTCAGAGGTTATTCGACAATCCTGGTGAGAGACTGCACCCTGGCTGCCGAGCATCCACAGGAAGTGGACGCCCTGACTCAAACGCAGCGAATTATCGTTTGGATCGAAACTTTCCTCGGACCCAGCACGACAATGGAAGAAATACTCAATCATGGATAGGATGGCTTTATCCGATCAATACAAAAGGAGAAAAGTATGCCGGTTATAACCATCAAGGATATAGCCAGGCGAGCCGGGGTATCGGTTGCAACGGTATCGTACGTTGTCAACCAGACACGCTATGTGAGCCCTGAACTAGCGATCCGAGTGCGGAATGCGATCGAAGAGCTGGGTTACTCTCCAAATGCGAACGCGCGCAGTTTACGGCAAAAAAATACCCAGATGATCGGTTTAATCGTCCCGGATAGCTCAAATCCATTTTTTGCCGAAATTGCTAAGGGAATTGAAGATGCCGGTTACGATAAGGGGTACAGCGTCATCTTGTGCAATTCCAACGCTCAAATCGAGCGAGAGCTGGTCTATCTCGACCTGCTCCGCTCGAAACGAGTGGATGGGATCATTTTCATTGCGACCAGCAACCACGTCGAGCATATTCGCCCTTTTGCCACGGCAGGTATACCCGTGGTTACATTCTACCGGGATAACCCGGGATTAGATATCGACACCTTCCGGATCGATAATTTTCATGCCGGATATATCGCCACCCGTCACTTGATCTACCTCGGGCATCGAGAGATTGCCTGTATCCAGCCGGCATCCGCAATCACTCCTAGCGCCCAGCGGGTGGAAGGATATAAGAAAGCTATGGAAGAGAGCGGGTTGGTATGGGATGAAGCCATCATGCCGCGCGGCGACAACCGTGTGGGCGGTGGTAAGGATGCGGCGCAATCCCTGATTAAAAGCGGGCGGAATTTCAGCGCTGTCTTCTCTACCAACGATGCAATGGCAATCGGCGCAATGAGGGTTCTGCGCAGCCTGGGTTATAAGATTCCGCAGACTATCAGCATTGTCGGCGTCGATGATATCATCCTGGCTTCGTATACCGAGCCCCCTCTCACCACGGTTTCTCAGCCAAAGTATGAAGCAGGCAGCCAGGCTGTCGAATTCCTCATCCAGCGTATTGAAGGAGGCTACGACCAGGGACCCCGGAACATCGTGTTAGATATCAACCTGGTTCAGCGCGAGTCAGCCATCCAATACGAACAAATCCTTGAATGCTAGAAGAGACCCATGATCACTTATACCCGACAACAATTGCTAGATGTGTGCAGATTGGTTTACGACCGTTATTTGACAAATGCAGCCGGCAGTAACTTCAGCGTGCGGGCTTCTGACCACACCGTTTACCTCACGCCAACGAATAACGCCAAAAACAGCCGCCTGCGCATGAGCCCCGACGATCTACTGCTGGTCGATATGCAGGGCCGGATACTCGACGGCAAGGGTGACCTGAGCCGGAGCTGGCCTACCCATTTACGCATGTACCAGGAATTCGACTATGTCAATGCTGTGATCCACGCGCATCCTAAGATGGCGACTGTGTTCGCCTGCCGCCAGAAACCGATGGAGCCATTATTAGACGCAATGAAGAAGTACGGCCCCATTACAGTGCTGCCGCGTGAGCTCCAGGTGGACGGTGTTGAATTTGGCCAGGCGATTGTGGATATATTCAGGGGCTGCGAATCCAGTTTTAGCAAGCATGGACATGCAGTATTTTACCCATACCATGGGGTCCTGGTTGCCGCACCCACCTTGGAAGATGCTTACGATTTGTTAGAGCGGATCGAGTTTAACGCAACTGCTATTTTGTACAGCCGGCTGCTTGAAGACTGAATTGTGTGATCGGCAGGGACTATGTTGGATGACAGATTCGACCTCGTCGTAGCTTCGCCAAATGCAGCGCTCGATTCGTACTACATCTTCTCTCAAGTGGCTATTGGCGATGTCAATCGGGCAGAACGCTCCCTGCACACCGCAGGAGGAAAAGGGATCAACCTTTCCAGAGCGGTGGTGGCAATGGGAGGACGTGTAATGAGTTTGGGGATTTTGGGAGGGCACAACGGCAGGTTCATTTCAGAAGAAATGAGCCGCGAGAAAATCCCTGGAGATATGGTTTGGACTCAAAATGAATCCCGCCGGTCGGCAACCTTTGTCTCCACAAGCGAGATGCAGGTTACGGTCATTCTCGATGCAGGTAGTCCCGTCGACCACGCAGCAGGAGAACAGCTTATTCAAAAGATTCAAGAATATGCTCCAAGAGCACCCTACCTGGTGCTCACGGGAAGCCTGCCCCCATCTCTACCTTCCAGCTATTACGCTGAGATCATCCGCGACGTGAAGAAGATCAAAGGTTTGAAGGTCTGCCTGGACTGCAGCGGGGAGTCCTTAAGGCTGGCGGTAGAGGACGGAGTCCAGATCGTGAAGATCAACGCCGAGGAGTACCAGGAAAGCTATGGCAAGAAGGATGAGCGCCTGGATCCCAGGTCTGTTCCTCATAAGCTTAATAAGCTTGCCAGCGACGGGTTGGAGCTTTTGATCATTACCGATGGGCCGCGCGGAGCTTATATTTACCCGGCTTATCGTGAGCCTTTCTGCACGGTCACACAGGTAGATCAATGGGTGAATACGACCGGGGCAGGAGACACGTTTCTGGCTGCGCTCCTCTTAGCTTTCAACCGCGGATTAACGATCGAGGAAGCTTCTTGCTATGCTTCGGCAGCCGCTTCGGCGAAGCTCCAACAAATTGTTTGCGGTAGCCTGAAGATGGACGATCTAGATCATTTCCTTCCCTTGACCCATATTACAAGTATTTGATGAGCAGGTGAAGAACATGACCCGAAACCCGGATAAGGAGAACTCCGTCGCGTTAGGTATCGACGTAGGAGGGACCAACATCAAGGCAGCGGTGATCAGCAGGCAGGGTGAGCTGATGGCTGTGCGCCGGCTGAAAACCTCGGCGAAATCAGCTCCACCGGTGGTCATCAACCAGATGCTTGCCGTTGCACACGAGCTCTGCAGCGAATGCGGTTTGGATCCAGCTCGCCTGGCAGGGATTGGGGTTTCAATTGCCGGTTTTATTACTTCAGACGGTAAGGTAACCGCCACGGCACACCTGTCGAGGGATTTTGTGGGTTACAACCTCTACCCCATGTTGTCCAGCGAAATTCCGCAAAAATATTACTTCTCGTTAGACACGCCAACCCCCACTTTGGGCGAGGCTTATTTTGGCGCGGGCCGCGGGATCGATGATTTTGTATACGTAACGGTGTCGACCGGGATTGGCGCCGGTATTATGGTGGGTGGCAAGTATTATCCAGGAGGAATGGGTTGGGCCGGCGGGGTAGGGCATACCATCATCGACGAGACTTCGGAGCGGGTCTGCGAGGGCTGCGGAAACCACGGCTGCCTGGAAACATTTGCTGCCACCCAGGGTATTACCACGACCGCCCTCGAGCTGCTAAGAGAATATCCGGACAGCCTGATTGGAAAATTGTCTGAGGGCAGGCGCGAAATGATTACCCCCGCTTTGATTTTTCAGGCCGCTCAGGCTGGGGACCGTGCCGCTGTCGAGGTGTTTGAACGTGCAGGGCATGCCTTGGGTATCGGGTTGGTCAACCTGGCAGATATCATCTCACCAACCCGCATTATTGTCGGCGGAGGGGTTGCCCAGGCTGGCGATTTCTTGCTCGAGCCGGTGCGCAGGGTGATCCGCGAACGGGCATTCCCACCCCGTATCCGCCAGGTTGAAGTCGTACAGGCTGAGCTAGGAGATCTCTCGGCGGTATACGGCGCTGCCACGATGGTATTTTATGATATGACGATCAACAGTCCAATGGAATGAGGTTTCTGGATAACGAAAATGACCACAACAAGGCTGACCTCTCGCGAACGCGTACTTCGCACCATAAACCACCAGGAACCCGACCGTGTCCCTTGGAATCTCTCCCTGACAGAGGATATTTATCACAGGCTGAGGCAATATCTGGGGCTCCCTCCTGATTTGGATAAGCCGGTCGGTGTTTGGACAGAAGTCTCTCTCGCGCCTGACCTGATCGATGCCATGCAGCTGGATTTTTATTATGTTGGATTGAAGCCGCCATCCGGTTGGAAGACGGTGGAAGCGCCCGATGGATTGCGCTACGATGAATGGGGCATTGGCCGCGCCAAAATTATCCGTGACGACGGCAGCTACTACTACGAGATGGAAAAGTGCCCCCTTGCTAACGCCACTTTAGAGCAGATCGAAGAATATCCCTGGCCTGATCCGTATGATCCTGGACGGGTGGAAGGCTTGCGTGAGAAGGTCCTGGATATCCGCCGCAATACCGATAAAGCAATTATGGCGAAGTTTTCTAACTCGATTTGGGAACAGTCGTGGTGGCTTTATGGGATGCAAGCGTGGATGATCGATTTGATTGATAAACCTCACATCGTCTCGGCAATCATGAAGAAGGTTACCGGAGTGGCAGTGGGTATGATGGAAGCCGGTATGGAGGTGGTGGGAGACCTTGTGGACATCGTGCGTTTGAGCGGAGAAGATCTGGGCACCCAGATAGCGCCGATGATCTCGCCGAAATTATTCAACACAATGGTGAAGCCCCATTTCTCGCAATTGTGGGACTGCGCCCGCCAAAAGCTCCAGGAGAAAAACCCCGCAGGTAAATTGATGCTGCATTCCTGTGGCAACGTGCGGCCTTTCATTCCGACCTGGATCGAGATGGGGCTGGATATTCTCGATCCGATCCAGCCACGCGCCCGAGGAATGGAACCCGAGGATCTGAAACGTGATTTTGGCGACCGGCTCGCTTTTCACGGAGGTCTCGACATCCAATCCACCTTGCCTTTCGGAACCCCAGAGGAGGTGGCAGCAGAAGTGAGACGTTATATCAGGGCCCTGGCTCCGGGCGGGGGATATATCATCGCCCCAGCTCACAACGTTCAGAGTGATGTGCCACCGGCGAACCTGGTGGCTATCCGTGATACGATCCAGGAGTTTGGGAATTATCCGATCGAACGATAGGTTCGAGAGTGGTGTTGGCAAGGTCCGCAGAGGGAAGTAGATTGGTCTGTGGATTCAAAATTCTGCTACAATAGAATCATCCAACCACTACGGGAGCCTATCTATGGACTACGAACTCCCCCTCGATAAAACCAACCGCATCCTGCTCGCGCGTGCATTCAGCGCCAACAAGCGCGTCGATTATTCCCTCGACTGCGTCCTCGAAGACCAGATGGGCAAGGCCTATACCGACAGCCTCGAGAATCCCACCGCTTTCCGCATTACCATCGGGCCGTTCTGGTATTACGCGGGCGATGCATCCAGCTCGGGAGGCTGCGAGCTGATGAAAGATTTCCCAGCCTACAGCCTGCTCATGCCCTCCCCGCCCGCCTGGATCGAGCTGGGCCACCGGCTGCACCCGCTCAAGCCCTTTGAGCGCTACAGCTTCTGCGCCAGCAGCCTGACCGAAGAGCACATGGCAAGCCTGGTAGGCAGCTCGCCCTATCGAGATCGGATTGCGCCGCTCGACGCGAGCCTGATCCAATGCCTGGCTCGATGGCCTGAAGGGTATTTCGACCTGTCAGATTTTG
>Ga0105092_10001443_pt1 | contig 12763 bp, 8 predicted proteins | sample PPLLak2March2015_FD_87021 | JGI IMG/M metagenome (GOLD analysis project Ga0105092, IMG submission 87021) | Freshwater sediment microbial communities from Prairie Pothole Lake near Jamestown, North Dakota, USA - PPLs Lake P7 Core (1) Depth... | ecosystem: Environmental > Aquatic > Freshwater >... | reverse complement strand
TGCAAGCTGCTCTCGAATGCTGCCTGGAGGTAGACAGCTTTGCCCCACAGTTAGCCTTCTTCTTTAACGCACACAACAACTTTTTGGAAGAGATCGCCAAGTTCCGCGCTGCCCGACGGCTTTGGGCGCGCATCATGCGCGAACGCTTCCATGCTCAGAGTCCCCAGTCCTGGACGCTGCGCTTCCATACCCAGACTGGCGGTTCCACCCTCACCGCCCAACAGCCTGAAAACAACGTGGTGCGAGTGGCGCTGCAGGCGCTGGCAGCAGTCCTGGGAGGCACGCAGTCACTGCATACCAACAGCATGGATGAGGCCCTGTGGCTGCCCACCGAAAAAGCCGTGCGCATCGCACTGCGCACACAGCAAGTCATCGCCTTCGAATCCGGTGCCGCGGACACTGTCGATCCAATGGGCGGCTCGTATGCCATAGAGGCTATGACGGATGAGATCGAGCGCCGTGCTGAAGAATATATCCGCAAGATTGACGACATGGGCGGGGCACTCGCAGCGATCGAGAGAGGTTATATCCAGGCAGAGATCCAGGAAGCAGCCTACCAGTACCAGAAATCCATTGAGACCAAAGAGCAGATCGTCGTTGGAGTCAACGCATTTCAGGATCGGGAACCGGTTGAGCTGGAGAGACTCCAGGTCGATCCTGCTATCGAGCAGGCTCAGTGCGCCCGGTTAAAATCTCTGCGCGAACAGCGTGATCCAACTCGAACAGCAGAACTGCTGGCACGCCTCGAGAAGACTGCCCGCAGCTCCGAGAATATGATGCCTTTATTCGTTGAATGTGTCGAGAACCACATCACCCTGGGCGAAATTTGCGGCGTCCTGCGCACTGTTTGGGGTGAGTATGAGCCGTCGTCGGTGGTGTAGGAAAGATAGCAGAAGTCAGACGAGAGAAGCCAGAAACCAAAATATCTATAGGGACTAAAGCATGCCCAAAATTACCCGTATCGATCACATCGCAATCGTTTCAAACGATATTGACTCTGCTCTTCATTTCTGGCGAGACGCTCTCGGAATGGAAGTCGCCCACATCGATGATGTGCCTGCAGAAAAATCGATTGTTGCCTTTTTACCCGCCGGAGATAGTGAATTGGAGATCGTCAAACCAACGACCAGCGATTCGGGGATAGCAAAGTACCTGGATAAACGCGGCCCTGGTATGCATCACATCTGCCTCGAAGTGGACGATCTCCCGGGCATGCTGGCGCAGTTGAAAGAAAAAGGAGTTCAGCTAATCAACGAATCTCCCCTGATGGGTTCTGGCGGTAAGCAGTACGCATTTATCCATCCCAAAAGCACCTCCGGCGTCCTGGTAGAACTGTACCAGATTACTCAGTAAGCAGAAGACAGTATCCAGTACGCCAGTTATCAGTCATCAGTGGACAGTGAACGGTTTAGATATGCCGTGTATCCTTCTATCAGATTTCCTTATTCCACATCCCTATCCCTTATCCCTTTTCTCCTAAGACCCAAGACTTGATTGACTAAGCGCTTGATTGACTGCTTATTAACCTCAGTCTTATCTTTCTCCGCGTTTCCTTAGATACAATAGAAGAAATAAATAAGGGAGGAAATTAAAGTTCATGGAACGTTCCATTTCTGCTTCCAGAAAATTGAAAAGATTCGCCATGCACGGCTGGTTTGGCCTGGGACTGATCGCCGTATTCTGGGTACTCAACTGGACGTTAGAGGGGTTACGAACCCACTGGGGTTTCTTTCCTCTCTGGTTAGGCTACTGTCTGACAGTGGATGCGCTCGTCTACTACCGGACCGGTACTTCTCTCTTAACCCGCAGTTGGAGCAAATATCTCGGTTTATTTATCATTTCTGCCCCAGTCTGGTGGATTTATGAGGCCATCAATGTTCGGTTGGAAAATTGGGTTTATCTGGGTTCAGAAAGTTTTGACCCCCTGTCCTACACATTCTGGGCTACCCTCAACTTTACGTCCGTCATCCCGGCTGTTTTCGGCAGTGTAGAACTAATCACCAGTTTTGATTTCATGAAACGGATCCCACGCTGGTTGATCATCCGCCTCAACAACATTTCCGCGGCAGCTTTGTTTGCCTTCGGGGTCGTCAGCCTTATCCTGATGCTCATCTACCCCCATATCTTGTTCCCATTCGCGTGGATTTCACTCTATTTCATTTTAGAGCCGGTTAATTACTGGCTGGGTTTCAGAAACATGGAAAATTGGACATCCAAAGGGAACTGGAAACCTGTCATTGCCCTCTGGTTGGGTGTGTTAATTACTGCTTTCTTCTGGGAAATGTGGAACTTCTTTGCCTACCCCAAGTGGATCTACCAGATTCCCTGGGGAGACTGGTTTCGTATCTTTGAGATGCCGCTGCTCGGATACGGCGGATACTTACCCTTCGCCTTAGAGCTGTTCGCGTTGGTCAATTTTGTCTACGGAATCTTTGGTAAGAAGAACGACGATTATGTACGCGTCACTCCTGATCCGTGACAAACTTTCCACCGTGGACGACTTCTTTGAACAACTTATGATCTCGATCAAAGGTTAGCTCAACCTCAATCGGGTTATAACACCGCCCGCTGCCAATCAAAATTTTGCGAGTGAAATATTGGACGTCCGAATCCTTCTCGCCGTACTCGATGCTCAAGTCGTTGCGCAGGTCGACGCGTCCATTCACGATCTCGCCGCAGCGATCGCACTTGACCGAGATCCACAGTGACCACTCATCTCCACTCGGAGGCGGTTGGAATAGACTGGAAATTTTTTTAAAGAAGCTCATAAGGTAAGTATATATCTTAAATTCAAATTTGCGCCTCCTTTTGGAAATTCTGGGGTTAAACTGCCTAGGATAAATGCAAAAAGGAGAACTTATATCTATGCGCAAGCGTGTCGTGGTTACTGGTCTGGGCTGCATCAGCCCTGTCGGTAATGATCCATCCACTCTCTGGAATAATTTATGCAGCGGGAAATCCGGAATCGGGTATATCACCCACTTCGACACACAAGGGTTCGAATGCCGGATAGCTGCGGAAGTAAAGGATTTCGATCCATCTGCAATTTTCGGCAGAGGTGAAGCCCGCCGAATGGATCGATTTACTCAATTTGCTGCAGCATCAGCAGAACAAGCATTAACTCATTCGGGTCTCGAGGTGAATGACGGCAACCGGGATCGCATCGGAGCTGTCATCGGCAGTGGGATCGGCGGGATATCCACTCTTCTCGAACAGGCCCAGATTTTTCATGAAAGAGGACCTCGACGGGTCAGCCCGTTCCTGGTCCCAATGATGCTCGCCGATACCGCACCCGGCACAGTCGCCATTCGAATGGGACTGCACGGGCCAAACCTTGCAGTCGTCACCGCTTGCGCGACTGGCACCAACACGATCGGTGAAGCAACCGAGATGATTCGCAGGGGTGCTGCCGATGCTGTCCTTGCCGGAGGGTCAGAGGCAGCAATCGTACCGGTAGCAATTGCTGGTATGTCTGTCATGAACGCCCTCTCAACCGCAGATGAACCTCAACGTGCTTGCCGCCCGTTCGACTTGAATCGTTCTGGTTTCGTTATGGGCGAAGGTGCAGCAATCCTGATGCTCGAATCGCTGGAATTTGCCCTTGAGAGGGGAGCGACCATACTGGCTGAAGTCAGTGGATATGCTGCTACGAATGATGCATATCACATCTCTGCGCCGGCAGAAAATGGCGCAGGTGCTGCAGCCTGCATGCGCAATGCACTCGAGAATGCATCACTGGGAGTTGATGATATTGATTACATCAATGCCCACGGTACAGGCACTTACCTGAACGATAAAAGCGAAACTGCTGCAATTAAAACAGTTTTCGGAAAGCAAGCCTACAATATCCCCGTTTCATCTACCAAATCCATGACGGGACATCTCCTTGGAGGTTCGGGGTCATTAGAAGCGCTCATCTGCGTCAAGGTGATCCAGGAGAAATTCCTTCCCCCAACGATCAACTATGAGACTCCTGACCCTGAATGCGATCTGGACTATGTACCGAACACTGCCCGTCCGGCAGTTGTCAAGCATATCATGTCGAACTCGTTCGGTTTTGGTGGTCATAATGCGACCATCATTCTCAGCAGGTACGACTCAAATAGTACTTCATAAATTACCTGCTGATTAAGGAGATACCCCGATGGCACGCTATGCCCATATTACTGGTTGGGGAATGGGGGTTCCCGAGAAAGTCCTGACCAATTGCGAACTGATGCAAACGGTAGACACGACGGACGAGTGGATCAGGTCACGGACTGGCATTACCGAACGTCGTATTGCAGCAAATGAAGATACAACCGCTTCCCTGGCAGCCGAGGCCGCCATCCAGGCATTACGCACTGCCAATGTAAAACCTGACCAGGTAGACCTCGTTATTGTCGCAACCTCCTCACCGGAGCATATCTTCCCGGCAACTGCCTGTATCGTCCAGGATAGGATAGGAGCAGTAAACGCAGGAGCTTTCGACCTGCTGGCAGCCTGCACCGGATTTATTTTTGCTTTAAACATGGGCACCCAGTCGATACGCAGCGGTTCTGCGGATACCGTGCTTGTGATTGGTGCCGAGACGCTTTCCAGGATTATCAATTGGAAAGACCGCGAGACTTGCATCCTGTTCGGAGATGGTGCTGGCGCATTCTTACTCCAGGCCTCGGATGAACCGGGCGGCGTTTTATCTGCTGTAATGCGTTCAGATGGTTCAGGAGCTGATCTACTCTCACTGCCTGCAGGGGGCAGCCGGATGCCAGCAAGTGCACAGTCTGTTCAGAATGGTGACCACTATCTCCGTATGAATGGTCGGGAAGTTTTCCGCTTTGCCACGCGAGTTATGGTTTCTGCAACCAAAGAGGTCCTGGAAGCGGCCCAGGTTAAAAAGGAAGATGTCAAATTATTCGTTCCCCACCAGGCAAACAGCAGGATTATTGAAGCTGCAGCGCGCGGTTTGGATATTCCCCTTGACCGGTGTATGCTGAACCTGGACCGCTATGGAAATACATCCACTGCTTCTATCCCAATTGCAGTATGTGAAGCATTAGAGAAAGGCAGGCTAACCCCTGGAGACAAAACCGTTTTTGTTGGTTTTGGTGCGGGTCTGACATGGGGCTCATGCCTGGTACAGTGGACGGGACCCTTTACCGGGAAGAAGCGCGTCCACCCAGAACGCTACCGGCTGCTTGCCCGGGTCCGATCGCTGATTCTCAGGCTTGTTCGCCGGATTGAGGGTATCATTTGGGGCAGATGATCTGCGTTTCTAAATCACCCTTTTCGGATTGAAAATAACCCTACTAAGAAACGCCGATATCCGGTAGAATAGAATTCACACTCATAACTGCACTCGGGGGGAGTGAGGTCAATTTCTACTGCCTTAGTCGAGATTCATATAAGAAAGGTATTAGAAATACCTGAATTTGATTCCATTTCCTACCCCTTGAGTTAAGAGATTGGTATAATTCCGATGCAGACTAGAGTTCTGTTATCTGATTTGGAGGTAAAACGGTGAATCCGCCCCGAAATCGTTATTCGATTATCTACTTGCTGCTTTTTGTAGCCATCATTGCTATGGTGTGGTACAACTTCCAGCAGCAGGTTTCAAACCAAGAAGCATTAACCATTACAGAAGTCGCTGAAGATATTCGCAGCGGCGAAATTACCCGCATTATAGAGACTGATGATAACAGGCTGCGGGTAATCTATGCCGACGGATCAGACCGGGTTTCTCACAAAGAAGCCGGTGCAACGTTGGTCGAGCAGTTAAAAGAACTGGGGGTAACAACTGAAGAGCTCACTTCTAGTGTCCGCATTGAGGTCCGTCCCCCGAGTGCATGGTTAGGAATCGCGACTGCTTTAGGCTATTTCTTACCCTTCCTCATTTTGGCAGGCGTGTTCTGGTTTGTTTTCCGTCAGGCGCAAGGCAGCAACAATGCTGCTCTGTCTTTCGGAAAATCACGGGCACGTATGTTCTCCGGTGACCAGCCGACTGTAACATTTGAGGATGTAGCTGGTGTGGAAGAGGCAAAGGAAGAACTCAAAGAAGTCGTCGAGTTCCTGCGTGAACCCGAGAAGTTCATCTCGCTCGGCGCTCGCATTCCGAAGGGTGTTCTGCTTGTCGGTCCTCCTGGTACAGGAAAGACGCTTCTGGCAAAGGCAGTATCCGGTGAAGCAGGTGTTCCTTTCTTCTCGATCTCCGGTTCGGAATTCGTAGAGATGTTCGTGGGTGTTGGCGCCAGTCGTGTCCGCGACCTGTTCGACCAGGCAAAGCGTCATTCTCCCTGCATCGTCTTTGTGGACGAAATCGATGCCGTAGGCCGCCAGCGAGGTGCAGGTTTGGGCGGCAGCCACGATGAACGCGAGCAAACCCTCAACCAGATGCTTGTTGAAATGGACGGTTTCGACACCGATACAAGCGTCATCATTATGGCAGCTACAAACCGCCCCGATATCCTCGACCCGGCGCTCCTGCGCCCCGGCCGTTTCGACCGGCGTGTTGTCCTTGACCGGCCCGATATGCGCGGCCGCGAGGCAATCCTCAAAGTCCATGTGAAGGGTAAACCGCTTGCACCCGATGTCTCGCTGACCACCCTTGCGCGTTCAACCCCCGGCTTCGTCGGTGCTGATCTTGAAAACCTGGTCAACGAGGGCGCCATCCTGACCGCTCGCCGGAACAAGAAAGTCATCGGCCAGAGCGAGCTCGAGGAAGCGATTGAGCGTGTCATTGCAGGACCAGAACGCCGCAGCCGCTTAATCAGCGATGAGGAAAAGCGTATCATCGCCTATCACGAAGCAGGTCACGCCATCGTCGGTCATGTACTACCGAATACCGATCCAGTCCATAAGGTGACAATTGTTGCCCGTGGTATGGCAGGTGGGTATACTATGGCTCTGCCGCAAGAAGACAAGACCCTGGTGAGCAGAGCGAAAATCCTTGACGACATGGCTTTCACCCTTGGCGGGCGCGCAGCCGAAGAGCTGGTGATGAATGACATCACCTCTGGCGCTTCCAATGACCTGGAGAGAGTCACTCGAATGGCCCGCTCGATGGTTACCCGCCTGGGTATGAGCAGCGAGCTTGGCCCAATGGTCTATGGACAGAAGGAAGAGTTGATCTTCCTTGGCCGCGAGATTTCAGAGCAGCGTGACTACTCTGAGGCGGTCGCAGAGCTGATCGATTCCGAAGTTCGGCGGTTAGTCAACGAATCTTACGAACGTGCAAAAGCGATCTTAAGCGAGTACCGAGAGAAATTGGATGCCATTGCTCAAAAACTTTTGGAGGTTGAAACAGTCTCCAAGGAAGAGTTTGAGAAAATCTTCCCGCCCATCGGCGAGAAACGCGGCGGAACCCCGGTACCTCTGCCCGTCATCAAGTAACCTGGGTAACCAACAATCCATAAAACAACCACTCTCGCACGGCAGAAAATCTGCCGTGCGAGTTTCTAAAAGAAAGGGCGTTTCATCAGAATGGAGCTTTTTTATACACCTGTCATGCTCGGGAGGATCGAGATCGGCGGGAAGGACCGGATAGATTTTCTTCAAAGGCAAACGACCAACGACTTGCACGGCTTAAACCCGTCCGAAATACTGCCGAACGTACTCACCTCCCCAACGGCTCGGATCCTTGATTTCTTTTACATGTACCCAACGGAAGAAACCGAAAAGATCAACCTGATCTCTCTGTCTGGGAAGGGTTCCGAAAGTACAGGCTATTTACAAAAGAAAATCTTCTTTATGGATAAAGTGACCATTACGGATGAGAGCCGTACGACATGGTACTGTTCCTTGTGGGGAGTAGATGCGGACCGAGCCGGAGAAATTTTCGGATTCAATCAATCACTGAGAGCCGGGGAAATTATAAGCACCGGGGACGGCCACGTGAAGTTTTGCCTGATGCGCCAACCGGACGGCATGGGATTGGGCATCCTCCTGGAAGCACCGATTGAACAGGCAGAGAAAATAGAAGCAACCCTGACAGCCGGTGGTGCTCAACGCAGATCCGAGCAGGAGCTGAAAACCGCCCGGATAGAAGCAGGCCTTCCAGGTAAGTTTGAATATACAGAAGAATATACACCCTTTGAAGTAGGGCTCCAGGCGGCGGTATCGAGTCAGAAAGGTTGTTATACCGGGCAGGAAGTACTTGCCAGACAGGTAACGTACGACAAAGTGACCCGCATCCTGGCTGGATTAAAGATGGATCGTCCTGTTGTGGAAGGCGCAAAAGTTGTGTCGGAAGGTTCTCCAGCAGGTAAGATTACTTCCGCGACAGTTTCTAGCAGATTTGGTCCCATCGCTCTGGCAGTTCTCAGGCAGCAGTTCGTTGAGGATGGTAAACGGGTCGTTGTGCGAATGGAGGATGGCGAGACCGGGGCATTGGTTAAAAATCTACCGTTTGAGTGAATAGTCATCATTTGTCTAATAGAAAGTTTATCTTCTTCCGCGGGCTTCAATGATATACTACATTGCTTTATAACTTTAGCTTCTCATTACCGAGAAATTCGAAATCTTTTGACATTTCGTGTTCCACACGGTATAATTCGCATTCGCGTATACTAAAGGAACACTGGAGAGTGGCATATGGACGTAAATCCTCTTGAAACCCAAGGGAACTTAGAAGACATTAAGCGAAAGCAGCATTTCGAAGGAAAGGTGATTAAAACCACTCTTGCCGGTGCGATCGTGGATATTGGCTTACCAGTACCAGGCGTCGTCCACATTTCTCAACTGCAGAAAGACCCGGTCAATCGGGTCGAAGATGTTGTTCAGGTTGGACAGACGGTTGATGTGTGGGTGCGGCGAGTTTATCCATCGAAAGAGCGTATTGAGCTGACGATGGTCAAGCCCCTGGACTTGGAATGGCGCGAGATCAAAAAAGACATGGTATTAAAGGGTAAAGTATCTCGCATTGAAAGTTTTGGTGTGTTTGTAGATATCGGCGCAGAACGCCCAGGTCTGGTTCACATCAGTGAGTTGACCCATGATTACATCAAGAATCCGAATGATGTGGTCAAGGACGGCGATGAAGTCGATGTGAAGGTGCTCGGTGTGAACCGTCAGAAAAAGCAGATCAAGCTGAGCATGAAAGCCCTCGAAGAACGCCCGATTAAACTCCCTAAAGTTGAAGAAAAGAAAGAAAGCCGGGAAGCCAAAGAGGCACCCGAACCCGATAAAGAACAACCGGTGCCCACCGCAATGGAAATGGCTCTCCGCGAAGCCATGGAGCGATCCAAGCAGCGCAAAGATGATAATCCTGGTCTTAAAAACAAGAAAAAAGCCACCAAGGATGAGCTTGAGAGAATCCTGGCACGCACTCTGGAGCACGGTAGAAAATCCTGATTCTTCAGGTACAGTCGCAAAAAAAGTGATTTGGAAAATATGGTTTTCCAAATCACTTTTTTGATCCTACCAACCCCGGTCAAGAGAACTTATTAGCTCTCCGGACTCCTGTCAGCAAGAGGCAAACTGCAGAGAGCCTGAAGGATTTCCAGAAGCCTTTCTTTCCAGACCTCCTGCCCTCCTTGCAGCCACAGGGCATTCTTCCCACTTCGAACATCAATACCAAGGTCCGGGAAGGGGCGGTAATTAACACCTTCAGGCAGTGCCGGATAACGCACCACAATTTGCCCGTTTTCCCTGCTCACCGATGATATACCTGCTTCCTCGGCCAGAAGCTTCAGCTTTATCTGGTATAAAAGGTTGTCCACTTCTTCCGGGAGCGGGCCGAACCGGTCCGAGAACTCAGAGCGGACAGCTTCAACTTCATCCATCGTCCTAAGATCTGCCAAGCGGCGGTAAAGCTTCAAGCGCATGATCTTGTCAGCTACGTATTCGTTGGGTATGCCGATCGCAAGCGGTAAGTCTACATTGACAATCGAACGCTGCGTTGAGGCAGAAAGGAGCTCGGCAGGCAATACTTCTTCCATTGGCTGGCTGCCTGTGGCAATCGCTTGCAGGTTTCGCTCTCGCTTCATTCTGCGAACAGCATCTGCAAGCAAGCGGGTGTATAGATGAAATCCCACTGCCGCTATTTGGCCTGATTGTCGCGTTCCGAGAATATCCCCTGCACCGCGGATTTCCAGGTCGCGCATCGCGATCGAATATCCAGCACCAAGCTGCGTATTTTCGGCAATCGTCTCCAGGCGCTGCCTTCCTTCAATCGAAGGCAGTAATTTGCGATGCCGGAAAAAGTAGGCGTATGCTCTCTGCGCCCCGCGGCCGACCCTTCCACGCAGTTGGTAAAGCTGTGCAAGACCAAAGGTGTCGGCGCGATCGACGATCAATGTATTGGCATTCGGAATATCCAGCCCGGACTCAATGATTGACGTGCTCAGCAGGATGTCTACGTCCCCATTCGTAAATAATTCCATCCGCTCCGCCAGCTCATTCTCGGGCATTTGACCGTGAGCGACAGCAATCCTCGCTTCGGGAACCAGGCTTTCCAGGTGCCTGCGCATGGCTCCGATCGTCTGCACCCTGTTGTGTACAAAGAAAACTTGCCCGCCCCGTTCCATCTCTCTTAGAATGGCCTGGCGGGCGAGCTTTGGCGCATAAGGCCCCACATGTGTGATGATCGGCAGGCGTTCTTCCGGAGGCGTATTAATCGTTGATATGTCTCGCACACCAGTAAGCGCCATATACAGAGTACGTGGAATAGGTGTCGCCGTCATAGTGAGGACATCCACTTCGGTACGAAGCTCCTTCAGGGTCTCTTTGTGCGATACACCAAAGCGCTGCTCTTCATCGATCACCAGCAGCCCCAGGTCTTTGAACACAACGTCTCCCTGGATCAGCCGGTGTGTGCCGATAACAATATCGACGCTCCCCTTCTCCAACCGCTGCAAGATGTCTCGCTGCTGCTGATGCGTACGGAATCGCGAGAGCATTTCCACTTCCACGGAAAATGGAGTGAGCCGCTCGCGGAATGTATTGTAGTGCTGTTGTGCAAGGACCGTGGTCGGCACCAGAACGGCAACCTGCTTACCATCCATCACCGCTTTAAAAGCCGCCCTCAAGGCAACTTCCGTCTTGCCATAACCTACATCGCCGCAGACGAGCCTGTCCATCGGGCGAGGAGTCTCCATATCCTTCTTGACTTCACCGATTACCCGCAGCTGATCGTCCGTCTCCACGTACGGGAAGGCAGCTTCCAACTCCTTCTGCCAGGTCGAGTCTGGCTCAAAGGCATGTCCGACGACCACTTGCCGCTGGGCATAAAGAACCAGCAGGTCTTCAGCCACCTCTTCAACTGCTTCTTTCGCACGAGATTTGACGTTGCGCCACTCAGCACTACCGAGCCTGGTAGGTGTCGGAGTCCGGTTATCTGGCCCAACATAGCGAGTCAGCCTGTCAGCCTGGTAGACCGGAACATAAAGCTGATCGCCCTCGGCATATTCAACACACAGGAACTCTCGCTCCACGCCATCCACAGTACGGTTGACCAGACCGATATACCGCCCGATCCCATGATCGACGTGCACAACCCAATCATCAACCTGCAGGTCTGCGTAAGGTGCTTCCGGTTCCTCGGCCCGGGCGCGGATGCGCTTCCTGGGTTCAGGCCGGCGCCAGCCAAAAATTTCACCGTCCGTCAGCAGGTGAAGAGGCTTTGCTCCTGGTGGCGTGAACACCCAACCTTCCGAAAGGCTGCCTTCAATAAACTCCGGATTCTGTACCGGGTAACCCGCGGAAGGTAATTCTTCCGGACTTAACTCTTCCCACAACTCAATCAGCCGGCCCGACTGGCGAGAAATGACGACGATCTGTTCTCCCGTTTCGGTATGATCGTGCAAATACTCCATGACCGGCTTTAACCGCCCGCCAAACCTGGGGCCCGTTTTGAACTGTTTTGCCAGGTCATTTTCTTCCCCTGACGGCCCGAGCTCCAAAGCCGGATGCATCGAAAGCACATCCTCGATTTCTGCCATCGTCAGGTATGGCAGTGGGAAACCCTGGGGCAGCGTTCCATCAGCCTCGTAATCCTGGCGCAGGCTAACCGCCTGTTCCTCCATCTCATTCACGACCTCGCGCAAGACTTCCCAATCATCAACCAGGACGACCGATTGGCGTGGAAGATAATCCAGAATACTGGCAGGAGTCGTATGGATAAGGGGGATGTGAAACTCGTTAATCGTTTCTACACCCAGCTCACCTGTTTCAGTGAGGGGTGAATGATAATTTTCGGGCAGTATGTACTCGCGCGCCGGGGCTACCACCAATCTATCGAGCTTTCCATCCTCGCCTGCTTTGAAGGTCCGCTGCGTGGAAGGGTGGAACCGGCGCAAGGTATCAATCTCGTCACCAAAGAATTCGATCCGAGAAGGGTACGGATCGGCAGGCGGCCAGATATCGATTAATCCACCGCGGCGGGCAAACTGACCGGCTGTGATCACTGTGGTAACCGGTTCGTAACCCAAGGAAACGCAGTGACGTATGATCTCATCCGGCTGGACGATCTGCCCGACTTTATACGTTTTTGTTGCTTTCAAATACTCTCTGCGGGGCACCGTACGCGCCATGACTGACCTTACAGGCGCAATGATCACCGGCGGGGCATCAGGAGTTCGCCCGCCGGGGATGTGGTATGGGGCCAGCATCGTCAGCACGACCAGCCGGTCACGACGGGTGTTCTCTCCCCAGGGTGAGTCTTCATAAAATAGCGGGTTTGGTTCCGGAAACAGCAGGCGCGGAACATCCGGCAGCCACATTCCGAGCTCGTCTGCAAGAACCAGCGCCTGGTCTGCGCGTTCGGTCAGCAGCACGAGAGGGCGGTTTA
>Ga0105092_10001442_pt1 | contig 12767 bp, 12 predicted proteins | sample PPLLak2March2015_FD_87021 | JGI IMG/M metagenome (GOLD analysis project Ga0105092, IMG submission 87021) | Freshwater sediment microbial communities from Prairie Pothole Lake near Jamestown, North Dakota, USA - PPLs Lake P7 Core (1) Depth... | ecosystem: Environmental > Aquatic > Freshwater >... | reverse complement strand
AGTTTCCTTCAGCATGTATTATCTTCATTACCGCTTTTGAACTTTTAGAACAAGAAATATCAAAACGCGATATTTTTTACGACAAGAATATAGACGTTTTAATTAAACCTGTTAAACTAAACCAAATTCAAAATTCTTTAATAAATCTAATAAGTGGAACTCAAAACCCAAATTTTGTTACACTTTAAATAGGCAGTAACTAGAACGGCAGTGTCTGCTCTATGCTCATACAAAGAATTGTCACTAGGAGCATTTAATGCGAGGCCGCTTCCAGGAGAGGGAGGCTTGACGTAGCAATGGATAATAAGACCCCATTAGCACCTGTGGATAATAAGTGCACTTGCTGGTTAACCGAATATGAATTCCCTTACGATAACTGTAGCAACCACTGCCACTCCGATTATTATTCCAACCACTATCAGCATATCTTTAATTGTTCCATGTCCTGTCAGTCCCATTTTTTGTTATTTCAGTTTAACTGATGTAATATTTATAGTTTATAAATTAGAGAACTATGAACTAGAGAAATTACATTACAATTCTAAACTAATATCTAACCGTGGCTCTTTTTCTACCCATCTTTCAATACACTTGGCACAATACCATTCGACTAGTTTACCATCGCCGAGATCATACTTTAATATTTTAGTAGGAATTTCTCCACAATATGTACAGGTCCCACCAAGATACTTTTTTATGATATCCGAATTTATTTTTTGTTAACACAGACTTGATAAAAATATCCACTCTAGGATCCTAAGTTCACGGTGTAGTTTGTCAGACTCAAATATTGAATAGGTCTTATTTATTGTTAGAATAATTTCATTCATTTTAGATTCAATAAGATTACAAATTTTAACGTCAGGGTTTTTCATATTTTCAAGAACCCAATTTATCAATTCAATCCCTTTTTTGAGATCTCGTTTGTACGCAGATTCCTCTTTTTCTCGACTAAACCAAGTTTTTGACTCTTCGATTTCCTTTTGTAGTGTTTGTTGCGCATTCATAAATCTAATTAGGATTAATGAAAATTTAACATGCCAAGTACCTTTAAGAGATGGAGTTCTAGAATGTTTCAGTTTGATCATTAGTACAGAAAGGATATTGCACTTGCCAAGATCTACTTATATACTGTATCTGACTGCAATATGTCATGGCCAGAGTAGAGATAAAGTGTAATGAAAATGGACCTGAATTGGTGGTAGTTGACGGAAAGGTGTTTGCCGCTATGTGTAGATGTGGAGCGTCCAATAGCAAACCGTATTGCGATGGAAGTCATGCAAAAATAGGTTTTAAGGCAGAAGCAAAGGATATAGTCGTTGTAGAACAATAGGTTGCGTCTATATCGTTAAAAGGCAACCTATGCAACAGCATTTTTTATTTGTCCTGATTGCCAGAATAAATTCGTTGTAAAGATTCAGGACTTGGGGAAAGTCAGAAATAATTAATACACCTATATAGGAGTCTTAAGTTATCTTAAATTACTGTAGCGTATACTTGATACATTGACATGCTAGAAATTGAGTATCTATTTAGTATAAATATAACAAATGTTCCTGACCAATCAGAGTCGAAAGTTTTACCATGGATTGGTTCCTGATGTCTTTGCGAGTCTGTTGAATTTATTTGCCAACCTTGTGGCAGTAATTATTTGATATATGAATAACACAGTATAGCCTATTACAAGGACAAGAATAGCAACCATCATATCTATAGGTAAAGGTGACGCATTTCCAGTTGGACTATATTGTGCTTCATAAGCTCTAGTTGAGGTTACAGATATTATTATACTAAAAGTAAGTGCGTAAAGAATAAAACCACCAATTAATATTCCAACACCCGTTCCCACTTTTCCAACGTAGATGTGACCTATGCCTGGTAAAGCGAGTATACCACCGATAAATGCCAAAACTGCAGTTGTTCCGGGATTCTTGTAAGGTAAGTGTTCTACTGATGATGGCTGACTAGCAGAATATGCTTTAAGATCTGCATAACATTTTGGACAGTTTCTTAACTCCCCATTTGGATTTAACTTCTCACCGCAATTGCTGCAGAAATCTGGTTCGTGGCTCATTCATACTCTTATGAAATTCAAATTATTAAAATAGTTTAGGAATAGTGGGGTGAATGAATTGTTTTTGATGTCTAATTTTCGCAAATTTTTATTTTTTAAGACTCAATATTATTCACAACTTGCTTTTTATCAAAATTGTTTATATTGGTCTATATGAATTGTATTGTTAACAATATCTACACCGGTCTAAAAATTGACGTTCATGATATTTACTAATTGAGTGACAATCTATTCAGTAACCGCTCATGCAAAGGTTCAGGAACAATATTATCAAAAGTTTGGTTTGTTAATTTTTGTCTTAATTTAGCAAGTTCCTCTGTAGTGATACTTTGCAATACTTTATTTAAGGTCATATTATCCAAAAGTTGGAGTGTCTGCTCAATCACTTTAGGATCCTTATCAGCCAACCCATAAGTGGCAATATCACTTGGTAAAAGAAATATCATTTCCTTTGCAATATCACATGCAGTAGATGAGTAATTGCCAGTATCACATCTTGCTATAAGCTCACTGGGCGCGGGTGGGTTTGGCACAGTTGTATAAGCCGGTGCATTTACTTGGAATACTGGTAAGATGAGTACAAGAAGGAATATGAAAAAAATTTTCAACACCTAGTATCTTAATTACCTAGATAATATAGTTTTTTTGATAAACAACCATCTATTATGGTAATTCAAAAACAAGATCATGCGACATTATTTTTTTCCTTTTATAATATCAAGTTTCAGATCAGTAAGCGCGATAAAAAATTCAAGAGTATGCTGGTTGTATTGTAAATTGTTGAACGATATTAAAGCCTAAAAACTTAACTAGACGAAATGGTCATATAATTAAAGACCATGGGTGAATAGATATGGTGTCCATATCGTATCGGAGATTAATCCTTGTCTAATAACAAGAGAATTGTTAGCGTGGTAGATGATGAGATTCATATTGCTAAACTCTTTCACGAGGCCTTGCTAGAAAATATTGATGTAATTTCAGTTTTCACTTTCGTTGATCCCGTCATGGCATTTTAACACTTTACAGAGAACCATGAGAGCTATGCCTTAGTTATTTCTGATTTAAGAATGCCAAGTCTAAATGGATTAGAATTACTCAAAAAAGTAAAGACATTAAATCCTAAAATTAGAACGATACTGATGAGTGCCTTATAATTTTGAGGAAGATGAATTGTACCAGAAATATATGAAAGAAGCGGTGATAAACTCAACTATTGAAAAACCTGTCACAATGAATAGACTATATCAAAGAGTAAGGAATGAATTGAGTGTTTATCATATAGACCGAAGTGAAAAATAATAAGATTTGATAAGTCTGACTCGTATGTTTAGATTAGGACCTATTGATGAACCGTAAATACTAATCTAATAGTCGGTCGACCTTATCTTTTGAATCGCAATCATCATCTTTTGAATCGCAATCATCATCTTTTGAATCGCAATCATCATCTTTTGAATCGCAATCATACTTTGCACTTCATATTTCATCTTTCAATGTTTTAAGCACCTTTGCGTTAGGATCAATTGGATCCAATTTTTCATTCAAATAATCGATAAAGTTAGTCGCAGTTACTATACCTACAGTCTTGTTTCCTTCCTTGACAATAAGATGTCTTACCTTCTTCTCTAACATTAGATTTGCTGCCATTTCTACGGACGAATTAGAATTAATTGTTGTTAACGGTGATGTCATGAGATGATGTATCATAAATTCCTTGCTTAGGATATCATGAGTACAAACACCCCTTGTGATATCGCGCTCAGTAATGATTCCTATTGATTGGCCACTTTCATCGACTACTACGAGTGAGCTTATGTTTTTGTCCAGCATCTTCTTTGCAGCATCCTTTGCACTATCAGATGTTTGAATGGTCTCTACTTTCATTGACATAATATCGCTTATCTGATTCATAGGCTTCGTACCATCAAAGTTTAATATATTTTGATTCCACACAAACAATATAATTTGTTAAATACTTCGCAAAGACAGATAACATTCATGCCTGATTACTAACAGACATTCAATTGCGGCAAGTACGTTGGCCTTCAATTCTTAACGAGAGGAGATTTTCCCCTCTTGACCACGTTATCTATTATCTGCTGAGCGAAAACTGGCTATTTACCAGGAATTTCTTATGCCCTCTTCAAGCTTGTTAACTCTTAGAATTAATTTCCATTCAACATCAAGCGAATGCGCGCTTGCATAACTCATAACGATTTAAAAAAATATAAACCATTATGATATTTAACAATATAAGAAGTGAGAAATAACAAGAATTCGCTAGAACATTTCATCCTAGTCCTTTTATATTTAGTCTAGGTTTATTAAATCGGCTTAAACTAGGCCTCAGGCAAGGTTGTTGGTTGTTTCTTGTTCATCACTCAACCATGCTAACCCTGCCTGGTTATCTTGTTGTCATGTAAACCTGTATTGAAGAATGAATTACAAACTGCAATATCAACAAATTTGGATTTGTCTAACCGACGAGTTCGACCTAAGCGGCCTTGGAGAATGGAGGTGTATTTGGAGATGATGCATGCAGTCATCATTATACGGTCCTCCTACTCCAAGATCCGTATTAATATTTTATAGCGTACAAAAGATAAGAACTTTTTGGAACTTTGTTACTAAAGAATTAATGCTATCGGGACAAGTGATTTTAGGTTCAAATATCATATAATTTATTATGAAGAATATCAATACTAATTACAAGATAAATTAATAAGTTTGAAACCGTCAGAAATTGTACTGTTAATAATTCTGATGCATCTAAATCGTATTAGGTATGATATTGCCTTGAATGATCATGTTTAATCTTTATTCACGATTTCAGATATTCATTTTTTGGAATAAGTGTTATAAAAGTAATCATCTGTTTTCAGAGGAAAGCTAGACAATTGGTCTTGATTGCAATTTGGACATAGGTTACTAGTTCCAAGTACTTTTTGCCGGCATAACTTATTAAGAAAAGTTACATTCCATAGATACTGATGACAAATTAGAAATATTCTTTCATTATCATTATCATTATCATTCTCATTCGAAACTTCACTAGTTACAATTTTAGTTGATACCAATAATAAAAATTTTAACTTAAATCATATTTAAATTTCGATTAATTCTGTTAAGTTAGCTGGATTCTTGTCTATTATAATCTACATGAATTTGTCATTGAAGAAGTGAAGTCTTTTAAAGGGAAGATAGAAATTTTAATTTACATCTGTAAAGCGATCATAAATTGTAATGAGCAAAGGTAATTTTAATCCTTATGAGTTCAAGATAAATCAACGACAAATCTGGGATAGTGTGGCAAGAGGATGGCAAAAATGGTGGAAAACGATTGAAATTGGTGGACAAAAGGTTAGTAATAGATTAGTTAAACTTGCAGAGATTAGAGCAGGACAAAGAGTTTTAGACATAGCAACGGGCATTGGAGAACCAGCAATTACTGCAGGAAAAATTGTAGGTAAAAAAGGGCATGTTACAGCTACAGATATATCCCCACAAATGTTGGCAATTGGCAAAGAAAGAGCCAGATCTTTGGGATTGCAGGATATTGTGGAATTTGTACAGAGCGACGCTGAAAACCTCAAACTAGGGACAAACGAAACTTTCGATGCAATTCTTTGTAGATGGGGATTAATGTTTCTACCAAACCTTGACATAGCTTTGAGTAATATCCGTCGTCTATTAGTCTCCGGAGGAAATTTGGCAGCTGCTGTCTGGTCCGAGCCCTCTAAAGTCCCATTCATCAATCTGTCTATGGATACTGCCAGAAAACATCTTCAAACTTCATTTCCAGGCCAGGGAGCTCCAGGTCCGTTTAGTTTAGCTGATGTGGGCTTGTTCAAAAAATCTTTGCTCAAAGCTGGATTTACAGGCGTACGGAGTGAAAAGATTGCGGTAACCTTCGAATTTGACTCAGCTAAGGACTATACCAAATTCAACCAGGACATTGTTGCACCTATTCGTACAATGTTATCTAATGAGACTGAAAATACAAGAGAGCAGGTATGGAATGATGTTACTAAACAAGCGAAACTAAAATACTCTGATCATGATAGTGGACACGTCAAATTCGTTAATGAAGCTATATGCATAGTTGGACTTAACAGATAGTCCAGGCTCTGCCGGAATTCAATTATGCATTTAGTAAAATCCTATTAATTTTATTCTAATCTAATTTTTAGTAACGCTTAGGTTTTACAACTTTAACCCCTATTTGGAGAAGAAAAAATAAATATATTTTGCAGTTAATCTATTTGTTTAAAAAAATTCTCAATGCCAAGTGCACTTAGACTCACTCCTGATGCTGTTGGCAATGGTTCATCGATTACGGTGTTAGTAAAGAGGGGTAAAATCGTATACAACCCAATTGATATCGCAACCACTGCTATTATGATTATTATGACAATCTTTTTTTTATTCATAGATTTTAAACCTCTATCTAGTTATTAAGTCGATAGTTTTGCGCTGCCGAATAGAGTCGAGAAGGCCTTACACCAAATTAGTACGGTATTGTATTTTGAGAGATCAGTCCCAGCGGGAATTTCATAATTCTGATTTCCAATATTGCCTTTTAATCTTCCAAGATTTACAATGTCCGATGCGTCCTTGTCGGCAGAAAGATAAACATATAGATCTGGTCCATTAGTAGCTTTTAGATTTTCCAATCTTAGGAAGGTTCTTCCATCTGCAAGATCAATTACTTTAGCAACTCCCTCAACCTTATGAAATCCATCTCCTACATCTACAAAATTACCCATTAAGGGCTTGACATCTGCTGGCGCTGTAGTATCAGACATATTTTCATCAACAGTAGAATTTTGTTTTGAAAACTCATTCATTACCATCTCTTTTTCATTCTGAGTCATGTTTTGGGCAGCCTGAATTCTTTGTTCCTCTGTCATGTTCATGAAGTTCTGGATATTGGACAATGCTGCAAAGGATATCTGTGATTCGGTTGTTACTAACGTCACTGAAGAGACTAGACTTGCAACGATCATCACGCCTATCAGGATTGTAGCTTTTTTCAAATTACTTTCATTTGAACTACGTGTGTTTCTTTTAAAAATATTTGTCCAGATTAGGTCCAAATTTATACAAAAATTAGAGGGTTTCTATTTCTCACAAACTCTGCCGCTCATCATCATTGCTCTCAAATTTATATGAATCTGAATCGACAAATCTAAAATTACTTTCCTAGATATTAGGACAGTGTAGGTCTGAAGCCTATAAATTTGTCAGTTTTCCAATATTGTGAAGTTATAATTTATTCTGCCTGCTTCTTATGTCTCAGATTCTGGAGCAAGAGAAATACTTGTAATCTCTGGTCCACAAGATTTATTGTAGTTGTAAATTATGCCATTAGGAATCTTGAACTCATTGAGGTAACGCCAATACTTGTCCGGCAATTACTGGTTGATGGTATTTACAGTAGTACGGGTTTGTTGTCCGATTATTCGCTGTTAAAGTAACATTTCCATTTTCAGCAAAAGCAATATCAATATCTACTTTATATGGGTCTCCAATAGTGAATGAATGTTTTTCTTGTCTTACTGCGTCCAAGTTATAGAAATTTACTTTAACCTTTTCACCTTTTTCTACTGCAAGAGTTAATGTAGAAAGAATTTTCTAACTTAGTTTTTCTTCAACTTCAATTTCCGAGGTAAATATAATGGACGGAATGGGTCCAGCAACGTTCAGCACAAGTGTTATAATACCCGTCTGATTTTTTTTGTCGATTGTGTTTTTGTTGTGAGTGCCTCTGTTATAGGTTCCTGATCACTATAAACTCTAAGTATCCTAAGCCATAACCAGATATTTAATGGGATAGATAAGGATGATACAGACGCGCCTGAATTCATGCGCAAATTAGTACTACCTAACTATTTAAACGGTTTGTTGATTCGAAACTTTAGATAATTACTTTATTATGCTGAAATTATCCAAAATCTTTCCACTATGGGTAATGAACTGTCCCATTAAAGAGTTAGGACTAATTACTATTTTTGTGAATCCAAAGTCCTTATCATTTTGATATATCGATTCTTTTATCTGCCCCTCAAATTCATAATGAGATTCTCCACCTGTTCCAGATTGAATGAAAACTGTGTGTTTATTAGGAAACTTTATCCTTTCATAATTATGGTTGTCCCCCCACATTACTAGATCTACTCCGTATTTATCTAATAATGGCTGTAGCGCTGTGGTTTGATCTTTATCTGCGCGATGGTCAGATGGGCTTGTGTATAAAGGAGTTGTCGTTACTACTATCTTCCATGGTTGTTTCGTTGCTTTAAGTTCTTTTTCTAAGAACTCAACATTCGAAGAGACTGATTTTTCTGAATCAAGCAATATTATTCTAGCAAGTCCTGCATCGAACGCAAATACCATAGATGGTTGTCCAAATAGTTCTGCATAAGAATTTGAATCATGATCCCCTCTAGCACCTTTCATTGGAATTTTTGTCTCCTTCAATTCATTGATAACAGGCTCAAATTCTTCTACCGAATCATACGAATAATCACCAAGTCCAAGTGCCAAGTTTATTTTGTGATTTTTCATGAGGTCTACCGTTCTTTCCCAGTTATCATTGCGGGCGGAGCCCCAATCCCCTGCTGCACCTATATAATAATTTGATGATCCTGAAATTGAGACTGTATTTAAGGATACTTCGGTTATGCTAGCATAGGTATTCAGAGTATTTCCATTTACAGTTATTCTTATGTATCTTGCATTAGTATCAGCAATATCATATTTTTCCAGGTTTAGTGTAGAACCGCTACTCTTGGAGCTTAATACATTTGAGAACTTTATTCCGTCATCGGAAGTAGATATGACAAAATTATTCTGTCTCTCATTTCCTTTGTACCATGCTATGCTAATATCACAAACCTTGTTACTATTTCCCAAATCAAGCTGTATCCATGAACCCACACCGTTATTGGACCATCTGGTATCTAGATTATCATCAAGAACATTTGTACCAGGAAAACCAGTCTGACTAGCAGAAGTTTTAGCATTTTGAATATGGCCATCAACACATTGATCCTGTGATTGACCGGAGGAGGATACCTGTGCTTTGATCTCGGCTATACTTGCATAATTATTTTGAGTATTTCCATTTACAGTTATTCTTATGTATCTTGCATTAGTATCAGCAATATTATATTTTTCATATGCTAATGACTTTCCACTACTTGTAGTTGATAATACAGTTTTGTATGATTTTCCATCTTGAGAAGTTGAAACTACAAAATTATTCTGTCTCTCATTTCCTTTATACCAAGCTATATCTAGACTACAAATGTTCTTACTTGATCCTAAATCTATCTGTATGGACGAGCCTACACCATAATTGGACCAAATAGTGTTAAGATTATTATCAACTACATTTGAAGATGGAAATCCGATTTGGCTACTTGGTGCAGCTGCAGTTGCCTGCGGGACCTGACTCTTCACACATGTTTCAGATAAGGCCGCCTTGTAACCATAAATTTTAACTTCGCTGATACTAATCCAGTTGCTCTGGGTGTTCCCATCAACCATAACTCTAATGAACCTACCTACCTTGGATTGAAGATCATACTTCTGTTCAGTTAATGATGTACCGTCACTTTTTCCAGAGTAAACATTGGTAAATGTTTTGCCATCTTTTGATATTGATATTACAAATGTATTAACGCGTTCATTTCCCCTATGCCAGTTAATACCCACATCGCAGATTACGTTCTCTTGACCTAAATCGATCTGTATCCATGACCCTAGACCCAAGTTAGACCACCGTGTATTAACATTCTGATCAATTGCATGGGATGGCGGCTGCAAAGGATCAGCTCCACTGGCCGTAATCCCATTAACTGGAAGCTTTGAACATGTATTAGACGAGCCAAATGAATCAGACTGTCCATACACATGAGAAGGTTGAACAAGGGTACTTGAGAAAATAAGAACTAGGAATGTAACAAGAGAAACACCAAGTTTCAATTGATTGCTTCTCCATGCATTAAATGAAGCAAATTTAAGTAAATTAGTTCTCAATACCTCATTTATACACTTTATCAACTATATTATGTCACAAAATTCCTTGTTATAGTAAATTGATGTTTATTATTTAATTCATTGTAATCTAAAAACTTTCGCAAGGCAAATCCTTCTTGAATCAATACAGGGAATGTAATAAAAACTATTGGACGAAATGAAACTGCAAACTTGAGAATTATGTCGACAGACATAAAATCAGTTAATTTTGTGATAATGGTGTCCACAAACTATAAAAATCTAACTCAATTTTGGATTATAGTCATCAGTTGGCAATTGGAAAAAGTCAGGGTGAGAAGATTATCTGCGGTTAAGAGTGTATCAATGTTCCTACATTTCATTACAACATCCCAACTAATTTGTTTCAGTCTGATTTGTTAGTAATTGATCAGCTTGGTCTAGGTTGGAATTTATTTTTTGAAGAAGCGCTTGGAGATCCGCCTCTACACTATCACTCTTTACCAAGTCTCGCAACTGCTCCCGTAGCATTACTTCTGTCTGCTCCATTAGAGTCTCATTTTGTTCTGCCAGTGGAGCTTCCATAAATTCATAATTTTCCAAATAGGCCTCCTCGACCAGAGCAGAGGCACCACTGGAATTTTTGTTCTGGTACTCTATAATAGTCTGATTAAGTAACGATCTTATCTCAGTGATTATTTCCCCTAGATTTCTTTCTTCTGCATCAGACTCTTGTCCATTTGAAAGATTTAGTCCAAGTCCATAACCGAAAAACAACAAAATCGTTAGCGACATACTCAATATGGTAGATTCCATGCATCCATTAGTACTGCCTAACTATTTAAACGGTTTGTTTGTTGGAAAGTTTTTGTGGAATTTCTGCGTCCGATAGTCTCTTTAATGATAAAGTGGCCACAATTGTCTGTATTAGACTTCTTTCCTGTGCGTTGAATTTAGGCAACGCTTTAATTGTGTGTAAACTCAACAATCCTACAAGCTTATTGTATCCGATAAGGGGGTCTTCCCTCATCCGAATTGAAATAGTGTCAAAAAATGTTTAGCGGATCTCTCAGTAGCTAATTAGCCGATGCTTGCTGTTGAGATTCCCCTTTAGCCATTATTTCCGATCTAATTGAGCCCAAGGATTGGTCGATTTGATATATCGCTAGTTTGTCTCTCCCAATTATCTCGAATTTTTGAAGGATAGTTTCAAACAATGTTTCTTCTTCTATTTGTTCACTTACAAACCATTGTAAGAAAGAATATGTAGCGCGATCTTTTTCTCTTTCAACAATCTCTACTAGATTATTAATGAGTTTTGTAACTGTCTGTTCACTTTTTAAACCAACCTGGAATGTAGATTCTAATGAATCGAAACTACCTTGAGGCTTTTCTGTCGCTGGAATTATCGCTTCAGCTCCTGCATTATTAAGATAATGAACGAATTTCAACATATGTGTATTCTCCTCAGCAGCTTGTTCAAAAAAGAACGTTGCACTTCCATCATATCCAGTTCTTTCACACCACGATCCGATTGCAACATATGCTTGAGTTGCAGATGCTTCATAAGCAATTTGATCATTGATTGCCTTTGTGATTTCCGATGAGATTCTCATTCTAAGATTCTATGCGTTCTCATATATCTATATTTTTGGAATTGGTATGTGTTGTTATTTATTGGTTAACTAATGTTTGGATATCCGAGTCTGGGTCATATTCATAAAGTTGAACTGGTAACTGCTGCCTATGAATTACTTCTGTTTCCTCATTAGAATCTCATCTTTTCCGTTAACGGAGTTTTTATGAATTCATAATTTTCCAAATAGGATTCCTCAACCAGAAGTGTAGCGCTATCATGATTCTTGTTCTGGAATTCTATATTAGTTTGATTAAGTAACGATCTTATCTCATTATTTCCGCTGGCTTTCTTCCGCATCAGATTGCTGATGATTAGAACATTCAGTCCAACTCCATAATCGAAAGGCAGCATGGCTAGCGATATGCTCAATTAGATAAGACTGCTATCATGATAGTTATCATCTCTAACTGTCTCTTCTGGTTGCTAGATCCCTGTCATATTAGAAATTTTTTGCGTTATCTCACTGATTGATGTCCCGATATCGGCCTTACTTTCAACCTTCAATTTCAGAGGCGAGATCAAGCTCAGGACTACGTCTGCTGAAGTTTTCATTGGCTGATCAAGCATCGGCAATGAGTCATTAACCAAGGACTCTGCCCTTGATATAAAACCAATTGCATCCTGATATTCAACCATTGCAGCCACCTTCCCATCCCTCACACCTGACTCATATTCTGTATTTGCAACGTCAAGTAGCCATGAGGCTACTATCAGATTCAGGGTACTATTATCTTGTGGAACAATTAGTTCAATCGCATTGTTTAGCATCTGATTCGCTTTATTTGTTTCTTCCTTAAATCGAGACAAGTCTAATTTTTCTACATTTTGTGACAGCTCATTCAATGAAGTATATAGGGAGTGATTGAGATTACTATCAACTGTAACAAGAGGAGCTTCTATAAAATCATATATTTCTACAATGGGATGTAGAATATGTGCCCGCGTTAATGAATTGTTTCCATTCTCTTTGTTTTCAACGGCCTGTTCAAGGTGACCTTTCATCTGTTCAATATTATACACATATTCAATTTGGTTCGGCATTTGACCCGT
>Ga0105092_10001441_pt1 | contig 12769 bp, 8 predicted proteins | sample PPLLak2March2015_FD_87021 | JGI IMG/M metagenome (GOLD analysis project Ga0105092, IMG submission 87021) | Freshwater sediment microbial communities from Prairie Pothole Lake near Jamestown, North Dakota, USA - PPLs Lake P7 Core (1) Depth... | ecosystem: Environmental > Aquatic > Freshwater >... | reverse complement strand
TGGGAATGGGAATGGGAATGAGAATGAGAATGATCTTGCAGATGCATGTGCAGATCATCAATTACAACCTGTACCCGGGTACCCGTGATTCCCTTCCTGATGTCCTTTTCAATTTTCAGGGAATACCCGTGCACAGGAAGTCTTCCGAGTTCCTTTTTCAAAAAGTCCGGTTCAATCCCAAGGTCGATCATGGCTCCCAGGTTCATGTCACCTGAAATGCCTGCAAAACAATCATAATAAAGAATTTTCATCTGCTCAGTATACCAGTTTATTCCGGATCGTGAAATTACAACTATTTTTTTACCTGTTTTAATTTGAAGTCCGGTAATGTCTTCAATAAATCTATTTAATATGTTAAATATATGCATAATAATCTATTTAGACCAGGTCTAAATTGATGCATTATGGCAGGAATAATGAACTTGTTTCTGAAAAATCCGTAATTTTTGCGGTTTAAAATTAGATGGTGACTTACATATTTCCGTAATGAAGGTTAAAGCCATGAAAAGAAGAGACTTTCTCAGGAATTCCGCGGGTTTTGGTATTTTGTCGGGAGCAGCGCTTTCGTTAGGTAATTATGACGCGATATTTGCCAAAGATGCGGGAAGCTTTCAAATGCCTTATGATCTGGTCGCAATAAAGGGTGGTGAAGCTGCAGCCATGTTTGATAAAGGTATCGCATCCCTGGGTGGTATGAAGCAATTTGTAAAACCTAACCAGAGCGTGGTAATAAAGCCAAATATCGGCTGGGATGTGCCTCCGGAACGCGCCGGGAATACAAATCCCGACCTTGTTGCACGGATCGTGGAACAATGTAAAATGGCAGGCGCTAAGTCCGTTTACGTGTTTGATAATACTTTGAGCGAGGCAACCCGATGCTATGAATTAAGCGGCATTGAGAGCGCCGTGAAAAAGGCAGGCGGAACCATGGTATCCGGAAAAAGTGAGAGTTATTACCATCAGGTCAGCATCCCGGGAGGCAAAAGACTGAAAACTGCAAAAGTCCATGAATTAATTCTGGAATCGGATGTTTTTATCAATGTTCCTGTACTCAAGAATCATGGAGGAACAACACTTTCCATCGCCATGAAGAACCTGATGGGCGTGGTTTGGGACAGGAGATTCTGGCATAGCAACGATCTTCATCAATGCATAGCGGATTTTCCGACCTATCGAAAACCCGATCTGAATATTGTGGATGGCTACCGGGTTATGAAAAGAAATGGTCCCCGCGGAGTTTCGGTGGCCGATGTCATGACCATGAAATACCAGTTGATCAGCAAAGATATTGTTGCGGTCGACGCGGCATCTGCAAAGGTTTTCGGACTCGATCCAAAACAGGTAAAATATATCGGTCTGGCTGAGCAGGCGGGGATAGGCAAAAGCAACATCGAAGGCATGAAGGTGAACAGAATTACAATAGGTGCATGAAACAGCGTAGTCTTAGGATTTTGAGGATCATTTTCGCTGTTCTTTTCCTTTTTCTGACCTCCGTACTTTTTGTTGATTTCAGGGAACTGGTGCCCCCTGTATGGGCGGACCGAATCCTTTTCCTCCAGTTTGTGCCATCCCTGATCCGTTTTATTACAATTCCCGCCCTTGTCGCTACGGGATTCATAATTATCCTGCTGATCACAGCAATGTTCGGAAGGGTATACTGTTCTGCCATATGCCCGCTTGGCATTTTTCAGGATGTTTTTTCCAGGATATCGATAAAAATACGCCTGATCAAGAGGTATAAATATAAGAAGGCACTTGATTACCTTCGATACCCTTTGCTGGCTCTCGTTGCAATCTTTCTCCTGTACGGAAGCCTTTTTATGCTGAACCTTCTGGATCCTTACAGCAGTTTCGGACGGGTGTTTTCTGACCTTGTAAGGCCCGGAATTATTGTGGTGAACAACGGATTCGCCGGATTGTTGGAGAAATTCAATCACTATTTCCTTTACCGGGTGAATTTACAGCTGATCACATGGCATACGGTTCTGGTCCCCATTATCACTGTGATGACGGTAATCGGATTATCCCTGTTATACGGGAGGCTTTACTGCAATGCGATTTGTCCTGTCGGTACCGTGCTCGGATTACTTTCGCGGATATCCGTTTTCAGGATAAAAATGAATTCTGCCACCTGTACAAAATGTGGCAAATGTTCTTTCGCGTGTAAATCCTCTTGCATCAATGTTAAAAACATGAAAGTGGATTTTTCCCGGTGCGTAGCCTGTTATGATTGCATTTCAGTATGCCCCGAAAACAGCATCCGGTACGAAGGTCCCTTCAGGCAAAAGAATTATATATCCCGCACTTCTCCGGTCAGCGCACCCCGGAGTGCCTCAAAACGGGATTTTATCGGAAAAATAGTGCTTTATGGGATGGCATTAACCGGTATTTCAAAAAAAGCCCTTGGCGTAACGGATACAGACAGGCCTGCCGGTAAAATTCCCAATGATGTTCATTATCCGGTTACTCCTCCGGGTTCGGTAAGCCTTAAACATTTCACGGACCGGTGTACGGCATGTCATTTATGCGTTACAGTATGTCCAACCGGCGTGCTGCAGCCTTCCTTCCTCCAGTATGGCTTTACCGGGATGATGCAACCTCATATGGATTATTCCGTTGAATACTGCAATTTCGAATGTGTTAAGTGTGGTGAAGTTTGCCCCACGGGTGCCATTCTTCCCATTACAGTGGAGGACAAAAAACTGGAACAGAACGGCCAGGTAAATTTTATATTGGAAAAATGTATTGTATATACCGATAATACGGCCTGCGGATCATGTTCAGAGCATTGCCCGACACAGGCTGTTAAAATGGTACCCTATAAAGATACCACACTGACAATTCCTGAAATTGACAAAGAGATCTGTATCGGATGCGGTGCCTGTGAATTCGCATGCCCTGTTAAACCCCACACATCCATTTTCGTTGACGGAAATGCAATTCACCAGGTTGCTAAAAAGCCTGAAATAGAAGAACTGAAAGTTGAGAGTGAAGATGCCTTCCCGTTTTAAATAAAAGTCGGCCTCCATTCATATATTTCAAAAAAATATTTGTAATATTGCGACCTGAATTTTTGAGACAAACGATCTTAATTTAATATATCATGGACTTAATTAAAGCTGCCGAAAATCATTTTGACATAAAGAAGGAATATCCCGCATTTAAGGCCGGTGATACAGTTACAGTCCATTATAAGATTGTTGAAGGCAACAAGGAAAGGATACAGCAGTATCGTGGTGTTGTGCTTCAGCGTCACGGTAGCGGCTTCAGTGAAACTTTTACAGTCCGGAAGATGTCGGGCAACGTGGGTGTGGAAAGGATTTTTCCCATCTTTTCACCCTACATCGATAAAATTGAACTCAATAAACATGGACGCGTCCGCAGGGCCAAGATCTTCTACCTCCGTGGTCTGACGGGTAAGAAAGCCAGGATACAGGAAAGGAGAATGAAGCTGGTTGCCGACCTGGTGGCACCCGAAGAATAACATCGGGGCGGATACTTTGATATTTATTTTAACTGGACCGTTATCTCTACAGGTTCAGGTTTCAGTGTGCAAGGAGTTTATCACCCTGATCTTTTGCGGCCTTTAATACAGACTCAGCTTTCAGATCTCCTTCTGTGATAATTTTCTGGGCGCCGGCTTCTCCTTCCTGGCGCACTTTTTTGGCAGCTTCCTCGGCCAGCCTTTTGGAAATAGGATCTTTGGCTTTGGAAACCAGTCTTTCAGCATTTGCATTGGCTTCATTTCTCAACACATCAGCAGCATCAGCGGCCTTCTTTCGGACTGATTCAGCCTGCTTCTGCGCTTCAGCCATTATTTTATCAATTTCCGCCTGTGCAGCCGCTTTCGCCTGCTCCTTTTTCAGATCGATCTGTTCTTTAACTGCCTGAACCACCTGGGCTTTTATTTCTTCCTTTGCCTGCCTCGAATTCTCGTTCATATCAAGTCCGACCTTCGGATCACTGAAAGTTCCACCCACCTTAGCCCGGATATTCAGGTTTTCAACCGGGTCTATTTTCAACCCTGCAGTTGAAGCCTTGCTGATCAGATTGTCAATCGCAGAGTTTGCAGCCGCTCCAAGATCTTTGCGGGGTATTGCAAAGCCAATTGTATAGTTCATGGTCTGGTCTAATCCCTGGTCTCCGCCAATCATAACCGTACTGCCGCCCAACTTTGTTTCAAAAGGATGAACAAGCAACCTTCCTTCCCTGATCTCAAAATCAATTCCTACATTACTGATTGTCATGTTATTAAATGCTTTTGTATTCAGGGCATTGCCAATCTTGTCGAAGGTGGTGGAACTTTTCAGTCCGATCTGACCCGACTTCAAATTACCTTTGCCCACTATGGATTTCAATACCGGCATCATGTGTTGATCGAGATAGCTGGAGTATTTCATACCTATCGAAACCTTACCGACAGCCTTTCTGGCAATTGGCGCAAATTGCTGCAATGTGCTGAATGCTTCAAAAGCTGCCGGAATATCAATGGAGCTGGCGGTAAAATCAAAATCCACCATGGGATTATTAATGTTCGCTGTGCTATATTCACCGGAAAGCTCCATAGATCCTTCCAGCAAGTTCATTTTGAGGCGGTCGAGCAATATCCGGCTATCCTTTACCAGGATTGTTCCTATCGTATTTTCAATCTTCAGTTTATCGTAATACATATTGTCAATTCTGGAAACCAGCTTAAAATCAATATTTCCCGGTACCTCAATCAGGGTAAGCGGAATTGTGTCGGTATCAGCGGCCGATGTTTCCTCCTCTGTCATAAACTCATTCAGATCGAGAACCCCCGAGGTAAAAATAAAACTGCCCCGGATTGTCTCATCTTTGAAAACATAAGGAATGAAATCTTCCAGTTTTCCTGAAACATGAAAATCACTTTTCCCCAGAATGGCATCAAAACTGCTGATATCGAGATACCTGGGAGAAAAAGTCATGGATGATCCGGTAATTTTAAAATTTTGTGGTAAATCCGGACTGCTGTAAATGAAATCTTTGATCAACACGCTGCCATCGGCTTTAACCTTTTCATAATTTTCCTTTTCGATATCCGATAAAGAACCCATAAAATCAAGGTTTGCCTTTATTTCGCCGGAAATAGTCGTACTGTCCAGCGGAATGACATCATTGACCGTTGCCAGGTCCAGATCCATGTTCAGACTCCCGTCGATGTGCATATCACTTACGGGGGTTTTAATGCTCATTGTCATGTCCACCGGATTCCCGCCCAGTTCCACATGGAATTTGTTTATATCCACCGTAGAATTGTCATTTTGCACGCCATCAAAAAAAAGATTTACATCAATGCCAATATGATCAGCTGATTTGGGAAGATCCGGATATTTAAACATGCCATTTTCAACCACCATAACCAGTGATACATCAGGCATTGACTTTTCATTGTAGGTACCTGCCAGGGTGCCATTGAGCTTTAGAAGGCCCGAAGCGCTTACATTTCCGAAATCCCGGGTATAAATTGCGGGTACCAGGGAAAGCAATGATTTGAAATCGGTTTTATCCAGACCGTACTTTAAATCAAAGACCATATCCTCTTCATTTGGCATACCCACTGAGCCATCAAATTTAAGTACCAGGTCATTGAGGTTAACGGAATTGTTATTAAGGGTGTAAAGTGAATTTTTCAGATCGGCTTTCACATCCATGTCAATAGTCAGCGAAGCATCCGTTAGATATTGGATATTGTCATAAACAAGATTCAGCAAACCTGTTGTGGAATGAATCGAAAGGTTGGTAATTTCCTGGGAAAGATCTCCCGTCATGTCAAAATCAACTTCGCTGAGGGTAGTATATATTTTACCCTCATCATCATCGTACCGGATAAAGGCGTCCTTAATGGCAAACTTCTTTAGCTCGATTTTAAGATTCAGGTCACTCTCCGTTGTATCTTCAGGCTCCGTTGCAGTATCTTTCATAATATCCCAGTTTACCCGGCCGTCAGAAAGAACCCGGGCATAGACCCTCGGCTTGTCTACAAAGATCCTCCTGATCTTGATATTTTCCATTTTAATGGCACTGACAAGGTCCACAACAACCTCAAATGATTGTACACTGAAAAGAGTATCTCCTTTAAAATCATCGATGCCGGCAATATATAAATTCTTAAGTCCGACAGACACGTTCGGAAAATTGCGGAAAAGGGAAAGGGAAAGTTTCTCAAAATCAGCTTTCGCATTCAGGCTGTTGTTGATTTGCTGCTTGGCCAGGTTAAGGATTTTGCCCTGAAAGGCAAACGGAAGAACAAAGAGGGCGACCAGGATCACCAGAATAATTATCGATCCTATTTTCAGAAACTTTTTCATAATGAGCTTTTTTTGATAATAAAAATTTCAATTCAACGAAATATAAAGGTACGAAAGTATAACTTCAGTTTATAACGGAAACAGATCCGGTATGTTTCAGGTAAAGAACTTATTCTGTAAAATGCATGGGGTTTATGGATGAGTTCTGCGGGATTTGTTTAAATTCGTTATATAAATTCTAATTCATTATCAGCATGGTAATAGCGGTAGACCTGGGAGGAACCAATATCCGGGCAGGTTTGATGGAAAATGGAAGGATACTGAAATACAAGGATACCCGGTTAATCAACAAGGACATTTTGCAAAGCACACTGGACCAGCTTGCCGGCCTGATTGATTCGGTATCGGAACCTGGTGTTAAAGGCATTGGCATCGGCGTGCCATCCGTAGTGGACGTAAGTTCAGGAACCGTGTATGACGTAACGAATATTCCATCATGGAAAAAAGTCGGACTGAAGGCAATCCTTGAAAAGCGCTTTGGTATTCCGGTGAATGTGAACAACGATGTCAACTGTTTTGTATTGGGTGAACACCGGTATGGTCTGGCCAGGGGATACAGCTCTGCGGTCGGACTGGCCATTGGAACGGGATTGGGAGGCGGCATTATCATTAACAATGAATTGTATGCCGGAAACAATTGCGGTGCAGGAGAATTTGGCAATGTTCCCTATCTCGATGGCAATATAGAAGCTTATTGCAGCGGGGATTTTTTTATTAAGAAATGCAAAACTACGGCCCTGGCTTCATACAATGAGGCAATAAAAGGAGATCATACAGCGATTGAAAGATGGAAGGAATTCGGATTTCATATGGGAAATGCAATAAAAACAGTGCTCTATACCTATGATCCTGAAGTTATTATTTTGGGAGGGTCTTTAACAAAGGCTTATGACTTTTTTGCCGGGGCTATGATGAAGTCAATGCAGGATTGTCTTTTCCCGGAGTCGATAAAACGGCTTAAAGTTCTTTTGTCTCAGAATGAAAATATTGCGCTGATAGGAGCTTCTTCCCTGGTTGCGCAGGTGCATTGATATTATAAATAATATTTGCGGCAAAAAAATAAAATTTATACCAGACATGGACACAAAAATCTTATCAATTTGGGTGGCCGGTTTGACTTTAGCCCTGGCAGTATTTTCCTGTTCGGAAGGAAAAGATGAGTCTTCCCGCAGAATTTTACTCGCAGATAACTGGTTTGTCCAGCAATCAGAAAGGGTGAATCTTCCGGGCTCGGTAATTTCAGGAAGAATTCTGGATACCACGGACTGGTTCAGGGCTACTGTCCCTTCAACCGTAATGGGTGTACTTTTGGATAACGGGTTATACAGCAACATATTTATAGCCGACAGCCTGAAAAATGTAAATCCGATGCCTTTTGAGAGATCCTGGTGGTACCGGACCAAATTTCATATCCCGAAGCTTAAGGATCATCAGCATGTTATTCTGAAATTTGACGGGATCAGCTATTACGCCAATATTTGGCTCAATGGCAAGCTGGTTGCTTCCCGTGACAGTATTTTCGGATCTTTCAGAACTTTCAGCTTTGATGTAACACGATATATTGAGGATCCCGTCTGCGTTCTGGCCGTTGAGGTTTTCCGGCAAAAACCCGGTGACTTCGGCCTCGGATTTGTTGACTGGAATCCTCCTCCTGCCGACAACAATATGGGTATATGGCGGGATGTATTTGTCGATATCACAGGTGCCGTTGCCATAAAAAACGCCCAGGTCCGCACGGATAAACTTTCACAAAACCCGGATGAAGCCTCGCTTTCAGTTGTCGCTGAATTGATAAATTATTCCTCTCGCGAGGTAAATGGAAAGCTCATCGGAAACAGTGAGGATTTTTCTTTCAGCGTGCCTGTCCGCCTGAGAGAGGAGGAAAGGAAAACCATCAGGCTCACCCCTGCCGAAATTAAATCCCTGCGTGTAAGCAAGCCTAAACTATGGTGGTGCAATAACATGGGGGTTCCCAACATGCATAATTTAAACCTCCGTTTTGTGGACAACAATGATGTGAGTGATATTGCCGACATTCCTTTCGGGATCAGGACCGTTGAAACTTATATGAATGCAGGGGGGCATAGGGGATTCAAATTGAACGGAAAGGAGATATTGATTCGCGGAGCCGGATGGACGGATGATATTTTTCTGCGCGATACGCCTGAACGGAATGAAATTCAGGCACAATATGTGAAGCATATGAATCTGAACACGATCAGGTTTGAAAGCTTCTGGGGAACAAGCCGGAATATTTACAGGCTGTGCGACAAATACGGACTTCTGGCTATGGTAGGATGGAGTTGCCAGTGGGAATGGCCAAATTACCTGGGAAAGGAATGCGATGAATTCGGAGGCATCAAATCAGAGGCAGATATGGACCTGATCGTTAGATCACTGGAGGACCAGATATACTACCTGCGGAATCATCCGGGGATCATTGCATGGATGGTCGGGAGCGATATGATTCCCAGACCAGCCCTTGAAAACAGGTATAAGGAACTGATAAACAGGATTGACGATCGTCCTTATCTGGCAGCTGCAAGCAAACGCAACAGCACAGTCAGCGGACCTACCGGGGTTAAAATGAACGGCCCCTATAATTATGTCGGTCCCGGCTATTGGTATACTGATTCGTTAAATGGCGGGGCATTCGGATTTAACACCGAAACCGGTCCCGGACCCCAGGTGCCTGTACTGGAAACCCTGCAAAAAATGTTACCCGCGGATAAACTCTGGCCCCTGAACGCATTGTGGAATTATCACTGCAATCCTTCAACCAGCTTTGGTTCACTGGATATCTTTAACAATGCCCTGTATCAGCAATATGGTACTCCTTCAAGCCTTAAAAATTACCTTCTTAAATCAGATGTTCAGAGTTATGATGCAATGCGGGGCATGTTTGAGGCATTCAGGGTAAACCGGCCCAACAGCACTGGTATAATTCAATGGATGCTGAATTCAGCATGGCCGTCCTTTTACTGGCAGCTATATGATTACTACCTGCTTCCAACCGCAGCATACTATGCAGCCCGGAAAGCCAATGCTCCGTTACAGATCATCTATAATTACGGGAACCATAACCTATACCTGGTGAATGAGACTATGGATAAGCAGGAAAAGCTCAAAGCACGCATATTGCTTACCGATATGAACGGCAGGGCACTGGTGTCAGAGGAGCTTATGCTGTCCATTGATGAGAATACCACCCGGAAAATTTTCAGTATACCCTCTGCCGTCGGATATACCTATCTGTCCCTGGAACTATTGAATGGCAATAACGAATTCCTGGCTGATAATTTCTATTGGCTGACAGCCTTTCCCGAGGAATATAACTGGGAAAAAACTGAATGGTTTTATACGCCATTAAAGGACCCGGCCGGATTTAAACATCTTAATTACATACCGCCTGCAAAGGTTGAAATAAATTTCACCCACAGTATTATTAACGATATCCCGGTTGTGGACGTAAAACTCACCAATTCATCAGAGAAACCGGCGTTTTTTGTTAACCTCAGCTTAAAGGATGCCAGTAACAACACCCTGTTTCCCGTATTCTGGGATGACAATTATGTCAGCCTGCTTCCGGGCGTAACACGAACATACCGTTGCATGCTTCCGTCGGTAAAGTCACCCGCAGGTGAGATCAATCTTATCATATCCGGCTGGAATGTCAAAGAGGAAGTGGTAAAAATAATGCTGTAATCAACTTATGTCCAAATTTTAAAAAGCTCTGCCATGAACAAAAGCTATCCAATGGTGATCCTGGTCCTTGTTATTTTCTTTGTCATTTCTTTTCTAACCAACATATTGGGTCCTCTGATACCTGATATCATCCAGAATTTTAGTCTCAGCCTTGCCCTGGCCGGATTCTTGCCTTTTTCATTTTTCGTTGCCTATGGGGTAATGTCCATTCCTGCCGGACTGCTGATCGAAAAATATTCAGAGAAAATGGTACTGATCCTGGCATTTTCAATTGCGTTTTCCGGTGCATTGCTTTTCGGCTTGTTTCCCCAATTCGGCGTTGCCCTTTTATCCCTTTTTCTGATCGGGATCGGCATGGCCATGTTGCAGGTGGTGATCAATCCGCTTCTCAGGGTTTCAGGAGGGGAATCCAACTTTGCCTTTTATTCGGCGCTGGCCCAGCTGATCTTCGGACTTGCATCTTTTCTGAGTCCGCAGCTGTATACCTATCTTGTCCACCATATTCATACAGGGGATACTTCCTTTTTGATCGGCATACTGGACAAGGTTGTTCCGGAGAACCTAAAATGGGTGTCACTGTACTGGGTATTTACCATTATTGTTCTGGTAATGATCCTATCCATCTGGTTGATCCGATTTCCAAAAGTTGAATTGCTTGAGGATGAAAAGATACGTATCGGATCGGCATTCAGGGAATTGTTGGGTAACAGGTATGTAATCTTGTTCTTCATTGGTTTGTTTTGTTATGTGGGAACAGAACAGGGGGTTGCCAACTGGACGTCAAAATTTCTGCAGACTTATCATGGCGTAGATCCCACCACAGCGGGTGCAAAGGTGATTTCCCATTTCTGGGGACTTATGACAGTGGGCTGTTTCCTGGGGCTATTTTTGCTTAAGGTGATGGACAGTAAAATGGTGCTCCTTATTTTTACATCAGGTGCCATGATAGCCCTTACAATAGCTCTTTTCGGCAATCTTCAGATGGCACTCATTGCCTTTCCTGCCGTCGGTTTCTTTGCCTCAATTATGTATCCCGTGATTTTTTCGCTGGCGTTGAATTCTGTTCCACGGCACCATGGAACATTTTCCGGCATTTTGTGCACAGGTATTGCCGGGGGTGCGGTGGTGCCATTGCTCATCGGGCAGCTCGGAGACATCTTCGGATTGCGTTTTGGCATGACCTTTATGTATATCACCATAGGCTATATGTTCAGCATCGGGATCTGGGCAAAACCCATTATTTCGAATGCTACCATAACCGACAGGATCAAAGCGCTGTTTAAAAAGAACTGAATTCTTATCTTTGCCAAAATTTTTCCTGTGAAGAAGAAGGCGGTAGTCGGTATATCCGGCGGGGTGGATTCCAGTGTGGCTGCTTACCTGTTATTGCAACAGGGATATGATGTCACCGGCATTTTCATGATCAACTGGCATGATACTACGGGGACACTGGCAGGAGACTGCCCCTGGAATGACGACTTCATTTTTGCCGGTCTGGTTGCACGTAAACTGGGAATACCGTTAAAGACAATTGATTTCAGTGAACAATACAGGAAGAGGGTAGTGGATTATATGTTCCGGGAATATGAAAGGGGTCGCACCCCCAACCCGGATGTTTTATGCAACCGGGAAATAAAATTCGACCTGTTTATCAGGGCTGCACTGGATGAGGGGGCTGATTATGTGGCTACAGGTCACTACTGCAGGAAGGAAGAAACGTTCACCGGCAATGAAACGAAATACCGGTTGTTGCGGGGGATCGATCCGGATAAGGATCAGAGTTATTTTTTATGTCAGCTTTCCCAATTCCAGCTTCGGCATGTTTTATTTCCCATTGGCGGGATGATGAAACATGAAGTCCGGGATATTGCCCGGCGCCAGGATCTTGCAACCGCGGAGCGTAAGGATTCCCAGGGAATTTGTTTTGTCGGAAAGGTTGACCTGCCGGAATTCCTGAAACAAAAATTGCGCGCCAGGGAAGGAAGTATCGTGGAAATCCCGGCAGGCATGCATGTTTATTCGGAATACGGCCGGTTGCACCGAGAATATCTGCGAACCGGCGAAGGACTGGAAGAACTCACCGCAGGTTTTCAATATATGCCGGATGCAGGATTGCCTGCCGGAAAGCACGACGGCGCACACTTCTTTACCATTGGGCAGCGCAAGGGACTTAATATAGGCGGCAAAGCTGAACCCATGTTTGTGATCGGCACCGATACAATGCAAAATAACCTGTACGTGGGTATGGGACATGATCACCCGGGATTGAACCGCTGGGGCTTGTTTATTCCGTCGGAGGATATTCACTGGGTCAGGAATGATCTGGCACTGAGAACCGGTGAAATCAGGAAAATGCTCGTCAGGGTCAGGTACCGTCAGCCCCTGCAGCAGGCTGTGTTGCACCGGAGGGAAAATGGGTTGCATATTCTTTTCGACAGGAAACAACGTGGCATTACCCCGGGACAGTTTGCCGCCTGGTATGACGGTGAAGAGCTTGTGGGGTCGGGGGTAATTGAGTAGGGAAGATGGAGCCTGGGCCCTGAAGTGGCAAAGATCAATAGCACAGGGTACAGCCCTGTGTATCAATTATATATTGCAATAATCAACCCAATACCAGCCCAGAATGGGCGTCATCAACAGCACAGGGTACAGCCCTGTGTATTAATTATATATTGCAATAATCAACCCAATACCAGCCCGGAATGGGCGTCATCAACAGCACAGGGTACAGCCCT
>Ga0105092_10001439_pt1 | contig 12784 bp, 9 predicted proteins | sample PPLLak2March2015_FD_87021 | JGI IMG/M metagenome (GOLD analysis project Ga0105092, IMG submission 87021) | Freshwater sediment microbial communities from Prairie Pothole Lake near Jamestown, North Dakota, USA - PPLs Lake P7 Core (1) Depth... | ecosystem: Environmental > Aquatic > Freshwater >... | reverse complement strand
TCCCCGATCCCCCACATCACACTAAAGGAGAAGTATATTTATGGATAAAACCAAAAAAGTCGCTGTTGTCGCCATCGGTGGCAACTCGCTTATCAAGGACAAAGCTCACCAGTCTGTTGAAGATCAATACCAGGCTGCAAAAGAGACAACCTATCACATTGCTGACATGATTGAGGCAGGTTGGGATGTTGCAATAGGCCATGGTAACGGACCACAGGTAGGGTTTATCCTGCGCCGCTCCGAGATCGCTTATAAAGTTGAGGGTATGCACGAAGTTCCATTGGATGTTTGTGGAGCTGACACCCAGGGAGCCATTGGGTACGCACTGCAGCAGACACTGCAGAATCAGCTCTTCCGGCGCGGCGTCCAAAAGTCTGTTGCCACCGTGATCACCCAAGTCCTGGTAGATCATAAAGATGAAGCCTTCCAGCATCCTTCTAAACCCATTGGCGGTTTTATGGATGAAACAGAAGCAAAGCAACGCGAGCAAGATATGGATTGGACGGTTGTTGAAGACGCCGGTCGTGGATGGCGGCGTGTGGTTGCTTCACCACTTCCCAAGGAAATTGTTGAGATCGAATCGGTCAAAACACTTCTTGACGCTGGAATTATCGTTATCACAGTCGGCGGCGGCGGCATTCCGGTCATTGACAAGGGTGATGGTAATTACATTGGAACTGCTGCCGTCATAGACAAAGACTACGCCAGCAGCCTTTTAGCCCGTGAGATTAACGCTGACCTGTTCATCATCTCAACAGCGGTCGAAAAAGTGGCGATCAACTTCGGTAAGCCCAACCAGAAATGGCTGGATAAAATGACCTGCACCGAAGCAAAGCAGTACCTGGCTGAGGGCATTCACTTTGCAAAGGGTTCGATGGCGCCTAAGATCCAGGCAATCCTCTGGTACCTGGAAGCAGGTGGAAAACACGCCATCATTACGAACCCTGAAAATATCGGAAAAGCGCTGCGTGGTGAAACAGGAACTCACATCTTTCCATAAATGACTATGATTCGGAAATGAATAATTCTTGTTTCATCATTACTTAAGCGTTCATAGTAAAATAAGCCAGGTTAGTGAACAGAACATTCCTGGATCAATTGTTCAGGCATGTTTTTAAGCGCTATTTTAGGTGGGAAATAGAAAACAACTAAATATTTTTCATCGGCCTTTACCAGGATTTTCCTGGTATACCATACCTATCGTCCTATATCAGGTGAAAGGAGGCAAAGCAATCGAAGAGACTTTCAACATTTCCTGCAATCAGATACCTGACCCGATAAATACCGGTGTTCTGCACCGGCGATGACTTGGAGGAGTGAAATGAGAAGTACCAAACTATGGCTGATCATCAGCCTACTTGTTATGTTTTCGCTGATATTCTCGGCTTGCGCACCAACCGCCGCACCGACAACTGCTGCACCTGAAGAAACAGAGGAAGCAGCACAGCCCGAGGAAACTGAAGAAGCAGCGCCAACGGAAGAGCCCGTAGAAACCGAAGAACCGACTCCAACCGAAGAGGTTGAAGCAACCGAAGAAGCAGCACCAGCCGAAGAATTTGTTTTCGGTCTGCTTTTAGTCGGTCCATATAATGACCACGGCTGGAGCCAGGCGCATTACGAGGCCGGCCTGTACGTTGAAGAGAACCTTCCCGGCTCTCGGATGGTATACATCGATAAGGTGAACGTTGCTGATCGCCCGGGTACCACTCCGGCGCAGCTTGCAGATGAACTGGTTGCCCAGGGTGCTGAACTGGTCGTCTTCAACTCGGATGACATGAAAGACAGCAGCACGGAATTTGCTCTTGCTAACCCGGAGATCATGGTCGTAATGGCGTCCGGTGACCAGGTTTGGGAAGATGGAATTGAAAAAGATCAGATTGAAGAGACCTACGGCGTCAGTGAGATTCCGAATATGGTCAATGTGATGGGCCGCATGGAGTACGGAAAGATGATGGCAGGCTGTGCGGCTGCACTTACTACTCAGACCGGTCAAATCGGTTATCTTGGACCGCTCATCAATGACGAAACCCGCCGCCTGGCTGCATCAGCTTACCTTGGTGCGAAATACTGCTGGGAAGAGTACCTTGGAAACGATCCAGCCGAACTGGGTTTCAAAGTCACCTGGATTGGATTCTGGTTTAATATCCCCGGATTTACCTCAGATCCTACCCTGGTAGCGGATGACTTCTTCAATACAGGTCACGATGTCGTTATCTCTGGTATCGATACAACCGAGGGCCTGCAGGAAGCTATTAAATTCGCGGATGCTGGACAAGAAGTTTGGGCAATCCCATACGATTTCATCGGCTCTTGCTCAGAAGGTCCGGAAGTCTGCCTGGGTGTCCCGTACTTCAACTGGGGTCCGTCTTACCTGCGGCACTTCACGGCAGCAGCCGAGGGCACCTGGGAGTCAACCTTTGAGTGGCTGCCTCCCGATTGGGAAGACCTCAACAATCCTGACACCACCAATGTTGGTTTCGTTCAGGGTGATGCCCTGCCAGAAGAAGCTTCTGCCCAACTCGATGAGTTCATCGCAGAGCTGGCGGGCGGTCTGAATCTGTTTACTGGACCCCTTAACTACCAGGATGAATCTCAGTTCCTGGCGGAGGGTGAAGTCGCTACCGACCAGCAGGTATGGTACCTGCCCCAACTGTTAGAGGGTATGGAAGGTCAAAGCGTTTCAGCCGAATAAGTCGTATTGCTTTATGGGGGAAGGCGCCAGCGTGTGATCCACGCCCCTTCCCCCCCATTTTTTGAGTGCCAATGAATGTCGAATTAAACGCTGTAAATAAGCACTTCGGTCAGGTACACGCCAACAAAGATATAACCCTGACGATTCCTTCGGGTTCGATCCAGGGCATTTTGGGTGAAAACGGGGCCGGAAAAAGCACCTTGATGAAGATCCTTTCTGGGTATTTCCAGGCAGACTCCGGCTCTATTTTACTTAACGATAAGCAAGTGGTCATTCACTCACCCGCCGACGCCATCCGTCACGGGATTGGGATGCTTCACCAGGACCCCCTGGATTTCCCGCCTATGAAGGTGATCGACAACTTCCTGGTAGGGGGCGGTGAACGGCACCGTGGCGGTGACCAGCACCGCGGTGGTGCAGTAAACCGGCGCGGAAACGCGCTTTTTCCAAATTACAAACAGATAATAAAAGAAATCAACGAGCTAGCCGGGCAGTTTGGCTTTGCCATCGACCCGGAGGCTTACATTGATGCCATGACCGTTGGTGAGCGGCAGCAGGTGGAGATCCTGAGACTGCTATGGTTGGGTGTGCAGGTTTTAATCCTGGACGAGCCGACAACGGGCATCAGCACAGCGCAAAAGAAAAAGCTTTTTTCCACTCTGAAGATCCTGGCAGAGCAAGGAAAAACAGTAATCTTCGTCTCTCACAAACTCGAGGATGTCGAGGTTTTGTGTGACCGGGTTGCTGTGCTGCGCCAGGGGGAGCTGGTTGGCATATCTTTTCCACCCTATAACACGGACAACCTGGTGTCTCAGATGTTCGGCAAGTTGATCACACCTGGCAGCCGGATCGTCTGTACCCGCGACAAGCCTGTGCTCGAGCTCCATAATGTCAGTATTGAAGAATACCGGCTGTCTATTCAGGACGTAAGCCTGCAAGTTCGGGCGGGTGAGGTGATCGGACTGGCCGGGATGGAAGGCTCGGGGCAGCCTATCTTGCTGCGGACTTGTGCGGGACTGGTCAGGTCGGTTGCGGGAAAAATTTGCATCAACAACAAAGATCTGACAGGCAAAAATCACCATGTGTTCAAACGTCATGGAACAGCCTACATGCCGGCTTCCAGGATGGAAGAAGGGTTGATACCGGGGCTGACTCTGACCGAACACTTCGTCCTGTCAGACGATAAGCAGCACGGTATGTTTATCGAATGGGATAAGGCTCAGCGAAATACAGAGAAGCAAATCCAGGAATTTAACATCCGCGGCAGGCCCTCCACGCCGGTCGAGGCGCTTTCGGGAGGCAACCAGCAGCGGGCACTGCTGGCACTGCTGAACGAGCCGCTATCATTGATCTTGATGGAGCACCCCACCCGCGGCCTGGACATCGAATCGAGCATATATATCTGGCGTAAGCTCAAAGAGCGCTGCCGCCAGGGTGCTGCGATCTTGTTCATCTCTTCCGATCTTGAAGAAATCTTACATTACAGCGACCGCATCCTGGTTTTCTTTGCTGGTAAAGTCTCAAAACCAATTGATGCTGCGTCTACGACCGTAGACCAACTCGGGCAGCTTATCGGCGGGAAAGGCTGGGAGGCGGCTTAAATAGCCATGCTCAATAAAAAGTCACTCTGGACTATGCCAGTGTCTTTCTGGCACAATATCGGATTTCAGGTCATTGCCATCATTTTGGCGCTGGCATTTACCAGTCTGATCCTCGTCATGGCAGGCGCTCCGCCGTTACTTGCCTACAAGAACATACTGGAAGGCGCTTTCAGCTCATCCACTCAAATCTCAAACGTGCTGGTTGCCTGGGTGCCTCTCCTTCTTGCGACGACGGCCTTGCTGGTTACCTTCACCGCCGGGCTCTGGAACATCGGTATCGAGGGCCAGATCACGCTGGGTGCAATCTTTACAACAGGAATGCTGCGCCTGCTGCTGGGCAGTGACCTTCCGCCGGGGATTATCATCCTGCTGGGTTTTCTGGCGGGTATGCTGGGCGGCGCACTCTGGGCTTTTCTGGCAGGGGCACTGAAGGCATTCGGCGGGGTCAATGAAATCTTCGGCGGTTTGGGCCTGAATTTCGTTGCAACTGCCCTGACGATCTATCTCATTTTCGGTCCCTGGAAACGGCCTGGTGTCGGATCCATGTCCGGAACGGTTCCGTTTCCACCCTCGTTTATGCTGCCAACCCTGTCGGGACTGCGTATCAGCCTGTGGGCGATCGCGATCGGAATAGGCGGCCTGGCAATCATTTATTTGTTGATCCAGGGTACTTACTTCGGTCTGCGACTTAAGGCGGTTGGAAGAAATATGCGTTCGTCATTCCTGCTCGGTATTCCCACCACCCGCTATATGATCCTGTCCTTCATCATCTGCGGTATTCTGGCGGGAACTGCCGGGGCCATCCAGGTGACAGGCGTCTACGGCAGGCTCATCCCCTCAATCTCCAGCGGCTACGGCTTTCTCGGTTTGATGGTCGCCATGCTGATTGCCTACCGGGCTATCTGGGTCATACCTGTAGCGTTTTTCTTTGCGGCGCTCAATATCGGCAGCATCCGCTTACCGATCGTTCTGCAGCTCGATTCGGCTCTCTCCGGTATACTGCAAGGTTCGCTGGTCCTGTTTGTGCTGATGATGAGCGGTATTCAACAACGATTCTTTAATAATAAGGGTGAGAAGCATCCATGAGTACAGCCTTGATAATTATCGGTCTGGCAGGCGTCCTTTCTGCTGCTGCCCCCGTAATTTTTGCCGCCATTGGTGAAACGCTAACCGAGCGGGCAGGGGTCATCAACCTTTCGGTTAACGGCACGATCATCCTGTCTGCGATGGCGGGATTTGCGGTGGCCGTTACGACAGGCAGCACGCTTCTGGGTTTTCTTATGGGAATGGTTGTTGGGGCCCTGGTTGCACTGGTCATCGCGTTTGGAAGCATCACCCTCAAGCAGTCGCAGGTGGCGGTGGGATTCGTGCTCGCACTCCTGGCCCGCGACCTGGCTTACTTCCTGGGTAATCCCTATATGGGGTCATCCGGACCACGGTTATCGAAGCTGCCCATCCCGTATTTATCCGAGATACCAATAATCGGACCCATGTTTTTTCGCCAGGATATCATGACCTATTTTAGCTTTCTCCTGATCATCCTCTCGTTCGTTTGGATCTTCAAAACGCGGCCCGGACTTATGCTCCAGGGTGTCGGTGAAAGACCTGCCGCCGCATTTGTCCGCGGCGCCAACGTCAACCGTATGCGTTATTTTTATACAATCCTGGGTGGAGCGCTGGTTGGCCTGGCTGGTCCGACCTTCTCGTTGAGTATTAAAGCCGGCTGGAAAGGAACGATATCAGGACTTGACGGCATCGGCTGGATCGCGCTGGCAATTACGATCTTTGGCGGTTGGAATCCGCTGCGCGCCGCTTTCGGAGCCTATTTATTTGCCTTACTGCAGTGGCTTGGGCTTGTACTCCAACCAAGCCTCCCGGGAATACCTTCTCAGGTGCTCCAGGTGGCCCCTTTCCCGTTAATGATTCTCACTTTGCTGCTGGTAAATATCGGCAACACCGAATGGGTGGAACGCTTGCTCGCCGGGCTGCCTGAAAAAACGCGGCATTTCGTGGCGAAGCTTCTTCGCTCGCTGAGGGTATCTCCACCTGCATCACTGGGGGTACCGTTCGAACAGGAATAAATATAAGAATAAATATAAGATGAAAATTTCATTACCTACTAGACAAAGCTGGACTGACTGCCTCGTCAAAGTGGGGAGGATGTTCGTTCACGATAAACCAATATGAAAAAAGAAATCACCTACGAATGCTCTCTATGTCATAAAATCTACTCTGAAGACGAGGTACAGTATACCTGTCCACTAGATGGTGGCAACCTGATGGTCATCCTGGATTATGCTGCTATCCGCAGCAACTTTACACCAGAAGATGTCCTCGCTGGAACTGAAACCTCTTTGTGGCGGTACCTGCCCCTGCTGCCGGTCAACGATCCTGGCGGGAATGGGACTCCTCTCAGAGCGGCCGGTTGGACGCCTCTCTTTTCTCCACCGGCTCTGAAAGCAAAGCTTGGTTTGGAGTGGCTGTGGCTCAAGGATGAGAGCCGCAATCCGACCGCATCTTTCAAGGACAGGGCAAGTGCGATTGTAGTAGCCCGCGCCAGAGAAATTGGCGCTGAGGTGATCGTTACAGCATCTACAGGAAATGCCGGGGCTGCTCTGGCAGGGATGGCAGCGGCAGTCGGGCAGAAGGCAGTTATCTTTGCTCCGCGCACAGCACCCCCGGCGAAGGTAGCACAACTTCTGGTTTATGGAGCAAAAGTAATCCTCGTCGATGGTTCTTACGATGAAGCCTTTGATCTCAGCGTAAAAGCTGCTCAAGAGTTTGGCTGGTACTCGCGAAACACGGGTTACAATCCATTCACAGCAGAGGGAAAAAAGACCGGTGCTTTTGAAATTTGGGAAGCTCAACAGAAAGGGATTATCAATTATCCCTTAACGAACAGTAAGCTTTCCATATTCGTATCGGTGGGCGATGGAAACATTATCACCGGGCTGCATAAAGGATTTAAAGACCTGGTTGCACTCGGCTGGATGAAAGAAGTACCTGCAATGTACGGAGTCCAGTCTGAAGGTTCGGCGGCTGTTGCTAATGCATTCTTATCGGGTACAGAGAAAGTCGAACCTGTCGCTGCCCGAACGATTGCCGACAGTATTTCTGTTGATCTGCCAAGGGACGGCATTCAAGCTGTCAGAGCTGCTGCTGAAACCGGTGGATCGTACCTGCTGGTAAGCGATACTGAAATCATCAAAGCCATCGCCGAGCTCGGATTGGCAGGAATTTTTGCTGAACCGGCGGGTGCGGCGGCATACGCGGGTTTGAAGAAAGCAGTAGCTGAGGGTTTGATCATACCGGAAGACCCTGTCGTTGTATTCAATACCGGCAGCGGGTTGAAAGATATAAATGCTGCCATGCAAGCTGTGATGGAAGCTCCTATCATCGAGCCCACACTGGATGCCGTAAAGAGAGTGATAAAATAGTTGCTGTGCGATTGAAATTCCACCCGAGAATGAATGATTTGGCTTGAGTTTAATTTATGATTCTATGAAACCTACTTTTTCGATCATTGCTCCTATATACAATGAATTCGAGACACTTCCAATTCTTTACGAGCGGGTGAAGCGAGTCATGGACACGACCGGAGAGCCGTGGGAGCTCATCCTGGTCGACGATGGTTCTACCGATGGTTCTACCGATGTCATCCGAACTTTAGCTCGCAAGGATGATTCTGTCCGCCCTGTGATCTTTGCCCGGAACTTTGGACACCAGGTGGCTGTAACAGCAGGGCTCGATTACTCTCGTGGAAAAGCAGTTACGATTATCGACGCCGATTTGCAAGATCCTCCGGAAGTGATCCTGGAGCTGATCAAGAAATGGCGGGAGGGATATGAAGTGGTGTACGCAATCCGTGCAGAACGGGTTGGCGAAAGCTGGTTCAAGCTCTTCACCGCCAAACTATTCTACCGTCTGATCTACCGGATTACAGACGTGGACATACCACTCGATACAGGCGATTTCAGATTGCTTGACCGCCAGGTCGTGAATGTTTTAAACAAGATGCGCGAGCGTCACCGCTTCCTGCGCGGGATGTCTGCCTGGGTTGGTTTTAAACAGGTTGGCGTGAACTACCGCAGGGAAGCACGCTTTGCAGGCGAGACGAAGTACCCGTTTAAGAAGATGTTACGCCTTGCGATCAATGCAATCACTGGTTTCTCTTACTTCCCGCTCCAGGTAGCAACCTATCTTGGTTTCTTCTCTGCAGGGGTCAGTATAATCGCAATACCAATCGTGATCGCCCTGCGCCTTTGGGCACCCCAGGAACCCCTGCTGGGCCAGACAACCACCCTGATTACAGTCTTATTCCTTGGCGGTGTGCAGTTGATCTCCCTGGGTATCCTGGGTGAGTACATCGGCAGGTTGTATGATGAAGCCAAAGGAAGGCCACTTTACATCACTCGGGAAGAACCCAAGGATGTGCAGGAAGCAGATGATGAAGAGATGCAGCCCTTAAGTGACAGGATGGCCTGATCCGTAATACCTCATCTCCCCAATTTCTTACAAATTTTCGAAAGGACCTCTTTATAAAATGATTGACCTCTCAGTAATGGATGACAGACGGGCACGCGCCCTGAACCGTGTACAAGAACGAAATATTATCATTCCTACGTTTGCTCAGATGAAAAATCCCGAGCTAATCCCCCAAGCTGTGAAAGATGAACTGAAGGGGATAGGCCTTTGGGATCTGAACCCGCGCAATCTGTTCAGGATTTCCTGGAAAAATGAACCCATACCAAGTGGAGGCGATTTCGGGAAAGTTAATTACCTGGAGCTTCCAAGCAGCCTGACAGGAACGGATGCCCGCATTATTGCCCTGGTTGGAAAGTGGTTCCCCACAGGTGCACATAAGGTTGGTGCTGCCTTTGGCTGCCTGGTCCCCCGCCTGGTTACCGGGCAGTTCGATCCGACTACCCAGAAAGCCGTTTGGCCCTCAACGGGAAACTACTGCCGGGGTGGAGCTTATGATTCTGCCCTGCTTGCATGCGAGTCTATTGCAATTCTCCCAGAGGGTATGAGCCGCGAGCGCTTCGAATGGCTTGCTACGATCGCCGGAGAGGTCATTGCTACCCCGGGCAGCGAGTCGAACGTTAAAGAAATCTTCGACAAGTGCTGGGAACTGCGCCGTTCTGGTGAAGACCTGATGATCTTCAACCAGTTCGATGAGTTCGGTAATTACCTGTGGCACTACGAAATTACCGGGCATGCCATGGAAGAAGTGCTGAAAGAGGTCATGGGGCCGCGCGATTCTTACCGCGGTATGGCTTCTGCTACCGGATCGGCGGGCACAATTGCCAGCGGTGATTACATGAAGCAGATTTTCCCCGAGAGCAAGATTGTCGCCAGCGAAGCTTTGCAGTGCCCCACCCTGCTTCTGAATGGGTTTGGCTCGCACCGGATCGAAGGCATAGGCGACAAGCACGTACCCTGGGTACATAACTCGAAGAATACGGATATGGTTGTTGCTATCGACGATAATGCTGTTGTCAACCTTTCCCGCCTGTTCAATGAGCCTGCCGGGCGCAATTTCCTGATGAGCCAGGGTGTGCCAGAGCAAACCGTATGCCAGCTCGATCTGATGGGCTTTTCGGGTATCTCGAACGTGCTCTCCGCTGTTAAGTTCGCCAAGTATTTCGAGCTCGGCTCAAACGACATTGTCCTGACAGTCCTTACGGATTCAATGGATTTGTATAGCAGCCGGTTGAGAGAAATGCATGAAGAGTACGGCGAATATAAAGATACTGTAGCAGCGGCTCATTTTGCCCGCTACCTCATGGGCCAATCAACGGACAACCTGCTGGAGCTGCGCTATACTGATAAGAAACGGATCCACAACCTGAAGTATTACACCTGGGTGGAACAGCAGGGTAAGACTTACGAAGAGATCCAGGACCAGTGGTACGACCCGGATTATTGGACACGGGTACAGGCGTTGACGCCTCAAATTGATGCACTGATCGAGGAGTTCAATCGGGACGCTGGACTATCGTGATCTGGAACCAGTAACTGGTGACCATCACTCTTACTGTCGATGCGAAGCTTTGAGAAAGGCATGACAATAGCCTTTCTCAAATTTGAATGCCTTGCGAAGGTGGACCACAACGAGATTGGTTAGTTCTGAAAATACCAGTCTCGAACTATCACCTTCGCAAGGCATTTATTATTGTTATCTAACACTTTCATACATTTTTCTCCACACATCTTCCTCTTTTTATTATAAAATTACTATGGATACCGATTCCATCATTGTCAAACAATGAGATTCTGACTTCTGACAATTGGCTTCTGATCACTGCCCATGCTGCCCTCCCCCACCTCCCTCATTCTGGTTGCCGTAATGAACCGGCCGCGCGATCTGGAGATTGCGCGTCTACTTGGCTGGTACCGCATCCCTCTGCGAAGTGCGCCAAAGGTGATCGCTGTCGATTATCTGGCTTTTTATCAGACCGGCGCGTTCGGTGAAGAAAAATGGCTCATTCGTTATGTGGCGCCAGTCCTCGGTAACGAACTAACCACCCGTGCAGAGCTCCTCCACGATGAACAAGACCATCCACGCAGCAGAGAAGAATATTTCAAAGTACAGATCGGACCTCTCATTCCCTTACCCAGACCTGTTGTTTCTGAGAAGTGGCACCGGCTGACGTTCCTCTACACGACCGGAGAGTATTTGCTCAACGCGGATTCAATTAATGATCTTGTGGTGCGGTCGGATGAACGCCAGTACTTGTGGCAGGCGCTCAGAGAACGCGCTGAAAAGGGGCAAGAATACAACGTCGGAGATTTGCCTTCTTTCGACATCGATCCTACCTTACTGGCAGCTTTACTTGGTATAAAAAATGCATAGAACTTATTGGATATGAAGAAAAAAGCCTTTATTGTATGTATTTTACTTCTGGTGCTCATATCGGTTCTTTTCCCCCATAAAGCTCTCTCTCAAACCGATCCAGATCCAACGGTGCCGTTCAAGGAAGACGTCCAGTTAAGTTTCCATCCGGAAACCGGAAAAATCAACTTCGTAACAGGACCTGGCGGGAAACCTGTCGATCCGAGTCAGGGTTTTCGATTCCTGGCATCACCCGAAACCGCCGCGCGCAGCTTCCTTTCCAGTTATGGGAGTCATTTCGGCCTGGAAAAACCATCGGAAGAGCTGGTCGTTATACGTGAGAGCAAAGATGAAATGGGGCATACTTTCGTCCGGTTTCAGCAGGTATATGAGGGTATTCCCATTGTGGGAGGTGAGCTGATTGTCCAGGTGGGTAGCGCAAACGATGTCCTATCTGCCAGCGGTGAGGCTCTACCCTGGAAGCCTGCCGCCACTCAGCCCGTGATCACACCTGAGGAAGCTCGGCAGGCTGCCATGGACCTTGTGGCAAAACACTATGGTTACGAAGCCTCTGCTCTTAAGACAACTGAACCGGCATTATGGATCTACAACCCTGCCTTGCTGGGTGGTCCCGGTCCGCGCATCACATCTCTCGTCTGGCGATTGGAAGTTGAGCCGCTCGAGCTCCAGCCTGTTCGAGAGCTGGTCCTGGTAGACGCCGTCAAAGGACATATCGTCCTCAACTTCAATCAGGTTGATTCATCACTTTACAGGCAGACATACACCGCAAATAACAGCACATCATTACCCGGTACGCCTGTATGCAATGAATCAGATCCGTTTTGTTCTTCTGGTGACCCTCATGCAAAAGCAGCTCACACCTACGCCGGGGATGCCTATAACTTTTACCTGTATTATCACGGGCGCGACAGTATAGACAATGCTGGAATGATTTTGAATTCAACCGTTCATTACGGATCGAACTATCAAAATGCATATTGGAGTGGTCTTCAGATGGTTTACGGAGATGGTTTTGGTTTTGCCTTAGCCGATGACGTCATCGCTCACGAGCTCACTCACGGTGTCACTCAATTCGAATCTAACTTGTACTACTACTACCAATCCGGAGCCATCAATGAATCCCTTTCTGACGTATGGGGCGAATTTATGGATCAATGGAATGGGAAGGGAAATGATGCTCCGGAAGTTAAATGGTTGATCGGAGAAGACGTCACCGGATATGGAGCCTTTCGAGATATGCGCTCCCCGACCAACTTCGGAAACCCGAACAAAATGACGAGCGAATACTACTGGTGCTCGGAAGAAGATGCGGGCGGTGTTCACACCAACAGCGGGGTGAACAACAAAGCTGTCTACTTGATGACAGACGGCGGTTCGTTTAACGGCAAAACAATTACCGGCATTGGATACCAAAAAGTTGCCAGGATTTATTACAAAGTCCAAACCGATCTGCTTACGTCAGGTGCTGATTATCTCGACCTGTATAACAATGTGCTGCTTGCCTGTTCCACGCTGACAGGCTCAAACGGGATCACTGCCGGTGACTGCGCCCAGGTGAAGAATGCCCTGGATGCCGTCGAAATGAACCAGCAGCCTACATCATGCGCTGCAAATGATGTATCGTTCTGTCCTGGC
>Ga0105092_10001438_pt1 | contig 12788 bp, 13 predicted proteins | sample PPLLak2March2015_FD_87021 | JGI IMG/M metagenome (GOLD analysis project Ga0105092, IMG submission 87021) | Freshwater sediment microbial communities from Prairie Pothole Lake near Jamestown, North Dakota, USA - PPLs Lake P7 Core (1) Depth... | ecosystem: Environmental > Aquatic > Freshwater >... | reverse complement strand
CGAGGGCAGTGAGCTTCTCCCTCAGGTCGGCACCCATGTTCTCGAGATAGCCCCGATCGACGGCGATGCCGGTGTGCTCCATCCGGGCGAGGACAGGGATCAAAGGGAGCTCGAACTCTTCGAAGAGCTCGCCTTCCTCACGATCTGACAGCTCCTCCCGCATGACTTCGACCAGCCGCCGCACACCTTCGATGCGGCGACCCTCGGTCTCGAGGTCAGGCCCACTGTCGAACGGCAGGGTCCCCAGAACCGCCTCGTCGTCATCTGGCGAGACCAGCTCCAAACCGAGCAGACGGTCCGCCAGCTCCTCCAGGTCGTAGGTGCGTTGAGAAGGATTCACGATGTACGCGGCTAGTGCGGTGTCCATGGCCAGCCGATCCACGTCGCGGTCCAAATCGAGCAACACCCGCACAAGATCTTTCACGTCGTGACCGGCAAGGGCGGCCCGTCCGCTCTCGAGGGCATCGAGAATGGGCCCGGCCGCGTCGAACGGCACCACGGCCGCCACCCCCGGTCCTGTAGAAACGGCAAGCCCGAAGGGCTCCCCACCATCGATCACCAACCCAGCGATGAGGACCGGCGTCTGCGCAATGACGGCGACTTGTTCGGGCGAGGTGATCAGAGACGACTCGACCTCGACCAACTCTGACACCGTGGCGGCCGATGGGAGGGCCTGCTCCAGGTCGTTCCACATCGAGTGGAATTCGAGACTGTCGAACAGGTCCTTGACCTGGTTCCGATCCCATTCCCGGGTGCGGAGGTCCTCGATCTCCACCCCCAAGTCCATGTCATCCACCAGCTGCATGAGCTCTCTGTTGAGGAACACCTGCTCGCGATGCGCAGACAGGTTCTCCTTGAGCTTCGGAGTCAGGTCGGTCACGGACAGGAACAGATTGTCGAGGTCTCCGTGCTCGGCTATCAGGCGTGATGCGGTCTTCTCCCCAACACCAGGCACGCCGGGGAGGTTGTCCGACGTGTCACCCCTGAGCGCGGCGTACTCCACGTACTGGTCGGGCCTGATGCCGTACTTTCCCTCGACATACTCCTCGTCCGCCAGGACGATGTCGCTGATGCCGCGGCGGGTGTAGACCACCTTCACGGTTTTCTCAATCAGCTGGAATGCGTCGCGGTCGCCGGTGACGATGAGGATCTCCCATCCGGCGGCTATCCCGTTCCTGGTGAGAGTGGCGATGATGTCGTCGGCCTCGAAGCCCTCCTCGCGGAGCTGGGTGATGTCGAGCGTCTGCAGCACCTCGTCCATCAAGGGCAGCTGGCTGCGGAAGTGATCCGGCGCCTTCTCCCGTTGCGCCTTGTACTCGGGATACGACTCCGTCCGGAACGTCTGACGTGATACGTCCCACGCCACTGCAATGCCATCGGGGTGGTAGTCCTTGAGCAACCTGATCAGCATCCGGGTGAACCCGAATACAGCGTTGGTCACCTGACCGCTCTTCGTCGCCAGGTCTTCGGGGAGGGCATAGAAGGCCCGATAGGCGATCGAGTTGCCGTCGATCAGGGCGAGTGTGGGCACCGGCCTGACGGTAGCGGCGCGCCCGATCAGTCGGGCAGACGCGCCAGGAGCCTGTCCCTGGTCTTGATGAGCTTGGCTCGGCGAACTCTGAGATAGAACGCGGTCCGCTCGAACCGACGAACATCGCCGGCCGTTCGCCCGGCCTCTTCACGATCGATGTAGTTGCCGACCACGGCGTCACGCTGGGCGTCCTCGTCGATCGAGCGGTGGTTGGAGAGCTCGGCGTTCACCAGATTCAGCTCACGGCTGAGCGAGTCGATCTGGTCGTTGATACGAAACAACTTGCGATGAATGCGCTTCAAGACGGGCCAATTCTGTCACACACCGGACATAGCGTGAATGGCGGGATCTGAGTGATGAGGTCAGAACAGGAATACCGCAGTGCGCTCCGGCTGATCCAGATCGGGATCAACGACTGCGAGATCGGCCGCCGTCTCGGGATTCCGCGCGGGACGATCCGTGACTGGCGAGTGGGCATGGCCTCGGGTAGCGGTGGCCGCACCAAATTCTGGTCCGGCAGACGTCGAGCCACCTGCTGTCGATGCTTCGGTGGGTGGGTCGATGAGGAGGGGTATGCCTATCTCCTCGGCGCCTACTTGGGCGACGGCTGCCTCTCCCTCATGCCCCGGGACGTCTATCGCTTGCGGATCGTGTGTGACCTCAAGTATCCGGACATCATCGACGAGATCGCCGGATCAATCGTCGTCACCCGAGGCAACGAGCAAGTGGGGTTCATCTCGAAGAAGGGCTGCGTCGAGATCTACTCCGACTGGAAACACTGGCCCTGCCTCTTTCCGCAACACGGTCCTGGCCGCAAACACAATCGTCACATCGAGCTCGAACGGTGGCAGGACGTGATCGTTGCTGGTCATCCGGAGGCCCTGGTCCGTGGTCTGATCCATTCTGACGGCAACCGGCACGTCAACGAAGTGATCCGCAAGCTCCGATCCGGCCCCCGGCGTTACCGCTATCCGCGCTACATGTTCACAAATGCTTCCACCGACATCCTGGGCATCTTCGCCGACGCCCTAGACCTGCTCGAGATTCATTGGACGCAGACCACCGCCCGTGACATCTCGGTCGCACGTCGTGAAGATGTGGCCTATATGGACACTTTCATCGGTCCGAAGCATTGACCGGTAAAATGTAGTCATTGCCGGAGTGTTGGAACTGGTAGACAATATGGTCTCAAACACCATTGGGGGAAACCCCGTGCGGGTTCGAATCCCGCCTCCGGCACAACTGGCTGACGAGCCCGAGCGGGTCACCCTACGGGCACGGACTGAACCGACGCCCGACCATCACCAACCGTCACGACGTCCCCCGGCTCGACCCCGCGCCGGAGCAATGCCAACCCGACACCGTCTGCCGCCGAGCTGAGCACGCCCACAAGCTCGCCGTCTTTGAAGACCTCGGTGCCCACTTCGGGCGCCGAACCGTCGAAACGCAGGATGCGAAGATGGTGGTTGACCCGCCCTCCCCGACTATCGAGACGTGCGACGAGCTCCTGACCGAGGAAGCACCCCTTCTCGAAGGAGATCGTCTCTCCCACCAGCCCGGTCTCTTGGGGAATCGTGGCGTCGGTGACGTCGACACCCACGAGGGGCTCTCCCGCTTCGATCCGGAACACCTCGTAGTCATCGACCTCCAAGAGCGGCAGGTCCGGCGCCTCCCCCACCACCAGAGTTCGCTCGACGTTGGACCAGGACACATCGGCGACGAGGGCCGAACGATCGCCGGTCCACCGCCCTGGATCGCCACCGAACGGACCGACGACGAGCCATCGCTCGAGAGGAGAGGGCTCGATGTCGACGTCGACCCGGATGCGATATCGCCCCAGCTTGGTGGTCAGATCCTCGCCGCCGCCGGCGTCGACCAACAAACCAACTTCATCTGCTCCACGTAGCACCCAGATGATGTGGTCGAGCTTGCCCTGCGGGGTGAGCAACAGTGATCGACGCACCGTGCCCGGTTCCATGTCGCCGATCTCCTGGCTGATGAGGTCATTCAGGAACCGAATCGCGTCGGAGCCACCGAACCAGACCAGCTCGGGTGCCGACGGGGCCAGATGCGGCTCGCTGAGACTCATTCAGATCGTCGCCAGGTCACGGAGGAACGGTATCGAGAGCAGAACGTCAGAGAACCAGGTCGACAGAGTGCCCACATTGCCCGTCAACATGAGGACGCCGAACAGCGTCAGCAACACCCCAGAGGCGATATTGATCGGGCGGAGGTAGGGCTTGAGGCGTCCGAATAGCTTGAACAGGCCGAGGCCGCTCAGGAGGAAGGGCACTCCCAGTCCCAGTGAGTAGGCGAGGAGGAGCAACATGCCTTGGCCGAGTGTCTCCTGGAGTGATGCCGTGGCGAGGATCAAAGTGAGGACGGGGCCGATGCACGGCGTCCAGGCGAAGCCGAATGCCAGCCCCATGACCGGGGGACCCCATAAGCCGAGCCGGCTGGGCCGCACGTCGAGCCTGCGATCTCTCCCGATGGTGGCGAGTGGCCCTCGATCGGACATCGCCATGGCCACCATGAGCACCCCGAAGACGATCACGGTCAACCCGGCCAGTCTGGTGAATGTGGTCAGGTTCTGGACCAGCCACGTGCGAAGACCGGTGGCGATGGCCCCCAGCGAGACGAACACGACGGTGAAGCCCGCGATGAAGAGGAGGATGACCCGGGTCATCCGAGCTGTGGAGACATCGCCCTCCTCCAACTGGCTCGCCGAGTAGCCGGACATCATCGACAGATAGCCGGGGAGCAGCGGCAGCACGCAGGGGGAGATGAACGAGATGATCCCCGCCCCGAACGCGATCAAGATCTGGAGGATGTAGGCGGCGGAGTCGACGTTGTCGAACACTTTGGTTCCCCGGTGATTTAGCCGAAGTGTGGGGATGATCGCACGCGTGCCCCTCTACTCTCGACTCGTGGCACCGTGGCTGCGACGAGTTTTGGGCCCGTTGCTTCCGGTGGACAGGTTCACCTCGGGCGATCGCCGAATCGTGTTCGTCATCTGGACAGCCGGAGTCATACAGGGCTTTGCCCAGTCCCAGGCGGCTGCGACGCTCCCGTTCACCCGCGCCGGTCTCGTGCTCACCGAGGGCGAGATGAGCCTTCTGCTCGGCATCGCCCGGCTTGCCGCGTTCGCCGCTCTCCCCCTCGGATGGCTCGGCGATCACAAGGGGCGGAGGCGCCCTTTCCTCTGGTCGCTCACAATCGTGATCATCGGTGGCACCCTGGCGGGACTCGCCTTTGAGGCATGGCAGTTCGGGACGGCCCAGGCGATCCTGCGCACCGGCACCGCCGGGATGGGAGGCCTGGCCATTGTCCTTCTCGCCGAGCAGGTCTCGCCCCACATCCGCGCCTACGCGATCTCCTTCTACGGGGCCGCGGTGTCATTTGGCGGTGGCCTGGCTTTGATGACACTTCCCCTCGCCGACGGAGGCGGCGAGAGCTGGCGGATCCCCCACCTCATGATCGCCCTCGGCTTCCTCCTCCTCCCATTCCTCATCCGCAACGTGCCGGAGAGTCACATCTTCATCGAAGACCACGAGAACAGGCACTGGCGGGAGCTGGCCACCGGGGAATGGGCGCCTCGGTTCTGGGTGGTGGTGATCATCGCCTTCCTCGTCTCCGCTTTCTCGGCCGTCGCCCTCGCCTTCTCGACGACGCGGTTGATCGAATACCTCGGTCTGAGCACGGGATCGACCGTCTTGATCGCCCTCCTCGGGGGGACGCTCGGTGGGCTCGGCTTTTTCGTTGGTGGCCACCTGGCCGATGCCTGGGGTAGGCGAAACACCACGGTCGTGAGCCTGCTGCTGGCCGTGGGAGGCGGTCTGGTCATTTACTGGTCCACCTCGATCCCGTGGATCGTCGTGGCGGTGATGGTGTCGTCATTCGGCACCTTCGCCTTGGTCCCCGCCGGGGGCTCGCATCGGGCGGAGCTCTTCCCTACAGGGCTCAGGGCAAGCGCCAACACGGCAGCGACGAACTTCGGATTGGTCGGGTCCGGTCTAGGGCTGATCCTTGGGGTCTTCACCATCGATCGCTTCGGTCTATCCCAGACGGTTTCGATCCTCGGGCTCGGAATGGGGATCGCCGCCCTGCTGACCCTGTTCCTCCCCGAGACCCGGGGTCAGGACCTGAGAGCTGTTCGCACAGCCCGCCTGTAGCCGAAGACGAACACCAGGCCACGCACGGCAAGCATCGCCCCGATCGCCCACCAGATCCCGTCGAGCGAGTCGCCCAACGGCGTAACCGAGATGAGGGTCACGAGGACGGCAGAGCCAAGGGCGGTCGAGACGATGATCGTCCCAAATGCCAGGAGCCCGAAGAAAATGCCGTCCGCAACGAACAGCGGCGCTCCGATCGGCATCGTCCACCCTGCGACCGCCGCTGCGGACACCGTCAGGGCCGCCACGGTGGGATCAGTGACGAGACCGGCGAGGGCGGGACCGCCGAGGACGAAGGCGCCCATCAGCAACACGCCGGTGAGGACTCCCCAGAGCAGCAGCCGCCGGGACAGATCGTCCGTCGCGGTCGTCCCTCCCCCGCCAACTGCCTCGGCGACCATGGCTTGCCCGGCAATGGCAAACGAGTCGGCAACCATGGCGGCCAGCAGCCAGACCTGCATCACCACCTGATGGGCGGCGATATCGGCCGGGCCGAGCCTGGTCGCTGTCGCTGCCGCGAAGGTCAGGCCGACAAGGAGAAACCCGGTTCGGATCGACACCAGGACTCCATTCCGGGCCAGGGCCAGGATGGTGGGCAGAGCCTTCCTGAGGCCAGTGGGTCGGTCGGCCATGCGCCGGGAGCGGATCAGCTGCAGGAACCACAACGCCCCCACCCATTGGGCGGTCACCGTGCCGAGGGCAGCGCCCTCGAGACCCAACCCGACGACGAAGATGAGGAGAGGGTCGAGCACCAGATTGACCACATTTATTCCCACTGCGACACGGAAGGGGGTGCGTGTGTCCTGGTAGCCACGAAAAGCGCCGTGCCCTGCAGTCACCAGGAGCACCGCCGGCGTAGCTATGCCCCGAATCCGCAGATAGGCCACGGCGGGTCCCGCCACCTCCTCACTGGCGCCCATCAAGCCGACGAACCATGGGGCAAGGATTTCGACCACGATGGCCGCGACGAGACCGAGGAGCGTGGCCAGCACGATGGCGTCGCCGACCCACCGTCGCGCCTCTGCCGGGTTTCCACGCCCGAGCGCCTGAGCCACCAACGGTGTGGTGGCATAGGCGAGGAAGTTGAACCCGAAGAAGACGAATCCAAGGATCGCCGTATCGACGCCCAGCGCCGCCAACTCGTCGACTCCAACCCGCGCCACGAAGGCGGTGTCGATGAGAGTCAGGAGCGGGTCTATCGCCAGGGTCCCCAACGCAGGAATGGCGAGCCGGAGGATGGCCCGATTGGCGATTCGGGCGTTGGTCACCGTGGAGGGGTCTTGTGTGCGAAGGCGAACCGATCTGGGAACTCGCAGAGATCGAATAGCTCGCATTGCCCACACAACGGCCGCCTGGCATCACATACGTCGCGCCCAAACTGGATGATCCTCATCGACAGTCCGGACCAATCCCCCTTCGGGTAGAGCGCCATCAGATCACGCTCGATCTTCACCGGGTCGGCCTGATCAGTCAGGCCGAGGCGACGGGAGACCCTCCGCACGTGGGTGTCGACGGCGATCGCGGGCACATCCCAAGCCTCGGCGAGCAACACGCTCGCGGTCTTGCGACCAACGCCGGGGAGCTTGACCAAATCGTCGAGGTCCATGGGCACCTCGCCCTCGAACATCTCCTCGATCCCCTGGGCCAGCCTGATGATCGACTTCGTCTTCTGGCGGAAGAAGCCGGTCGAGTAGACGATCCTCTCCACATCTTCGGGGTCGGCGTCGGCGAGGTCGCTCACACCCGGATAGGCCTCGAAGAGAACCGGCGCCACCTTGTTCACGTTCTCGTCCGTGGTCTGCGCCGAGAGGACAGTCACGACCAGGAGCTGGAAGGGTGACTCGTAGTCGAGAGCGGTGCCGATGCTCGGGTAACGGCGGCGGAGACGGTTGAGGACGGCGCGTGCCTTCCCTTTCTCAGCCCGTGACGGCACCGACCCGTCGGCTCTGCTCAGCAGCATGAGCCGGCATCGTATTGACCACTGCGGGCGACAGAGGCATGGACGCAACCGGTCCCGCTCCTACCCTGCCCCCGCTCATGTTCAGGTCCAATCGAAGCCGTGCAATTCTCGCCTTGCTGGCAGCATCCTTTGTTTTTGGCGCGACCTTCGTAGTGGTCAAGTCTGCGGTTGTACAGGTCCCACCACTGACCTTTGTGGCTTGGCGCTTCCTCCTGGGCGCGCTCCTCCTGTCCATTTTCGCCCTTCCTCGCGGGCGCAGGATCTGGTGGCACGGCACTCTGGCCGGGGTCGCGCTCTTCGGGGGATACGCTTTCCAAACCGCCGGCCTGACCGAGACCAGCGCTAGCAACTCGGCGTTGATCACCGGCCTATACGTGGTCATCACACCCTTTCTCGCCGCATTGTTCGCCCGCCGGCCACCGAGTTGGTGGAGCGTGGGTGCGGCCGCCCTGTCGTTCGGGGGCCTGATCCTGATAACCGGAGCCGGGGACCTCGGGTTCGATCGAGGTGACCTCCTCACCCTTGCGTGTGCGTTTTGCTTCTCCACGCACATCGTCGTCCTATCCCGTCTCGCCCGTCATCACCCCGTCGTCCCGTTCACCGTCGTTCAATTGGCGATCACTTCGGCACTGGCGTTCCCTGCGGCTCTGCTGATCGAGGGCCCAGTCCTACCACCGAGCTCGGTGTGGGGGGCGCTGTTGATCACCGGGATCGGGGCCAGCGCCGGATGCTTCGTCCTCCAGATCTGGGCTCAGACCGTGGTCGGCGCTACCACCGCAGCCGTTGTTCTGGCGGCGGAGCCAGCATTCGCCGTGGCCACGGCATGGGTGGTGCTCGGTGAGAGGCTCACAGTGGCGGGGTGGGCCGGCGCCGCCCTGATCCTCATTGCGATCTTCATCGTGGTGACCAGGCAGACCGACCAGGCGTCAATCGAGGCAGAAGCCGTGTCACCGGCTCACTGACTCACCTGGTAGTCGTCAGAGCGGAGACGTCGGGCCAGCTTCATCAGGAGCCGGATCCCCAAGACCGACAGGAACAGCCCGATGGTGAGGAGGACGCCGAATTCGGCCGCGGTGGTGTACGGGTTGCTGCAGGCCTCGATGCCCTGCGGGCAGAGACCCCAGCCGGTGCCCCCGTCGAGCAAGTCGATGAGGACGAGGATGGGTATCAAGGCAATGCCGATGGCCGCTGCCGAGAGTATGAACACACCGAGGCGCACCAGGAAGACTGACATTGCACTAAAACGGTAACCGGGTGCGCCCAGTTTCCAGGCATACAATCGCCGACCCGTGACGACGTACCACCAGGAAGACTTCACCGCCGAGGAGCAGGCGGTCCTGAGCCGGTTCTTCACCAATCTCGACTTGCCGGTGTTCGGGTTGATCAATCTCCCGGAGGTGGTGAAGGGAGCGCTCTTCGCCCGCTATTCGAGGTCGGCCAAGTCGTTGCGACGGCTCTTTCTCGACGAGTTCGTGGCCGATCCGGAGTCCGGGATCGACGCAATGTCCCGGGGTCTCGACGATGACCCGCTGGTGGCAACTCGCAAGGCCGAACAGCTCTATCAGCGCGTCTTCTTCGATTATGGGGATGACTCCGTCGCCCAGCTCGGAGGCGCTCATCTCGCCTGCGAGCAGGCCTCGAACCTCTTGACCAAAGTCCTGGAATGGGGCCGGCTCGCCGCCTATCTGGAGCAATCGACCCGCTACATCCGTTACGACTCCCGGCTCGGCGACCGATACAGGTACTTCGTGCCTCCCGAGATCGCCAGCTCGGCGCACGCCGACCGATACCTCACCCACATGGACCGGGTCTTCGACACCTACTCGACCATGGTGGCGAGGATGATGACTCATTTCGAACAACTGCATCCACGGGGCGACGACGACTCGGCGACGGTCTGGAACGCCACGATTCGGGCCAAGGCATGCGACACGGTGCGGGGCATGCTCCCCGTCTCGACATTGTCCAATGTCGGCATCTATGGGACCGGCCAGGCATACGAGATGTCACTGGTCAGGATGCGCGCCAACCCGTTGCGCGAGGTTCAGGAATACGGGCAGATGATGCTCGGCGAGCTTCGCAAGATCATCCCGTCGTTCCTCACCAGAGTCGACTTGGAGGATCGCGGACTGCGCTGGTCTCGATACCTCGAAGATGTTCGCTCAGACCTCGAGCAGCGAGCGGCCGGCCTTCGATCACCATCAGACGATGGGCCATCCGTGACGCTCGTCGACTGGGATCCCGAGGCGGAGCTCAAGATCGCCGCGGCTGCCCTCTATGCCGTCTCGGAGTTGCCGGATGCGGAGCTCCTCCGAATAGCCAGATCGATGACCCAGTCCGATAGGGCGGAGATCATTGCCTCTCTCGTCGGCGATCGGGCCAATCGGAGACACCGGCCGGGGCGGGCCATGGAGCGAACCACCTACCGGTTCGATGTCACCTGTGACATCGGCGCCTTCCGCGATCTCCAGCGTCATCGTCTGATGACGCTGGAGTGGCAGCGGTATACGACCCGACTCGGCTACGACCTGCCGGCGGAAGTCGAGGAGTTGGACCTCGCCGACGAATGGCATCGATTGATGGCCCAATCGCTCACCTTCTACGAAGAGCTACGGAGCGACCTCGGAGCGGACGTGGCTCAATACGTAGTGCCGTTCGCCTTCAACGTGCGCTTCGTCATGGAGATGAACCCCCGCCAAGCCTTCCATCTGATCGAGCTGCGCAGCCAAGCGGCCGGGCATCCTGCCTACCGACGGGTCGCCCATGAGATGCATCGCGCCATCGATGAAGTTGCCGGTCACCATTTGATTGCCGAGGCGATGAGCTACGTCGACTACAGCGATGTCGACCTGGAGCGGCTGGAGTCGGAACGCAATGCGGAAGCACGGCGAAGCCGAGCCTCTGCACGTACTACGTAGAACGCAGAACGTATAACGTCTTCCCATGGCCCAATTCGATGTCGACGCCATGCTGGTGCGCTATCAGGAGCGTGCCGCTGCCGTCAAGGACCGCCCCCTCCCTCCTGTTGCAGGTGATGAGCGCAGGCTGTTCGTGGAACGGGCGCAAGCCGACTACACCGACTACGCCCTGATCGGCAGCGCCAGTTGGAGCGTGGAGGACGGCGAGCTCGTCCTTCGCATACCGCTCGGCGGGTCTTCCTAACCCAGCGCCTGATGCTCGAGAAACGTCTCGTCCTGGTCTCGGGCAAGGGAGGCGTGGGCAAGTCGGCGGTGAGCGCCGGTCTTGCCCTTCTCGCCCAGCGCCGGGGCTTGCGGGTATTGGCAATGGAGATGGGCTCGCCCGGGGGCCTATCCGCTCATTTCGGGACCGGTCCTCTCGAGTTTGAGCCCAGGGAGCTCAGACCGGGGCTCCATGCCATGCAAATGGTTCGCTCCGATGCTCTCCTCGAGTATCTCGCCCTCCAGCTCAACATCAAAGGTCTCACCAGGTTCGGGCCCCTGGCCAGGGCCTTCGACGCCCTGGCGACCACAGCCCCCGGCATTCGGGAGATCATCACCGTCGGCAAGGCGATCTGGGAGGTTCGAGAGGACCGATGGGACATAGTCATCGCCGATGCCCCGCCCACGGGCCAGATCGGGTCCTTCCTCCGGGCACCGGTGACCATCTCCGAGCTGGTGCCCTCAGGGCGGATCCGAGTCCAGGCCGAGATCATGCAGGAGATCCTCCGCGACCAGACGGTGACCGGGCTCATCCTCGTCACCCTCCCCGAGGAGCTTCCGGCCACCGAGACCGCCGAGACCATCACGTGGCTGGCGAAAGAAAACGTGGTGGCCACCCCGATCGTGATGGCGAATCGCATTCTCGACGAGCTGGCCGACCCGGGCACACCGCCGGGGCCGGTCGGGGAAGCGGCGCAGCTCCATCGGGCACTGTGGTCAGAGCAACAGGTCTGGCTTGACCGGGTTCCTCCAGATCACCTGCTCCCCTACCTCCACGGGCTGCTCACACCAGGCGAGGTGGCAGCACGGATGGCCGACGAATTCGAGCTGATCACATGACCCGCACCCTGCTCATCACCGGAGCCGGTGGCGTCGGCAAGACCACCGTCGCGGCAGCACTGGGGGTAAGGGCGGCCCGAAGTGGGCTGCGCACCCTCGTGGTCACCGTGGATCCCGCTCGCCGGCTGGCGACCGCCTTGGGCGTCGAGGATCTCGGCAACGAGCCCCAGCCACATGCCGGAGAGCCCAATCTCTGGGCTGCGATGCTCGACTCAACCGCCTCGTGGCGAGCGGTCGCCATGCGGCACGCCGACCCGGATGTGGCGACCCGACTCGCCGACAACGACTTCTTCAAGGCGGCGTCGGAGCATTTCCCCGCCTCGCAGGCCTACGCCGCGGCCGATCAGGCCGCCACCTTCGTCCAGGCCATGGCCTGGGATCTCGTCATCGTGGACACCCCGCCGTCGGGTGGAGGGATCGACTTCTTCGCCGCACCCGCCCAAATGGCGGATCTCGTGGGCGGGCGGCTTCTTCGATGGCTGACGGGCGGCCCGCTGCCCGGACGACGCACCTTCTACAACCTGGCGGCAAAACCGGTCCTCCGGATCGCCGATTCGGTGCTCGGCTCAGATCTGTTGGAGCGGGTGGCCGAATTTCTCCTCGATTTGAGGACCACCTACGACGGCGTAGCGCAGCGGGGCCGCGAGATCGAGCGTGTCCTGAGCTCATCATCGATCTTCGTGGTCACGACCTCAGACCCCGCCCCGGTGCGCGAGGCCATCAAGTTCTATCGCGACCTTCCCGGTCTGGCGGCTAGTCCTGCCGCCGTTGTCTTCAATCGAATCCTCCCTGAGGAATGGGCGGACTCGAACGCGCCACCGGGGACCTCGCTGGCCCTGGAGCAGAATCTGGCCCGGTGGAGCGCCGAGACGGTGCGACAACGGGACACGCGGGAGGAGTTCTCATCGCGGTACGGGGCACGCATCGCCACCATCCCCTGGTCTTCCAGCCCTCCGACCGACCTCGATGGGCTGGGCCGCCTACTCGACGAATCGAAAGAGTTGCCTTGGGCCGAGGTGGGCATATCCTGAGCACATGGCTAACTCAGCCGCCTTCTTCGACCTCGACCGGACCCTGATCTCCGGCGCTTCGGCGTTCCCTCTGGG
>Ga0105092_10001437_pt1 | contig 12791 bp, 12 predicted proteins | sample PPLLak2March2015_FD_87021 | JGI IMG/M metagenome (GOLD analysis project Ga0105092, IMG submission 87021) | Freshwater sediment microbial communities from Prairie Pothole Lake near Jamestown, North Dakota, USA - PPLs Lake P7 Core (1) Depth... | ecosystem: Environmental > Aquatic > Freshwater >... | reverse complement strand
CGGTGTTGGTAAAATGGCCTTCACGATTGTTTGATCACTGGCTTCCTGGTTCATCGAACATTCCTCCTAAACCAACTGTTAATATGATGGAACAGAAAAAAACCTATTTTGTTAAAGAAGAAATAGAGCTTGTTACTGACCTTCGAGGAGGCGATTTATTTCATCACGTATGGCCCCAAGGTGATCGAAACCAAGGTATACGATCGCGTAGCGTACATAAGCAATCTGGTCCAGGTCTTTCAGACCGGCGATTACCATATCCCCCACAACCCGAGAAGAAACTTCTGAGCGTCCCATAGCCTGGAGTGTCGCTTCGATCTCGCCAACCAGGCGCTCGATATCAGCAGCAGAAACCGGTCGTTTGACACAGGCAATGCGAATGCCTCGAATCAGCTTGTCACGCTCAAACTCTTCACGGGTGCCGTCTTGCTTTACGATGAGTGGTGTTGCCAGGATGGGACGTTCATAGGTACTGAAACGCTGTCCACAGTTCTCGCACTCCCTCCGTCTCCTGACGCCGCCTCTTGCGTCGTGAGACGTATCGATGACTCGAGACTGTTCGTTTTTACAATAAGGACAGCGCATCGCAGCTCCAGATAGTTGATATCAAGTAAACATACCCCCATATGTGCCGTTGTCACATATGTCCACCCCTACCTGTAGGGCAAAGGGAGCTTCATTTTAGCACGGAAGGGAAAGACCTGCAAGACCTGTTGGGAAACTCTAACCTTAAAGTTTTGCAAGGATATTATGACTATGACCTTCCTTTAAAGCAACTTACCTGCCCTCGCGAAGGCAAGCAGGGCAGGTAAGCAGGCAGGCTCAAACCGCCGGGAGGAGGGGCCGGCAGTTTGAGAAAAACTATGCAGTTGTCAAAGATCAGCAGGTCTTGCTTTAGCCGCGGGAGCGGTTGCGCAGGAAGGTTGGGATATCCAATTCTTCTGTGCGAACGGTCCGGGTACCGAAATCAGCAGCGATCGGCCGCGAGGCAGGGGCAGCAAGTTCCTGGTCCTTGGTTTCAGCAGGCCGCTGTTCACGGGCGGGCTCTGAACGCAGCACGGGTGTTTCAATGATGCGCCGCGGGACCCCCGTTCGCTCGAAACCGGTGGCAATCACCGTGATTCGGATCTGATCCTTCATATTCGGGTCGATCACCGCACCGAAGATCAGGTTAACATCGGGATGAGCCGTTTCCTTAATAATTGCTGCAGCCTGGTTGACCTCAAATAGAGTCAGGTCTGGACCACCTGTCACGTTGAATAAAATACCGTGTGCGCCATCGATGGTGATATCGAGCAGTTGGCTGGAGATGGCTTTCTCAGCAGCTTCACGTGCCCTCTCATCACCCTTGGCTGTACCAACCGCCATGAGTGCTGCGCCGCCTTCCGACATAATGGTGCGTACATCCGCAAAGTCCAGGTTAATAAGACCAGGAACTGTGATCAGTTCGGAAATACCCTGGACGCCCTGGCGTAGGACATCATCGGCCAGGCGGAACGCATCCTGGAGGTTAGCTCGCTTATCCACAATTTGAAGCAAGCGGTCATTTGGGATGACGATCAGCGTATCTGATTGCTCTTTAAGCTTGGAAATTCCACCTTCGGCTGCCTGGATTCTGCGCGATCCTTCGAAGGTGAATGGACGGGTGACCACGCCGATCGTCAAGGCGCCGACTTCCTTGGCAATCTGAGCCACGATCGAGGTTGCACCCGTTCCGGTGCCGCCGCCCATTCCGGCAGTAACAAAGACCATATCGGCACCGCGCAGAACTTCATACAGCTCATCAGCAGATTCCTCGGCAGCCTTGCGTCCCTGCTCGGGGTTGCCACCAGAACCAAGACCGCGGGTCAGCTTTTCGCCGATACGAACACGCAGTCCGGCTTTCGAGCCCATCAATGCCTGAGCATCTGTGTTGATGGCAACGAAATCAACACCCACCAGGCCTTCGTCGATCATGCGATCAACGGCATTGCACCCGCCTCCACCCACACCCACCACTTTGATGCGGGCGAAGGACTCTACTGAGATTGGTTGGTTTGGACCTACAGTTGGCATATTATCCTCCTCAAAACTTCTGTAAAATTGATCGTTGTAGTATGTTGATCCGGGCAGCTCCGAGCCGGATTTTCGGAAATCCTTGGCGCCGCTATGTGCGCTACCATCTTTGACATTGTTCTCCATAGTTTTACTCTCCCTCGATGAATATTAACTTGTGCGATTACGGCAGCAATCTTCTCAACCAGCCCTTCACTTTCTCCCAATTAAACCCGGTTCCCCCATCCGGAACACCGCCAACTCTTCGGCGTCCCGATTGAGGAGCAACTACCTCATTCATTAAAACCGCCCAACGTAACAGACCCACACCCGTGGAAAACGCGGGCGAATTTAACCGATCGACCATGCCAACGAGGTTCTCAGGCTGCGCCAGGCGGACTGGCAAACCCAAAACCCGGCTGGAGAGGGTACGGATACCCGGCAAAGCGCTTGAACCACCCGTCAGGACCATCCCGGCTGGTAGCAAACCATCATAACCCGAGCGCTTGATCTCCTGCAGCACAATGCTGAAAATTTCCTCGACACGAGCCTCGATAATCCCTGAAAGCTCGCGGCGGTTGATTTGAGATACCTGATCTTCACCAAAGGGACGGATATTGAATGATTCTTCCATTCCCACTTCTGCTTCCACTGCATTCCCATGCTGAAGCTTAATCTCCTCTGCCTGCGAAAGAGGCAAACGCAAACCGTGCGCAATATCGGAAGTAACATGGTTTCCGCCGACCGGAAGTACGGCAGTGTGCCAGACATCTCCATCGATGCATATCGCGATATCGGTGGTGCCGCCGCCCATATCGCAAACAACGACTCCCATCTGCCGTTCAGTCTCTGAAAGGACCACTTCAGCAGATGCCAGCGGATTGAGCACAAACTGAGAAACGTTTACGCCTGCAGCAGCTACACATTGGCGCAAATTTTCTACGGTTGCGGAGGCAGCGGTTATTATGTGACACTCGACTTCCAGGCGGTAACCGTGCATCCCAATCGGCATTCGGATGCCTTCCTGGTCGTCAATCGTAAAGCCGCGCTGGATAACATGAATGATCTCCCGGTTGTGAGGGATAGCGACTGCCCTTGCAGCTTCAACCGCCCGAGCGATATCATCCTGATCAACCGTTTGACCGGTGATACCCACGACGCCCTTGCTGTTCACCGAAGAAACGTGCGATCCAGCCAGGCTGACCAGTGCTGATGTGATCTCCAGGCCTGAAGTACGCTCTGCCTTTTCAACCGATCGAGCGATCGCCTGAGAGGCGGCAGCCAGGTCTACAACAACCCCTTTGCGGATTCCCTGAGCAGGCTCGATCCCTGCTCCCAGGATGTGCATTTTCCCATTCCCCTCTTCACGGGCTATCAGGGTACAAACTTTTGTGGTGCCAACATCAATGCCAACGACGATTGGTGCTTCCATTTACGGCTCCACTCGATAATAGGGTGCGTGGACATACTCCACACTAATTAAGCTTGGTGTAATTCCGTCTCGCTCCAGGCGAGAGACCAATTCAGAGTAAACCTGGAGCTTCATTTCCATGTTATTCGTATCTCTCCCAAAGAACACCTGCCAACCCCGGCCATCTTGCCAACCAAACCCGTGATCGTTTTCATACACAAGAGCTGACCCCTCCGGAACATGACCTCTCATTTCAAGGATCGCGGTAACCATTTCAGGCTGAATCAAGTGATCTGCAGTCGTCACCGCTTTCAATTCTTCAGGCAGCGGAGACTGGCTGTGCACAACTGCTAAATCGCCACCCTGACCACGAGGCGGGAAGGCGACCCCTTCAGCATCAACCCACAATTCTTTACCCTCTGCCTGCCATGATAGGAGGGGCTGGCGTTCGTTCACTGTGACGGAGATCACCGCAGGCAGCTTTACCTCCACCGTTACAGCAGACATTTCAGGGAAAGCACGGGCTACGTCAGTGTAGATTTCAGCCGGGTCGATGCTAAATATTGATTCGCCCGCAACACCGATTACCGTATTCAATTCTTCACCGCTAACGCGCTGTGCTCCGCCGAGTCCAGCAGCCTCGACGACGAACATAGGCGAAGTCCACAGAAAGGCGAGCAAACCACCTAGAGCAAGCACCATCACAAAAGACAGGATACGCCAACCGATCTGAACCTGAGGCAGCGAAGGCAAACGGACTTCCGCACCCGGCACCGAGAGAGCTACATCGTACCGTCGGCGGTGTTTAACGTTGTTTTTACCTTTCGAAGGCACTGCCATACTGGCGTTCCGTACCAGAACAGGTGGTGGGCTGCTGGAGGAACGCACAGGCTTCCGACCACTGGAGGCAAAAGGTATACTGGCTTTACGCTTCCGTCGAGGCCGGGTTTCTTCATTGTTTATTTGCGTTCGTCTTGCATTCGCAACTTTCGCAGGTCGCTGCATAACTCATCCTTACGGTGCCTGGTATTCTCTTACCAGCTTATCCTTTTCTGCTTTCCTGTCCAAAGCCAAATCGATCAACTTATCGAGGAGCTGACCATAGGAGATACCGCTTGCTTCCCATAATTTGGCATACATGCTGATCTGAGTAAAACCGGGGATTGTGTTGATTTCGCTGACAAATAACTCGGAAGTTTCCTTGTCCAAAAAGAAATCCACACGGGCCATTCCTGCGCAATCAATCGCTTTGTAAGCTTTGACTGCCAGGGTTCGAACTTTCTCGGAGACATCAGCGGGAATGGGAGCGGGAATTAGCAATCCCGAAGTATTATCGATATACTTTGCCTCGTACGAATAAAATTCACGGCTTGGAATGATCTCGCCAGGGACAGATGCAATCGGATCATTGTTGCCCAAGACACTTACCTCGATCTCCCGAGCGCTTACACTTCGCTCGACCAAGACCCTCCTGTCGTAGCGCGCTGCTTCGATTAATCCTTCATAGAGGTCAGACCGGCTTCGGCACTTGGTGATTCCGACGGAAGAGCCGAGGTTTGCCGGCTTGACGAATAGTGGGTATGGAGCGGCTCTCCCGTGAAGAAAATTTTCCGCCATTTCGATCACAGCACTGATATCACCCTCGATCTCGGTTTTCAGAACAAGGATAGATTCCACAACAGGAATACTGTTGGCGATCATTACATCGCGGAAGAGAGCTTTATCCATCCCAACAGCAGAAGCAAGCACACCCGCGCCTACATACGCTATATCATCAATTTCCAGAAATCCCTGGATTGAACCATCTTCACCAAACGTGCCGTGAAGTACGGGGAAGACAACATCAAGAGGCGCCATGTTCTGGAGGGTATCGCCGCGAGAAGTTTCTCGGATTCGAAACAGCCCTTTACGAGCTGCAGTGGGGAGCATGGATACAGGCATTGTATGTTTGTATTTCTCCTGCTCAAGCTCATCGATCACATTTTCACCCGCCAGCCAATCTCCAGTTTTTGTAATACCAATCTGGTAGACATCGTATTTTTCAGGGTCAAGAGCGTTTAAAACAGAACGAGCCGACATCAGAGAGACTTCATGCTCGCCTGAGACACCCCCAAAGATGACCCCAACTTGAAGCTTCGATTCCTTTTTCATCCTGTAAGATTCCAATCACCTATTAATTCAATTTCCAGCTCAAGATTGATATGAAACTTTTCTGCAACCGTATCTTGGGCCAGTTTCAACAGCCTGTAAACATCGTCCGCCCGAGCGCTGCCGAGGTTGATGAAAAAATTGGCATGCAAGCGGTTGATCTCTGCATCTCCAACACGGGTGCCTTTCAAGCCTGCAGCTTCTATCAACCGACCGGCATATTCACCAGGTGGATTTTTAAACATCGAGCCCATACTTGCCCCAGGAGGTTGGGTTTTCCGGCGCTGTTCTTTGAATGCCCCTATCTTTGCCTGCACCAGATCTGGGGTTGAATCCTGCAATTGGAGAGAGGCAGAAAGCACGACAGTACCTGGATTTCGTTTTAAGCGGCTGGTACGATAGCTGTATTCCAACTCGTGGGCTGTCCAGCTCTCTCGATTGGTGCATATGGGTTGTGAAAGATCCCGTTCACCTTTTATCAGGTGCAAGATTTCTGCCAGGATTATATTACCCGCTATATCCCCCCCATGAGCCCCAGCATTTCCAACGACTGCTCCACCAACTGTTCCCGGAATCCCGGCTGCCCATTCGAGGCCTGACAGTCCTTTCTCGGCAGCCCGCCTGGCGACCAATCCCAGGTTTGCGCCTGATTCTGCCCAAACAACCGGTGGATCTACATCCTCATCAAAACGGACCTCTCGAGCGTGGTTCAGAATGATAACACCTCTCACCCCTGAATCGGAAACCAATACATTCGAACCTCCGCCTAATACGGTAAAACCTAAATCCATCTCCCACAGCCGCAGAGCGGCATCAGCAAGCTGATCAGCTTTCTCGACAACGACCAATACATCAGCCGGTCCCCCCACCCGCGCTGCAGTAAAACGTCCTAAGGCTACGTTTTCCTGCATCCGTTCGCCGAAGGCGGAACGCAGCGATTCGAGAGGGAGAGAATGGGTCATCTATATGGACTTTATATACTCGATCAGGTTCTGAATCAGCTCTGAGGAGAAACCCTTTTTACTCTTGCAAATATCAGCTAATTCCTGATCAGAAAGATCGTCTTTAGCGTCTGGAGCAGCGATCAATCTCATGGACTGGAGTGCGATGACTTCAGAATCGTATTGGTGCTTTTCTTCATTGTTTTTTAAGATTCGGTCAGATTTCGGTCTGGCTTTGGTTCCCTGCATCGTTATCACTCCTTTCTTCTAAGGCAGTTAAAATTTGAGGACCAATCATGCTGGCATCACCGGCAGAGAGCACGATCATGACATCTCCCTGCTTGAGGTTTGATAGTAAAAAATGTACGACCCCCTGAAGATCTGCAACAAAATGAGCGTCCGGATGGTTCATCGCTTCTACCACTACCCTGGAACTGTAATCAGGCTCAACCGGTTCACGAGCCGGATAGACTTCAGTTGCAACAACATGATGGGCAAGTGAAAATGATGAAGCAAAATCTTCGAATAATGCCCTTGTGCGGGAGTAGGTATGAGGCTGCCAGACTGCCCACACTTCTCGATCGGGATAACGAGCTCGGGCAGCTGCAAGAGTAGCACGTATCTCAGTGGGATGGTGAGCATAATCATCGATTATAGTGATTTCGTTCGCCTCACCAAGAACTTCAAAGCGGCGGCCGGTTCCCGTAAAATCCCTGAGGATTCGAGCCGCGATCTCGAGAGGAATCTCCAAACGGTGAGCAACGGCAAGTGCCGCCAGTGCATTACGGACATTATGCTCGCCAGGCACCTGCAAAGAGACACTCACAGGTGTAAGAACTGCCTTATCCAGCTCTAGTTCTGCAGGCGAGAAAAATACCTCGAAATCATACCCACCCATATCATTTACTTTTAGATTTTCGGCTCGATATTGGCTCTTGCCGGTACCATAGCTGGCTTTTTGAACCCCTTCAGGATTTGCTTCCTTAAGTATCTCAGCAGCACCACGGTCGTCGGTGCAGGCAAGAAGGTAACCCCCAGGGACAATTTTCGAGGTAAAGTCCAGAAAGGCCTGCCGGTAACTCAGGGGGGTCGAGAAGAGGTCAGGGTGATCGTGTTCAACAGCAGTAATGACAGCAATATCAGGTCTGAGACCCAGGAACATTCGATCGTACTCGTCTGCCTCGATGACAAAATACCTGCTGATTCCGGCATGGGCATTCGTACCCAGGTTTTTTGAGAGTCCGCCAATGATGAAGGATGGATCGAAGCCCATGCCGGAAAGCATCCAGGCTATCATGGCGGTTGTAGTCGTTTTACCATGAGAACCTGCAACAGCAATTCCCAAATACCCATCCATTAAGTTGAACAGGAATTCCGATCGCTTAAGGACGGGGATACCTTTTTCGCGGGCAGCAACGACTTCTACATTTGTATCTGAGACTGCTGAGGAGCGAACAATCAGGTCTGCTCCCTCGATGTTGTCTGCCCGGTGGCCGGAGTAAATCGCAGCTCCCATATCCTTTAAAGAAGAGGTGAGGGATGAGAGCTGGCGATCAGAACCGCTAACCTTGAAACCTCTTTCAAGAAGGACGCGAGCAACCGCCGATAGACCGCTTCCGCTAATTCCGATCAGATGTATATGAATTCCCGGTTCCATGCTAGAGGAAAACAACGATGACGAACAGGAACGCAATCGAGACTGCAAAATAAATGATGGGTGGATCTAGCCAGCGCGGAGGTAATATATTGATCAAGCGGAGAGCGGCATCCCCCTGCTCTGTACCTGGTATCGGTGGTGTTATATACGGGAATGGATAATTCGCCTGGTGTAAGAAAAACCAGATTGTGCCAATGATCAGATAACCGTTGAAAGCGCCAAGGAAAAAACCAAGCAAGCTGTCTTGAAATTTCTCACGAACGAAGCGGGTCCCTGAAAGCCTGGGAAGATTTGGGGTCTGGTAACCGAAGAAAGTGAGTAAGGTCACGATGATGGTGCGCATCCAAAATTGGGTGGTACTTCCCGGTGTGGAAAAGGTATTGTAAACAGCGGGTACATACCGTTCGAGAACTGTGATAACAAATATGGAGAGCACCACGCTGAACGTAACCAGAAGTTCTTTGGCCCAGCCGCGCATTGCACCGATAACAGCAAATATTGCAACGAGAAATAAGAAAAAGAAGTTCAGGGTGACCATATTCAGGATTCCTGGGCCGGTCGGCCGGCAAGTGATAGGAGAAGCGTTGCAATGGCTTCGGGTGCGTCTGGACGGGCAACAGAGTGCATCACCTTACGCATTTCTTCCAGGCGTTGTGAATCCTGAAGCAGGCTGCGGACAACCGGCAGGATTCGGGTTTGAAGCTCATCGTCTCGGATCATCATCGCAGCCCCGCGTCCTTCAAGATAACGTGTATTTTTATATTGGTAGTCCCAGGCATGCGGGTAAGGGACCAGAATAGCTGGGAGCCCAAAATGTGGATATTCACCTAAAATAGAAGCACCTGCACGAGAGAGGACAAGATCAGCAGCAGACATTGCGGCTCCCATCTCTTCGTGAAGATAAGGATACACCCGGTAGCGCAAGAGTTGTTCTGACGAAAGCGTCGGTATGAATTTTTCTACTTCAGGCCAGTCAAGCGTTCCGGTGATATGGATGATTTGGGTTTCCTTAAGCAGCTCCGGAAGAACACTGATAAGCGCCCGGTTTATGGTGCGTGCTCCCCGAGAACCTCCTGTGACAAGCAAAACGGGAAGGCTGTCACACAGATCGAAAACTCTTATTCCTTCTTCCCTGCTCCACTTTTGCAATTCCTGGCGAACCGGATAACCGGTTACAACGGCAGGTTTTCGAGCTGGAAGGTACTGGCGGGTTTCTTCAGCAGTAAGGGCAGCCGAGTCTACGAATCGGAGGATAACCTTGAGAGCCAGGCCTGGCTCGAGATCCGGAATATAAACCAGGCTGCGGGGACGCTTTTTTCCATGGAGAGGCTGGCGGGCTGCCATTGCCGCTGGGACAGCAACGTAGCCGCCGGTAAAAAAAAGTACATCAGGTTGAAAACGGTTAAGGATTCGACGGGCTGCTTTGTAGCCGCGGCTCAGTGTGCGGAGATTTCCTGGCAAAGCGCCAACACCTACCCCATGCACTCCAGCAGCAGGAATGGATTCGAAAGGAATGCCCTCTCTTTTTACCAGGTCAGCCTCCATTCCCCCTTCACCACCGACCCATAACACATCTGGCTCAATCCTGGCTGATAGAGCGTGTAGGACGACGAGGGCTGGATACACTCCGCCCCCTGTTCCGCCCGCGCAAATCAACAACCGCACTTAAACTTCGCTCCTTGACTCCCTTGGTCTCTTCTGACATTCGGGAGATATTCATGAGAATTCCAACTGCCGCCAATGTCATAACCCGGCTTGAACCACCTGCGCTGATGAGCGGGAGGGCATTTCCGGTGAAAGGGAGAAGCCCAAACAGCACCGCCATATTCAAGAAGGCCTCCAGTGTGATCCAGATTGTGAGACCTGCAGCCAGGAACGATCCGAGCTGGTCAGGGGCACGACGTGAAATTGACATTCCACGCCAAAGCACAACTGCAAACAAAGCAACCAGGAAAATGACCCCCACAAATCCGGTCTCCTCACCCACTACAGCAAACACACTATCTGTGTGAGGTACTGGGAGCAGGGTTAGCTTCCAGTCGCCTTTACCGATGCCAACACCGAACCAACCACCGCGTACAAAGGCCTCAAGAGCATGACGTACGTGGTCAGATGCCGCCGTGGGATCCCTCCATCCAGCAAGGAATTCGGCAATACGGATCTTACCAGAGGGGAAGATGTTTGATTGGACGATGAAGAAACCAACAACTGCACCCAGTAAGATAACGATCGAGATCTGCCGCAATTCGCCGCCAGCGAGGAAGAACAGCAATCCACCCAGGATGAAAACCGTAATGACTGCACTCAGATCAGGCTGAGCAGCGATGAGACCGCCTACAACCCCAAGGATCACACCCATTGGAATGAGGCCCAGGCTCAAATCGGTAAGTTGATCGCGGCGGGCAAACAGCCAGACTGCCAGATAGATAATGATAGTGAACTTCGCCAGCTCAGACGGCTGGATTGAGCCTCCAGCCAGTGTTCGAGTTGCATTGAACAGCTCAACACCGAATAAGAGCACGCCAAGCAGACTGATCACTGTAGCTGCCATAAGGAGTAAGGCCAGCTTCTGGAATCTTCGGTAGTTAAAAAATGCCAGCACGACTGCTCCGGCGACTCCCAATGCTGTCCAGAGTGCCTGGCGCCAGAAATATGCATTGGCGGAATTATATTGATAAATTGATACTGCCCAGCTAGCCGAGTTCACCATCAAGAGACCAAATACAATCAGCGTAGAAACAGCCAGGAGGAGCGGCATGTCGATCCCCATGATCACTTCCCACCGAGATGCGCCAGCCAAGCGCGGGCGTGTTTCCGAACCGTTGTTGCCGTTAATAGAAGTTGAAGAAGACCGAGACCGTTTGGTATCTTCACGCTTGGGTAAGAAACCGTTGAGGTCGAGACCCAGCTTCGGAGAATGCCTGCGGCTGCGGCGTACCCGGCTCGCACCCGTTTGAGACGCTTCTTCACTTGAATACCCAGTTCCTAATCCAACATCATCACCCATTTCCGATAAGCCTCCCCACGCTCTTCAAAATCACGAAATTCATCAAAACTGGTACCACCAGGAGATAATAGAACCACATCTCCTGGAGCACAGGCTTCCGCAGCACTTACAACGGCCTGCCGCAATCCCGAACATTTCGTAATCGCTGGTTGTTTTGCTCCACCAGCCTCACAGGCACGTTCCACAGCAGATAATATTTTCCCTGCAGCCTCACCAAACAAAACCAAATGGCCGACCCGCCGGCATACAAGCTGGGCAAATTCATCCCAGGGTAAATTTTTATCCCTGCCGCCTGCCAGCAGAACCAGGCGCTCATCAAAGGAACGGATAGCAGCCATTGACCTTTCTGGTGCTGTCGCAATCGAATCGTTATACCAGCTCGCCCCTTTCCATTCACGGACAAATTCCAGACGGTGAGAGACACCGGTAAAACCTTCCACGCCAGCAATCATTGCATCTACAGGTAGACCGGCAGCCGCACAAACAGCGCAAGCAGCCAGTGTGTTTTGAAGGTTGTGCTCGCCCCGCAATCCGACGTGAGAACGCTCCATGATTTCGATGGGCTTATTGTCTACACGCAGCATCACGTGACCATCATCCAGGTATACACCCTCACTACCTTCAGGCAGCGGACTCAAACCGAAGGAGTAGAGCTTCCCCTTTACTGCTGAAGAGAGACCCCACGCACCAGGATCATCGCGGCCTAACACCGCAGAATCACCATTTCCCTGATAGCCCAGAATTCTCGCTTTCGCTGCTGTATAAGACTGCATGCTGTCATGCCTGTCCAGATGGTTTGGGGTAATATTCAGGATGGAGGCTACTTGCGGGGAGACCGTCATCAGCTCGAGCTGGAAACTGGAAAGCTCCATCACAGCCAGATCGGAAGAACCCATTTGATCCACGACAGAGATCAGAGGAGAACCAATATTCCCACCCACCCAGGCACGCTCCGGGTGGAAACCCAGTCCAGAAGACGTAACGGCTGCCTGAGCCATCCTGCCTGCCAACGTGGTAGTGGTCGTTTTTCCCGCAGAACCGGTGATACCAACGACCATGCAAGGCGCTTCTTCCATGAAAATCTGTGAATCGTTGGATAAAGGAATACCTCGCCTCAACGCCTCAACGATCAACGGAAGGGAGAGCGGGACCCCACCCGATGGACAAATCAGGTCAGCACTGTCAAGAATGGCGAGTGGATGCTCGCCCAATACCCATTCGATCGATCCGGATAGATCGGAAAGGCTCGCACGTGCTGATCCCAGCTCTTCGGGAGTCCGGCGGTCATTCAGAATTACCCTCGCTCCTTTAGAAGCAAGATAACGAGCCAGGGCAGTTCCCTGCCGGGCAGCCCCGATAATCAAGACTCGCTTATCTCTCCACTCAGCCATCAAACAATCATCCTTCTTGTTAATCAGAGATTGCAAGACTCGTGCTAGACGATGGCAAGTGCTACGCCTAAAATACCTGCCATCAATCCGATTAACCAAAACCGCTGGACGATTTGCGTTTCACTCCAACCTAACAAGACAAAATGGTTATGGAGGGGAGACATTTTGAATAGACGCCTCCCATGCGTCCACTTGAAGTATG
>Ga0105092_10001436_pt1 | contig 12801 bp, 14 predicted proteins | sample PPLLak2March2015_FD_87021 | JGI IMG/M metagenome (GOLD analysis project Ga0105092, IMG submission 87021) | Freshwater sediment microbial communities from Prairie Pothole Lake near Jamestown, North Dakota, USA - PPLs Lake P7 Core (1) Depth... | ecosystem: Environmental > Aquatic > Freshwater >... | reverse complement strand
CTTTGTGGGGATTCCCACCTTTGCTCTTCTTATTGGGTAAGCTGCAAAAACGTTAAGCATTGCTTCGAGGTTTCCAAGCGTCTGCGCCCGAAGGATAATCCCGTGCTTGCTGTCATCTATCTCCCTTGATTTCGTATCCGTCTTAAGCTCAGAAATTATTTTGCTTTTCTCTGCGTCTGATTTTATGACATAGAAGTTTGAGCCTGCAACAGACTTTTCGACATTCTTGCCAATAATTTTCACGCCTGCAGAGGCGCTGATCTTATCCACCCCGACAAATTTTTTCTCAACCCTGATGTCCTGTATTGATGCCGGCTTAAGAAGAGCCCTGACCCTTACCTCAAAAGGCTCGATGCCCTCAACAATAATCCTATCTCCAGACGATAAAGTGCCATCATACAAAATAACATCTATATTGCTTCCAAGCTTGTCTTCTTTTTTTACCTCAAGTATCACTCCTTTTCCTTTGTCTGAAACCTCTAACTCTTCGGAAAGGAATTTTTGGGACAGGCCAATAAGGACAACAAAAAGATTTAGCACTCCTTCGCCAGTCATGCCTGAACATGGAACGACAGCAATCTCTTTTGTGAAGTCGGTTATCTTGTGGAATAGCTCTACGTTGAAGTTCATCTCGGCAAGTTCACCTACACGCGTGTAATATTTGTTTTCAAATTCCTGCTTTGCCAGGTCACTCTGGGCCTCAAAATCTTTTATGAAATCCTTGTCATGGGTTTTCCATCCAGGAATCCGGTCTATTTTTGTCATGGCTATCACAAATGGTGTCTTGAATTTCCTTAGTATCTCCAGGCTTTCTTTTGTCTGAGGCATGAGCCCCTCATTTATGTCAACAACCAAAACTGCAAGGTCTGCTATCGCACCGCCTTTTTCCCTCATTGATGTGAAAGCCAAGTGGCCTGGTGTATCAATAAACAAAAGCCCGGGTATTTTTATCTTGTCTTTTATCGGAAGAAGGTACCTGCCTGCAAGGTCATAGATAAGGTCAATAGGTAAATTAGTCGCGCCTATATCCTGCGTGATTCCACCAGCCTCTTTTTTTGCAACTCTTGTATTTCTGATATAATCAAGTAATGTTGTTTTTCCATGGTCGACATGGCCGAGTACGGTAACGATTGGCTGTCTGAACATAATACCTTCACATAATTATAGCGTGATAGGTCTTCTAATACTTTGGCTGGCATCTTGATGCTTGTAATTTGAGGAGACTTCTAGAATAATACTCCTTTTTGCGTGAACCTGGCGTGAAGTTCATGTGAAGCCTCGCCTATTCAAGTGATGTGCAGTCCGGAGGGGGGTATGCTAAAACATCGCAAAGCCCGGCAAATATATTCTGTGTCGTCAGGTTTTCCAGAATGATATCGTCTCTCGTACTTTGAAGCATAATCTCCCTTTTATCTGACTTTGACCTTTCCAAAATTATCTGGCCACTGAACTGGTTTATAATGCCTTCGAGCTCAAAAAAGCCAGGCGAGTCTGTGTAATTATAGATTGCCAAAGTCATACCCTCACTCAAGATATAATTTTTTTCATCCTGTGTAAGATTGTCAAATATCCAGGTGCTGTTAAATTTTTTCGAGTAATCGGCGGGATTATTTGCTATATCTCCAGTATTGCTTTGTGAAAGTGGTATGAACACTATTTCCGCAAGGAAAAGTATTATCACACCAAAAACAAAAACGAGAACTATGGCCCTCGTTAAATCCCGCCCATTCTTAAAAAATCTTCCTTTCGCCATAATACAGCTTAGAAATAAAAAGCACGTTTAGTTTGGGCAATTACAGTAAGATTTAGCCTGCCCATATGCGGTTTGCTGAGCTGATGCTTCATCCTTAGTTGAGGGTAGTTTATTACTGCCATAAACAGTTTTCAGGGAAGTGTATCTATCCGGAATCACCCGGTAAGTTTTACCTTCCACATCTATCTCCTGGCCTCGGCAAGCAGGACTTTCAGAAAGCCATCTTGAGCAGTCTGAGCTTAAGCCCTGTGTTGAAGAAGTTTCATTCCCGCCAATCGTCCATACCTTCATGAAAAACAACAGCCCAATTATAAAGACAAGTATTACTATCAAAAGCCCAATAAGGAATTCTTTATCCATTGCCATTCCTTTCATATATGAAATAGCCTGTTGAGAATATATAGCGTAAGTGCAAAAAGTTGGGTTTTAGGCAAAAATCTGCCTATAAATAACAGTGTTATTGTGAGGGTTTCTGGCGTGAGAGTTGGAGTAAAATTGTCGTCATACAACGATTATGATAGTTTAAAGGTCTGGATAGTTATCAGGACTGAGGCTTTTGTTTCTCGGATTTCTATATGGAACACTGTTCCATTTTAATAAATAACAATGTATTATTATATGGATAGCCAAAAGCATGATAGGATAAGCAAAATCATCAATGTGCTTGCAGCCAATCCTGAGGGAATGTGGCTCAGGCATCTGGCGCAGGAAACAAAAATACCCCCAGCCAGCCTCCACAGATATCTTGAATGGGACCTTCCGGACATTGTGGACAGCCTGGGTGTAAAGGATGAAAACGGAAAATACTTTGGCCTGAGAATAATCAGGCTTAAGCCAAAAATAATCGAAGTCATAGAGACGGGAGGCATGGACAAATTAAAAAGCTTCCTTGAGTTGTCAAAGAATATTTGATAGTGTTATGCTTTCAACTTCACGTGAAGTTCATGGTTCATTCATATTTCACGTGAATGAATCTGGTTCTTGCGGGGATACTTTCAGAAAGTCTAGGTGCTGCAGGAGAGTAATTTTGTTAAGTCCTTAGAGGGCAGGAAATATTTTGATGTATGCGGATTCGTCTTTGGGGTGTGGAAACAGTTTTGGCAGAGAATCTATAAAATTTGTAGATGCCTTGGGGGGTTTTGTTTTTATTCTAAGCGAAAATAAACCTGGAACTTATTGGAAATCATCGGGTGGTGGCTGTATATAAACAATAATTCTTGTGTGAACTTCATGTGAATTTGCCATAATAAGATTATTTTTTTATAGTCTGGATTCGGGTTTGGAGAAATTATCCTTGGGAATCTTAGTGTGGGATATTGCATGGTACCTCGGGGAGGGTAGAATCAATATTGCCCTAAAAAGATGTTCATATCAACCGGAATTTCATGTGAATTTGAATATTAAATGTGAACTTCACGTGAATCTGTTCTGAAGTTTGGATATTCTGGGGACTATTTCTCCTTAACCCAAGTGCAATCCAATCCATTCTTTTGGCACTTTAGAGGCAAAATAATATTATGGGAGATTGGGCGTTTTATCTTGGTTGAGGTGGGCTTTTATTAGCAGAACATTCATGTGAATGAGAGCTATTTGTGTGAACTTCACATGAAACTGCCTTTAATTCGTGTTTTTCCAGGAACGTCTCCTTATTAGATTGAATGCAATAAATCGTGTGCTTTTTAAGGTTTAGAGGCAAGACGGGTTTTTCCTGCCAGGGGATATTTCACCAGTCCCCCAGAGAGCTTTAGAGAACAATATGGCCATGTGAACTAAATCGCAGGTGTGAACTTCACGTGAATGTGGGACTAATTGGGAAAAGCTATACTCAATTTATCAAAGTAAAATATTTGATGGCTATAAAACACTATAGTGTGGGTTAAATTTACTATATAATATCGCCCTAATCTTTAGGCAAATTCGCTTTTAATGGATAGTTCACAGGTACATACTCGGCAGCTGTGAACTTCATGTGTATGTAAGGTTATGGTGGGGACAGACCATAATTTTGACCTTTGGATTATAGCCCAAAACCAGAAATATGATACCGCAAGGGTTTATTTGTGTGCTTGACTTATATCCGGTTGGCAGTTTTTTCCCGGGCGCCGAAAATTCAGTGCATCTCATCTGTAAAATTACTCGCCATCAGTCTCAAAAAAACATGAATATCCTTCATACGAATTATCCTTTCAGGCATGAACTTGAAGAATGCTTTGTAAATAGGCCTATTTTTCAGGGAAAATCTGTATATATATTAGGCCAATTATTATTATGAATATCGAAGGTTCACGTGAATCTTCCCAGAAAATGTGAAGTTCATGTGAATATCATGGAAATAGCCGCCGAGTTGGAGATGTATAAAAACTGGTTGAAGAGACAGGGCCTTGAAAAAACACCTTTCACGCTGGAGATTGTGCCCTCACTTAGGGTGGGATATAAAAATCAGGTTGCAACCCTGCTGAGAAATATAGAGCAGCGGCAAAAAGTCCTTTTGCTTATGGGACCGACCGGCAGCGGAAAGACCACATTAATTAATCATATTTGCTCAACACAAAAAAATTATATCTTTATGGGTAAACCGCCAAGGCAGGCAGAAGAGCTTTTGAGGATACCCGATTATTTCATGCATGATGCGCCGCTGCTTACCAGAATTTTCGCAAAGAAGCCTAAAGAGGTCCAGTTTATCCCCGAGTTTCTGAACAGGCATGTTGAAGGCCACAAGATTATTTTCATTGATGAGGCTCACGAAGCAAGTATTGAGGTGCTCGAGTGGCTCAGGGTAATTTCAGACCAGACCCGTGACCTCACAATAATTTTTGCAGCACTTCCTGTCTTTGATGAGATACTTACCAAAAACCTGGAAACTTTGAAAAAAAGAGTGACTGAAAAAATAGAGTTGACTGCACTTTCAAGAGACGAAACCGAAGAGTTGATAAAAAGAAGGATTGAATATGCCGGTGGAAAAGGAATTTCTCCATTCACCCCGGAAGCGGTTGACTATATTTACCAAAGAACCGGAGGCTTTCCAAGAGATATTCTAACCTTAAGCAATAGCCTTTTCAACAGGGCCGCAGATACTGACGCTGACAAAATAGACTCTGTTGTTATTGGGGGTGTAAAAACCACCCAAAAATCATCTTACAATCCTGACAAGTTAAAAGATTTGCCGGAAAAACAAAGGGCCGTTATAGATTTGCTCCTTTCCAGTGAGCCAAGGACTACAGTCAATATTGCCAGCCAGATGAAGGGATATACTTCAGAAAAGCATGCCTTAAGGGCAATAAACAACCTGCTCACGCGAATGATGGATGATGGTTATGTTGAAAGAAAAAAGGAGGGTAAGACCTATAGCTACGTCTTAAGTCCCCAGACAAGGACAAAATTAGTAAAGGCTTAATGTATATAAAATTTCTAATGAAATTGGGGTCTGTCCCCCTTGTTTCTCATGGAACTTTTTAAAACTCAAAAATTTCGGCCCATTATCTAAAATAAAAATATTTTCGTAAAGTTAAATAAAATAAAACCTACGTCGAGAATGAGACTATATATGTTATTACTATGTTATATTTGTAAGTATAAGTAGTATAGTATGGGTGTTTCTACAGGAAATGGGGGGGTGGGGGTTATATATAGTCAACCCTCTATATGGGCAAAATACCCCCTTTAGTAGAAAAGAATATATCTTTCCAAAGGAAATATAGGTATGCAGGAGAAACTCCGAAGCTTCTTTTCAGAATATATGAACAAGGAGTCAATATTTTTAGACAAAAAACTGCTTACCCATAGCTATATTCCAGAACAAATCCTCCACAGAGACGAGCAAATATCCACGATTGCCCGTATATTGGCACCCTCCCTTCGTATGGAGATACCTTCCAACATATTTGTTTTTGGCACTACCGGCACAGGCAAGTCAGTAGCAATAAAATATATATTTAATGAGCTTCGGCTTAGCAATCCGACGAAGCTGGAAGCAATATATATAAATTGTAAGCTTAGGACGGTTTCAGATACAGAATATAGGCTTCTTTCATATATACTGCATGAACTTGGATACAAGGTTCCAGATACGGGACTGCCAACAGAAATCCTATATAATAAGCTCTTTGAGATAATAGATGCCAAGGAACAGATAGTTCTTTTGGCGCTGGACGAGCTTGATGCCCTTATCAAGAAGATAGGGGACGGGGTGCTATATAATCTCACGCGCGCCAATACAGAATTAAAGAATGCTAAAATTGCCATTGTGGGCATATCCAACAACCTTTCATTTACCGACAATTTGGATCCAAGGGTCAAAAGTTCTCTTTCAGTAGAAGAAGTGATATTCCCCCCATATAATGCAATACAATTAAAGGATATTCTAATGACTCGCGCGAAGAAGGCACTTAGGGATGGCGCATACACAGAAGCGGTTATCGCTAAGTGCGCAGCGATAGCTGCACAGGAGCAGGGAGACGCGCGGCGCGCCCTGGATTTATTCCGGGTTGCTGCCGAACTGGCAGAGAGAAATGATGAAACTATTATTGCGGAGAAGCACCTCTCTTTGGCAGAGCAAAAGCTTGAGCTGGACCGGGTGGTAGAGCTTGCAAAGACCCAGCCAAGGCATTCGCAACTTATTTTGTATTCAACGCTTAAGCTGTTTGAGAAGGGCCAGGAAGATATTTTGACGGGAGACGTATATGATATATATGTAGGATTATGCAAGAGAAACGGCTACAGGGTACTTACTCAAAGAAGGATTTCAGACCTGATATCGGAGCTTGATATGCTAGGGTTAGTTTCTACAAGGGTTATTTCAAAAGGAAGGTATGGGCGTACCAGAGAGATAAGAGTGGCTATAGCAAAAAGGCCCTTTGATATACTTATGACCTACCTTGCAGGGATTTTTGAGGTGTAGCATGCTGCTTACATTTGAAAAAATCCGGGAAATACAGCTTAATGAAAGGAATGGGGAGCTTCAAAAAGTCCCGGACGGGTTTTTTAGAGATGCACTGGAATATTTAAAGCTAAAGGCAGATACGGAAGAAGGAAAGACCGCGCAAAAGATACTGATAAATCTATTTGAGAGGAGGCTGAAAAAAATAGTCAATCTTTCATCTATGTACTATTCCACAGGCCGCACCCCGGAGAATCTTGATGCGTCAGAGCAAAATCTATATTCCCAGTTTGCGTCGGCTCTGAAAGAAAGCGACTCCGAATTTAGAAAAAGCCTCTATAATATCAAGACCGCTGAGTTGGGAAAGCCAGAACCCGCCGAAGTTTCTGCGCGGGTATTGTCCCAAACAGAACCCACTGATTCTCCGAACTATGGGCCAGGCATATCCAGTGAGCTGACAGTTGACGAAAATGAAATTTCACACAAGCAAATCCCGGAACAAATGGTGGCTGTGAAATTCATAATAGATACTCCTGAGCTTATGACCCCTGATATGGAAACATGTTCATTTAGGGAGGGGCAATGTGCTAAGCTGGCAAAGACTTTTGCAGATTTTTTGGAGAAAAGAGGATTTTGCAGTATCGAACGGGCATAACTATATATTCGCAGGCGCAGTATTAAAACCACCACATATAGTTAATGTGCGATAAAATGGCAAGATATATTTTTGTGACTGGCGGCGTGATGTCGGGGCTTGGAAAGGGAATAGCCACTGCAACGATAGCCCGGCTCCTGAAATCAATGGGGCACAGGGTAACTGCTGTGAAGATTGACCCCTATGTGAACATCGATGCCGGGACTATGCGGCCGACTGAACATGGTGAAGTCTGGGTAACTGATGATGGGGGAGAAATAGACCAGGATTTTGGGCACTATGAAAGGTTCCTATGCGAACCACTCTTCAAAAACCAGAACCTTACTACAGGTCAGATATACCAGGAAGTTATTTCATGTGAACGCCGCGGGGATTATCTAGGAGTTACTGTTCAGGTTATACCCCACATCACAAATGAGGTTAAGAGGAGAATAGAGCAGGCAGCAAATCAGCATGAGGCTGAATTTTGCCTAGTTGAGATTGGAGGCACAGTTGGAGATTACGAAAATATATTATTTTTGGAAGCGGCGCGCCAGATGCATAGGGATTCAAAGAGGGAGTGTGATGGAAAAGATGGAGTGTGTTTTGTTCATGTTTCCTATGTCCCCATCCCAACAAAACTGGGTGAGCCTAAGACAAAGCTCACACAGCAGTCGGTCAGGCTGCTACGGGAGATTGGAATACAGCCGGATATTATAATATGCCGGTCAAGCGAACCTCTTGACACCATCAGGAAAAAGAAAATCTCTCTCTTCTGCGACGTGTGCGAGAAGGATATAGTTGTTGACCCTGACTTGGATACCGTTTATGATTTACCGCGTATATTCCAGGAGCAGAATCTGGCTGAAAGGATTCTCCGGGTTTTTGGTGAGACCCCTAAAAATATAGATATTTCCGAATGGAATGGCCGAGTGCAGACCTTAAAGAGCAGTTCAAAAAAAGTAAGGATTGGGATTGTTGGAAAATATATTGAAACTGGAAACTTCAGCCTTACGGATTCCTATATTTCGGTTGAAGAGGCAATAAGGCACGCCTCAGCAAGCCTTGGCGTAAGGCCAGATATAATCTGGATAAACTCAAAGGGTGGGAATAGCCAGATTTTAAAAAGTGTTTCGGGAATTGTTGTGCCGGGAGGATTTGGGGCAAGTGGTATAGAAGGAAAAATTGAGGCAATAAGATATGCCCGGGAAAATAAACTTCCTTTCCTGGGTCTGTGCCTGGGCCTGCAGATGGCAGTGGTAGAATATGCCCGAAATGTTTGTGGCCTAGATGGGGCAAACTCTACTGAGATATGTCCCAAGACAAATTATCCTGTTGTAGATATTCTCCCCGAGCAGAGCGGAGTTAATGAAAAGGGAGCGACAATGAGGCTTGGCAGCCAGCCTGCAGTTTTAAGCAATGGGACAAAAGTTTTTGGATTATATTCAGAGGCAGGACTTTTGGAAAAAGGAAATATTGTTCACGAAAGGCATAGGCATAGGTATGAGGTTAATCCAAAATTTCACGAGATTTTGAAAAATAAGGGGGTGGTATTTTCGGGGGTGTCTCCAAATGGAAGACTGGTGGAGTTTATAGAATTGAAAGACCATCCATATTTTGTTGCTACTCAGGCACACCCCGAATTCAAATCAAACATCATTAAGCCCGCGCCTCTATTTTATGGTTTTGTAAAAGCATGCCTCAATTAGGAATTATTTCCCTTGCCACAAGCTCGATTTTGCCTTGATATTTTGTTACCTCCCCGGTCACTGAAACAAAATCTCCTGTTTTGAATTCGCTGCCATCAGCATTAAAGGCAATTACCTGGATTTCTCTTCCACCCTCGGACAAGGCTATGAAACCTGTAGATGTATTTGAAAGGCGAAAGGACTTGATCTCTCCACCAGTCTTAATAACCTGTCCAACCAGGCTTTCATTAATTTCAGATAGTGGTACTCCTTCAGGCTCAGTCAACAGCACAGTTAAATAAATTCCCAAAAGCCCAAGAACAATTGCTATCAACGAAAGCTTGACTATTGCTTTTTCAGAGAGCATAATTTAATAAAATTAGTAAATAGACAAAATAGATAAAAACTAAAACCAAATTATTTCTTCATATGTATCTCGATTGTAGATACATTGATTTTTCCGCCTTCCTTCGCTTCAACTTCGTCAGTGCCTAGTTTTACGTCGTCAATTTTGACATCCTTTGCAAATTTGTTCTTTGAAATTTGACAGACGTCAACGGCTTTACTGATCACCTTACCGCGTGCTTTGATAGTCACTTCACCGCTGTTTGACAATTGAGTTACAATTGCAAGGACGTAACTCATCAGCGGTTTTTGTCCAACCAATACTACATTTTCCTTTAGTGGTTCTCTCATATTCTTCGTGTTGTTTATCCCGCGGAGTAACCGCGTTATAAAACAAGCCATCAATAGAACGATAGCTATTACTATATTTAGATGTTTTCAAACCTTTAATACATAAACCTGCGGAAAGGTTGTAAGAAGTACATTTGTGTTTTCTCTAGGAAGGTTTTGTGTTGTATACCAGATAGTTTACTGGAAGAATGGGTTGAGCATCAAAAAGACCTACAATAAGATTCGATGAAGTAGAGGTGCCTCCAGGCAAAATCCGGGTGAACCTGACAAAAATTTCTTGCATGAGATTCATGTGAATCTGGAGTGGGTCAAAATTGCACAGACTAAAATATTTTCTCCAGTTCACGCAGGTCATTGAACACGCACTCAGGCTTAAGCTCTAAAGCATGCTTTTCGCAAAGAACACCTGTTGTGACAATGCCTATTTTGATGCGGGCGCTTTTTGCTGCTAAAAAATCCATTGGTGAATCCGCTATATAGAATGCTTGATCAGGCTGGATGTGAAAGTGCTCAAGAGTTTTAAGAAGCATCTCGGGATTTGGCTTGCCGTGCTTAACATCTTCAGAGCAGATGCAGAAATCGATATATGGGTCAAGGCCGAACTTATGAAGGAAAAGATTCATGAGGTGGCGGTTGTTTCCAGTTGCTATGGCAATATTTCCGCCGCTTTTTTTTATCTCTTCGAAAATAGGCTTTGCAGATGGGAAGGCCTCGAATGTGTTGATATAATCTTTTTGGTGGGCCATGAAATAGTTTGTTGCTTTTATTGCCATGCCATTAGGAATAAGCATTTTTATTGTCTCGGAAGCTTCTCTTCCAAAAGTGGATTTAAGGTGGTCCCTTGGGACATCAATATGGTAGTTGTTTAGTGTATCTTCAAAAAGGTCTGCCCATTTTTCAACGGAATCTATCAAAGTGCCATCCATGTCAAAGATGAAGAGCTTATACCTTGGCGGTACGCATACCATAAATGAACTGATGAATTAATTTAGGTTCTAGTCAATTCCGTAATGATTCCTTTGCACTTGCAGTTCTTTAGGCAATAGCTTTTTGGCTTCGGACCATCTTAAGAGGGCAGTTTTTTTATCCCCCCGGACAAAAGTTGCTGTATTTCAGAAAGTTTAGGCACCAAACTGGCGTAAGGTTCTACATTTGATGAAGTAATCCCCATTATAAGATATTCTAGCCTCGGGCGATTGTATGTACTTGCATAGAAATGGCTCTGGCCTTTCAGAGAGCCCATCTTCTCCGTATAATGCAAAATAGGCACAGGCGCTCTCCATATTGAGAAGGATGCCTCTATCCGGAGCATTGCACCTAATAGTGTACTCAAATTCGCTATGGGCGCTTGAAATCATATTTCCTATATCGGACCGCATATAGTAATTACTTAACCTTCTCAATCACAACATGCCTTTTTGTCTTAGAAAGAGGCCTGCACTCGGCAATCCTTATTTCATCGCCCTTGTTAAGCTTCATGCATTTAGGCTTATGGGCTATAACCTTTCTTTTTCTCCTCTCATATCTTTCGTATTTTGGGACATATGTGAGGTATCTCCTTTCTATAACCACAGTATCGCCCGCTTTAAGGGAAACTACCTCTCCAGTGACGGTTTTGCCCCTTATCTTAAGGTTTCCATGGAATGGGCAGTCCACACTCTTACAGTCTTCTTCAGGCTTTGCCACCTCCAGACCAATATTTTTTACCATAAATTAAAAAGTAAAAGATTAATTATCATCAACGCATACAATTTTACCGTCTATAATCCTATCCCAGGCATATATCCCCTCTTTTTCGGCCTCTTTGGTAGGCATTGAAACGACTGTCCCCTGGCTGTCTATTTCTACTATGAATTCTCTATTGCACTTTTGGTTAAGGCACACATGAAGGTTCTTGTTGCTTTTGCGTACGTTAAACTGCTGGTCTTTTCTATAAGACATTTGAATTTCGCTTTCAAGTTGGGTTTTACAAAATGGACAAGCCACCTTGTATCTCACTTTCACCATTATATATTATAGAAATATATAAAACATATACCGACAAATAGTAGAATCAGTGCGTGCTTTAGTCCTGCCTCGAATGAACCTTCAGCAACCTTGCCAATGACATGTACTGAGACAATCGATTCCTTTATTATGAAGCGAGCGAAGATAGTTGGGTACAATCCCTGCTCAAGTTTCCAAAGAAGGGAATCGAGAACTTAACCGAACAAATGCTATGGCGGCAGGACTAATAAAATCATATGCCTAAGATATTTTCCAAATATTTTGATTCCAGATTTCCCGAAGAACCTAATCAGTTACGGGCACATAACTGTAGTGCTTTTGATATTCTAAGTATGGCGGAAAGGTTTGTCAGTATGGCAAGGAATATTAGTATATAAACAAGGTAAGTTGCGCTGAAGTTAAGCAGGAACACACCAAGGATTATAATCAGCATTCTCTCTGCCCTTTCCAAAAGCCCGCCCGAGAAATCCTTTTTTGTCTTTTCAGTAAAAGCCGCTTTAACATAGGTGGTCATTAATGAGCCGAAGATGCATAAGCTAATCCACACAGAAGACTCAAAGATGATCTTAGGCAGGACGATGAAGAAAAGCGATAGGTATATGATAAACTCAACATATCGGTCAATAATCGTGTCAAGATAGGCGCCATATACAGATGCAGTCCTCGTGAGCCGCGCAAGGTGGCCATCAAGGGCGTCGAGAAAGATTGAAACGATAAGGAAAATCAGCGCCAAGATATAGCTTCCGCTAACCATCGCGTAAAAGAAGAGAAACGCCAGGAAAAGAGAGATGATCGTAAGCTGGTTTGCAGAAACCCCCGTTTTTTTCAAAGGCATCACAAAGTAGTCAAAAAATTTCTGGAATTTTGCTTTTTTTCCGGAGAGCATAATTAAAGATGAGTTTATTATAGTCAAGTTACATCTACTCTCTCCTACCTAAAACCAAGTAGGCTATGGCCATTAATCCGTTATGGCAAAGATTCCTTCGACTCCGTGGGTATGGGGCTGCGTTGCAACCTCACCAGCAACATAGGAGGTATTATTAGCAATGGTTTGGTATATGTCTGGATTTGTCAGGTTATCTCTAGCCACATCTCCAACAGCTAAAATTGTCTGATAGGCCACCGGCAGATATTCACTTATCATAAT
>Ga0105092_10001435_pt1 | contig 12803 bp, 17 predicted proteins | sample PPLLak2March2015_FD_87021 | JGI IMG/M metagenome (GOLD analysis project Ga0105092, IMG submission 87021) | Freshwater sediment microbial communities from Prairie Pothole Lake near Jamestown, North Dakota, USA - PPLs Lake P7 Core (1) Depth... | ecosystem: Environmental > Aquatic > Freshwater >... | reverse complement strand
TTGGGGCGGACACCACTGTAACAGTATCGTCGGTGTCGCGACGCCTCGACCCGTGGCTTCACGACCCCCGATTTCACGCCTACGTGTTCGGTGCATTCGGCTGCGTGGCGTTGCTCTTGTCAGCGGCTGGACTCTTTGCGCTGAGCAGTTACGAGGCCTCGCTGCGGCTGAGAGAAACCGGCATACGCCTAGCTCTGGGGGCGACCCGACAGCAAATCGAGAGAAGCTGCTTGCTACGTGCATTAATGCCTGTTGTAGCAGGCGTAACTATCGGGGCGGTGGGAGCCTACTGGTCAGCACGAACCTTCGAGCAGCTCCTGCATGATGTTGACGCACGAGACCTCAGAATGTATGGCTTCGTGGCTCTGTTATACATAGGACTCGTCTCAGTCGCAGCCTGGCGCCCCGCGCGTCGAGCGGCAAGTTCGAACCCGCTGAGCATTCTGCGAGGCGACTAGTCAGCCGGGAGGTGACATTATGTTGGCACTGCTATTGACCATTCTCACAGCATCACTGGCTGTTCCCGCAAACAGCCTCGATGCTATGGCCGGGAAATGGACCAGCACCGTTAAGCCGGGTCCCGGCGAAGCGCCGGCAATCTCGCCGTCCTTCACGATACAGATCGCCGATGGCAATGCCACCGTATCTCTCTCGGGCGAGAAGGAGGCGCACCAGGTGACAGTCTTCGAAGCCGAGAAGGGACAGCCGTTCCTCGTCTTCCGGACACCCCATTCTCGAGGGGGCACTCGACTGATCATCATCAGGCCAATCGGTCCAAACCAGATACGCTTCGAGATGTTCGTCGAGCGCCTCCAAGGGAAGCCAAGGAACTTCTACTACGCTGAAGTGTTCACGCAGGACCGCCAGCAGGCCCCGCGCTAGTCGGATTAGCTAGAGGAGGAAATTGGATCCCCGCTCAAGGGCGGCCATCAGGACCCAACCGGCTTGGCGGCCGTTGCCGTGTCGGTGGGCGAGCACCACACAGTTGCACTCGCCCCCGATGGGACGCTTCGCTCGTGCGGCGTGAACACCGATGGCCGGCTGGGCGATGGGACCCGCACCAATCGCTCGGCACCGGTGCCGGTGCAGGGCCTCACCGGTATCGTGGCCATCCACGGCGGCAGCGGTCACACCCTCGTATTGAGAGGCGATGGCACCGTGTGAGCCTGGGGCCGCAACGTGAGCGGACAACTGGGTGACGGCACCTCGGTCAACCGCTCCACGCCGGTCGCCCTGTCCGGCGTCTGGGGCTGTCCACCTCCGTGGCGGCCGGCGCGGACTTCTCGCTGGCGCTCGCGGCCGACGGGGCCGCTGCCGCGTCTGCTGCCGGTGCGGGTACCCGAGCTCCCGCCCGCCATCGAGATCCGCGCCGGAAACGCGTGGGCGCTGGCCCGCGCACATGAAGGGACCGTTTGGTCATGGGGCGCCAACAGCTACGGCCAGGCTGGGGGACGGCACCACGCAACCGCAGCAGCAGCCCAAGCGATCGGCGCCCTCGCTCGGGTGACAACGACCAACGGCCTCGGAGCTTGGCACCGCCTTGCGGCGGGCGACGACGGGCTCGCCTCGGTGTGGGTGGGGTACAACGACCATGGCGAGGCGGGGAACGGGAGCCTGCAGTGCACAGGCGCCATGCGAGGTCTTCCGTCCACCGTCGATGAACTCGTCGGGACGGAGGCCGGGGACAGGGCGACCGTCGCCGTCAAGGACGTGGACGTCCACTGCGGACTAGGGTTCGACGGGACTCGAACCCTAAGGGTGGGTTCTTCTAAACCGCTGATGGCGCGCGACTTCTGGCGACAACCTTTTTGGCGTCAATCGATCGCGGGGCCATTGCCCTTTGCGGCAGTGACCCCTAGTCTTCTCGAATCCACCCGGGTCGTGGAGACAGTCTGGAGACAGCCGCATCGCTTGCTGCCAGGGCCGGACCGTGGCCAGGGGCAGAACGCACGCGGCGCCTGGTCGACCGTCACGAGCGCACCTTTCTTCAACGCGTTCAACGCAGAGTCCGCGGGCCCGTGCCCAGACACGCAACCCTTCCCGTTCGCCAGGAGTCCCTGCCACGTTACTCCCCACGCCGCAGCCATACGGCGGGATCGCGTAACAGACTCACCCGCATTGGTCGCCATGCTGATGCGAGACTAGTCAGCACCAGGACCGAGACGGCCACGAACAGGGTGAGAGGATCGGCCCAGTTGACATCAAAGAGGTACTGGTCCGCATAGGTCGATCCGAGTGCGGACAGTCCGAGGCCGATCGCCACGCCGACCAACAGCGACTTGGCGAGGCTTCCCAGGACAAGCACGCGGACCTCAGCCGGCAGTGCCCCGATCGCCATCCGAATGCCAATCTCTGCTCTTCGCCGATTCACTTGTAGCGAGACTGAGCCATATGTACCGACGCAGGCCAAAACCAGCGCCACGCCGGCGAAGAGGTCTATCGCTAGTGCCAGGAAACGTGTGCCGAACCAGGAGCGGGTCGCTCGCTCTTCGAGTGTCGACACTTCCCCAATTGACATGGTCGAATCGTTCTTCGAAATCTGGGTTCGCACGACTGAGGACACGACCATGGGATCTCCCACGGTGCGCACCAACACAACTAGGTGTTCCACGTCGAATGGCGCATGGGCGGTCGATACATAGACAGCTGGCACACTCGTCTGGGCGAGCCCCTTCCGCCGCACACCCTCCCTGACCGCAGTGATTTCTTGCATGTCCTGGGCAACGCCGACGACCTTGTAGCTGGTATCTCCGATGCGTATCTGCTGCCCTAATCCGTCCTCAGTAAGGTGGTTGCGAGCGAGGCTCTCGCTCACCACCGCCACCGGGACTCCTGCGTCGTCCGCCTGATTCAGCGTGCGCCCGTGAAGCATCGGTACTCGCAGAACATCGAAGAACTCGCCGCCGATCGCGTAGATCTCACAGAAGTGCCGCGCCTGCGATCCGACGACCGAGAACCGCCACAAGGCCCCGTCTCCAACCGGGAGGTCCGAGGACACGGCTGCGCGCGCAACTCTGGGGAAGCCAGCGAGATTCGACAGTAGATCCCTCTCGAAGTGCCGGCGTCTTGTGGCTAGGGCGTCGATGCTCCCCAATTCGAGCGTCGGGCCCGACTGGGGCGGCTTGGGCGACCACACGTCCACAGCGAGCACGTTCCGGCGGTCAAAGCCCACGTCTAGGGAAACTAGCCGCAAGAGGCTGCGGGTGACGAGTCCCGCGTCCACAGCGACCGCAAGGGCAAGAGCGATTTCCAGCGGGATGACGTATCTACTCCTCCAGTTGCCACCGCCTGTGGCTGCATTCTGTTGGTTGAGCACACTGCTGATCGGCGATCTAGAGGCATGTACGGCAGGCACCAGTCCGGACGTGACCGCGCACAGAACCGAGACGACCAGCGCGAAGCCGATCGCCATGGGATCCACTCTAATCTCGTCGGCTCGCGGAAGAGGTACCCAACTGCTCGCCCTCAAGAGGCTCGTCCCCCAGTGAGCCAGGAGGAGTCCGACGCCGCCCCCCATGACACCAAGGTAGACAATGTCAGCAAGGCACTGTCGAGCCACCTGTCCCCTGCTCGCGCCGAGCGCTGCTCTTATTGCATACTCCCTTTGGCGACCTTCCACCCTCGTGGCGACAACGCCACCAACGTTGATGCACCCAACGGCGAGAACCAGGAGGGTGACAAACCCAAGTAGCAGAAGTGGGTCTTCCGCCACGCCCAGCAGGTCTTCGCGGAGAGAGACCACAATCGCTGTTCCACCGGGAATGCTGCTTGGGAACTGTAGGTTGAGTCTCTCACAGAGGTGGCGCATCGCGACCTGCGCCTGCTCACGAGTGAGCCCGCGCCTCAGGCGACCACACACGCGATAGTTGAAACCGCGCCGGGCAGGTCCATCACGTCCAAACACTGGTTCGATCAGCGGAACGAACAACGCGGGGCGAAATGTCGACCAACTTGTGCGTGTGCTGAACAGGAGGGCCACGTTGTCCGGGATCACCCCAACGACGGTATACACTCCTGACTCTCGCATCGGGCCTACGCTATCAAGGTGAATCCCCGTGCCAATTACCTTCGGATCTGCAGCGAACGCCTCCTTCCAGAAGCCCTCACTCAGCAATGCAATATGGCCGGCCTCTGCTCGGTCTTCGTTCTCGCGAAACGTTCGCCCGACAATCGGACGCACATCAAGCAAGGAGAACAGCGAGGCACTCGTTCTGGCGCCTTGAACCCGCACGCGTGAGCCTGCAACACTGAGGTCCATGCGTGAGAGGTCGTACGCGGCCAGCTTCTCGAACACCTCATTCAGTTCCTGCCAGTCGGAGAACTCCGGCCTCGATACTAGGTACCGCTCGCCGGGCCTCGTAGAAGACGCCTTCCATATTGCGCAGAGCTGTTCCGGATCGCGGAACGGAAGTGGTCGAAACAGAACAGCCTCGGCGACACAGAACACGGCTGAAGCCAGGCCGACCGTCAGACCGAAGGTCAAGACCACGAAGATCAAATCAGATGGCGAACGAGCCAGCCGACGAACCGGCGACCAAATGCCCTGGACCAGAGGGTGCACTCACGCTCTCCTTGATATCGTCACACCGGCGGAGCCGGAGCCGATGCAATGGTCATCGACTTGCCCGGAGCGTCAGTCAAGACCGCCGCACGCCAGCTCTTAGGTGGTCCGATGATCGCACGCTCGTGTCACTCCAGCAACAGCTCGGAAGGCGCGGACACGGCAGTGCTGCTGGGGCCGGAGGACACCGGCCGCGGGACGAAACAAGGTGCCTAGCGGTGGGGAGGCAGAGCAGCCGCAGTCAGGATGGCCGCCCTGCCACATCGCACTATCGCCCCCTGACTGGCTCCAAGCCACCTGCTTCGGTAGGGTAGCTTGCGACTGTCTGAAAACGATTCACCCCGCCTGGACGAGATGTCACCCGCCCCAGGCACTCACTTGCAGACGTCGCCGAAACACTTCCAACGACAGTGCAACTGGCTCCGGCATCGCTCATTACTACGCCAGTCGTAATCAATGAGACTCCGGTGCTAAGCTCAAACCTCTCCTGATCCTCAACCGTGAGCAGCCGATAGCCCACACCGCTTCTGTCAAGAGAACCGATCACGTCTCTTGCCGGTGCTTCGTTGTCGACATCGACTACAGACAGTATGATGCGGCGCGCGTTGGGTGCTTGGCACGCCGCATTCACCCAGGTCCGCATGGCTGCGCTGCTCGACTCGGAATGAGATCCGAATACCACGATTAGATTGATGTCGCCCCTTCCCTCGCGGCCGCGCCGCTCGACAACCAGTCTGCAGGTCTCCGGAACACCGGTCAGCAGGCTATTGCGAATGTCGCCGTAGGAGAGCCTTTGGAGCGTGAACACCTGCTGCCGAAGCGATGGCATCTCGGCGAGAAGAATGCTCAGGCCGGCACCGACGGCCCCTAGGCATGCGATCATCAGGGCTATCACTATCGCTCTTAGTCTCATCCTCCCTGCGCCTCCAGTCGGCCATGTGCGTCCGCCTTGCAGTTCCGAACTCGGCGGCCGGAGGAAGACGACATGACATCTCCTCCTCCGACCGCCTCCAGGACGGGCTGTTGTCTCCTCGATGGGTTCGACATCCGCCCTTCGTTGACCCGAAACGCCTGCGTCTTCTCGGGTGAAGTCGATCGGTTGCGCGTCGGGGAATCACTCACGTCCGCAATTCAATCAAGCTCACCCGACTGGGAGCCGTTATCTCCAGCGCAGAGAGCCGGCTAGACGTAGCAGCAGTCTGGATACGAGCCGCTGCACGGACTGGACCCTCCTCCTGGATCGCAGGACGAGCCAGTATCACACGGCGTCTGGCACCCGAACCCGCAGCACCTCGTCGCGGGTGGCGAATCGGGTACCATCTGTGCGACGGCGAATGCGGCGGAGCCGAGCATCGTGGACAACGCGACAATCATAATGGCCACTCTTCGTGTCGTGCGGTTCAGGGTCTTGTGCATCACAGTTCCTCCTGTTTCTACTGGCTCGTGGTGCTGAAGTACTCGGCGATCATCGATTCCCCGACGGACGTGAGGTGCTTGCTGACAACCCGGACGCGCTGGTCACCGTCGAGCACTAGGGTGCTTGGCGTCGACAAGATACCGCTCGCGTTCCTGAAAGCCGCCGTGTCCCTGACAACGAGCAACTTGTAGGGTCGTTTGTCTCTCAAGAGGTCCGCTAACACCGGTTTGAAGACGCTCGGGTCGCCCACCGCGACGAGAACAACTTCGCAATCGTTCCCCGTCTTGATCTTGGATAACAACGTGCGCCATTTTGAAGTCTCTTCTTTGCAGAGTGGACACTTGTCATGAGCGACCAGGAGGATGGCCCTGCTATGGCTGCCGTCCGTGACACTTGTTGCCACTTCGTAGGTGAGGGCCTCGAGTGGGATGCGGTAGCCGTTCAAGAGCGCAACCCGAGGCGCTGCCTGGGCCAGGACTGCGTGTTGGGACCGAAGCGCGGATGAGTACCAGAACGCTGCCCAGTACGCGAGTACGACCAGGACGGCTGCTGCCAGAACAACTCGCGTCCACAATGTGCGAACCACTTCCAGACCGTTCATTGCTCCTCCGCAGGCAGTGTCTTGTTGATACTCAAGCGCTTTGCTGGACGACATCCTCGCCCGATCGTCGGGGAGGGCCGATCGCAACGGCGCCATCGAGGATCATGAGGCCGACGATGACGGCGGACCGAACCGGTCCCGCAGAGCCGCAGCTCGCGAGCCGCTCACCCGTGGCGTCCGCCGACAGTTGAGCATCAACTGTGCCGCACATGCGGGCGGGGTCGTTATGTGCTCCGGATTTGGCCCCAATCGCCCGATCATACGGCCCCGATCGACTTGTGACGTGTGTCACAAGGTCCGAGATCCTGACGCGCCGGCTGTCTGGAGATGCGGCGGCGTCCTGTGTAAGAAGTGCTGCCGGCGGGCTGGTCCGCTCGGCGGTCATGCTTCGACCGCCGTGGATCTCGGCATCGCGGTCACCCGCCCGCTTGAGCGAGCGGTCGATGCCGGAATCCGGTGACAAACGCGCGTAACTGCGATCTGTGCGGATTGAGGTCATGGCTCGCCGACATCGGTGGCTGGAAGGCGAGCGCGGTGTGGACAATGGGTCTGCCGTGGGATGTGAGGGTTACATCCTGCTGTCGGGTTTCGCGTCACGAATGGGACATGTCGCGACGCACTCTTCCGTCTTTGCCCTCGCACCGCTCACGCCGCAGTCGCCCCCTGCACCCGACCCCAACCGAAGCCGACCGACATCGCCGGACAACGCATCGCCGGAGTGCAGAACGCCGACCATACTGGCGATCGGACGGCCGCAGCTACCATGTGTCGCGGCAACGATTGGGGTGTTTCGGCTGGTTTGAGGTGCGTCCCACAGAGCTCCACTAGCCTTAGCGTCCGGCTGCATCGGAGACCCTCCGGCAAGACCCGAAGGGCAGTTGCGGTCCCCGGACTCATTCGGCACACTGCCCCGAGCGCCCCTCATCGGACCGGCCGCCCAAAACGAGCCGGAGGAGAGAGATGTGGGACCGTTACGATCCGAGAGACTCCGATGACAGAGGCCGCGGTGGTGGGTGGGACCGTCCGCGCGGAAGCCGTGGCGGTCGAAGCGAGCGAGACGACCACCGCGTGTTCGATCCGCGCGACGTCTTCGTCCGCGCGGTGGATCTGCCGCTGGGCATCGAGCGTGAGCTCGTGCGGGACCGCGATCGAACGTACGAGATCAACGGCACCGACAGCCGCGTCCTCGCCACGGTCGGCGCGTTTCGCGTGGTCGCAGAGAGTGACCTCGAGCGAGCGTTCGACAACCCCGCCTCAGCCCGGGACAGCGTGAAACACCTCGAAGCGGAAGGCCTCCTGAGCCGCAGCCGGTCTGGGCCGGAGGAACGTGTCACGTTCCTCTCGAATCGCGGGCGAGACTTGTTGGAAGCCAGCCGGTGGGAGCGCGACGATCGCTCGCGGAGGCCCGACCAGGCCTTCTTCGCGGGCCTCAGGAAGCCGCGCGAGCTGGGGCACGACTCCCAGGTCTATCGCGCCTACCTACGGGCCGAGGAGCGCCTCCGAAGCACGGGCGGGCGCGTTCGCCGGGTGGTCCTCGACTACGAGCTCAAGCGCGACTACCAGAGGTTCCTGCAGGAGCGCAATCGGGAGCGGGCGGACAGCGACGGCCGGCCGGACCGCACACCTCGGGAGATCGAGGCCTGGGCGCGAGAGCACCGGCTGCCGTACTTCGACGAGCGCGTGCACTTCCCGGATCTCCGGATCGAGTACGAGGACCGCGAGCGCTATCTCGAGCGTGAGGACATTGAAGTTGTGACGGCCCACTATCGCGGCGCCCATGCGGCTGCGGCGGCGCGTTCCGGCTTCGCGCGATATCGAGGCGTCGGCGGCCTCGTCGGAGGAAGCGGAGGTGGTGCCAGGCGCGGAGGCGTGCCGCGTGGGGTGGAGGAGTGGCTATGAGCCTCGCACCAGCACCCGAGCCATGGCGGATTGAGCAGGCCAACTGTCAGCGCGCCGACGCCCTGGCCGCGTTCGGATTCACTGAACGACAGGCACGGTTCCTCGTGCAGGTGCTGCTGCATGCGGGCGTGTTCGTCGAGCGGCAGTACGCCCACTTCGCCGGGATCACCCACGGGCAGAAGACTACTGACTTTCTCGCCCGGCTGGTCGACCGCCAGTACGCCATGCCGATTGCCACGGGCGCCCTCCATCGCGGGCGGCTGTTTCATCTGCACTACAAGCCGCTCTGGTCAGCGATCGGCGAGCCCGACAGCCGCTTCCGCAAGGCCGCCACGCTCGGCCGCCTGATCGAGCGGGTCATGCTCCTGGATGCCGTTCTTGCGGAGCGGGACCTCGTGTGGCTGGGCCCGAGCGCCGACAAGCTGCGCTTCTTCGCGAGCCAGTGCAACGAGGCGGCGCGCCTGCGGCAGGGGGAATACCCCCGCATCTGCTTCGGCGAGGGTCCCGCGAAGGTCGCCCGCTACTTCCCCGACAAGCTGCCGATCGGCGCCAACCCCTACGGCTCGCCCCACGTGTTCCTCTACCTGGTCACCAAGCCGTCCCCGGCCGACTTCCGCGCGTTCCTGATCCGTCACACGAACCTGCTCGGTGCCCTCCACGAATGGACCGTGCGCCTGCTCTTTCCGCAGCACCTCACCAAGGCAATCCCCGTGTACCGAGACGCGGCCCGGGACCACCTTGCGATCGCCGTCGCGCCTTCGTCTGTGGAGGAGTTGCGGTGGTTCTTCCATGAGCGCCGACGACTGGCCCAGACCCCCTCGGCGAGCCCGGACCGTCGGTTCATGGACGCCGTGAAGGCCTTCGCAGGCCCGCGCTACAGCGCCCTCTATCGCGCCTGGCTGGCCGGCGGCGACCCGGCACTCTGGCAGTCAGAGTCCACCATCGTGCCCGATGCGGTGAGCCGTGAAAGGGGACGGCTCGACTGCGTCGTGCTGTCTCGTCAGTACCTCCATCTCTCCTCCCTGGTCGGCGTCGCGTGACGCGGTCCCACCGAGACGACCTGGGGGACAACCTCCGGAAACGAGGTTGTCCCCTTCGCGCTCGTTTCTTGACGGGCAGCACGCGAACGCTGAGATACCCGAAAGCCTCACGCGGTCCCTGCCCAAACGCCTTGACTGCCGTACGGTTGCCAGAATGACCGGGTGACGACCGGATCTGTTCCGGCGGCGTTCTCCGCCGCCGGTGAGGCAGCCCATCAAGGTCAGTGGAGAGGAGACCATGGCGTGAGCGACCCCGGCTAGCGCCGGTGAAAACGTCCCGGCTCCGTCCCGGGGTCGCTCACGCCATGGCTGTCTCCGTCACTGTCGGACGTCGGTGAGGGGTGGCGTGGCACGTGACTATCGACGTCGAATTCGCAGTCCACGACCACGACGTACGCGTGTGCGATGTTGCCGAGAACGGCGACTCGCATCACGCGGCATGTGGCTTGTCATCAGGCGTGCTGCACGGCCATCACGCGCTCGATCATTCCGCCGTGCTCGGCGCCGTCGAGGCGCTTCGCGTTGCTCCGCCCGCGTCGCGGCCCTTCGGGGCCTCGACGGCCCCTCCGCGCGGCGGCCTAAAGGCAGTTGCGTGATGGCCGTCAGGTTGTTGCACGCCTGGTGAAGAATCGCATTGACGACTCTCGTTCGTGGCGCTAGATTGGATCCATCTCGCCAGTGCCGCTTCGGCACCTCCTCCGGTAGCGCACCGAGCTTCCGGAGCTTCAAAGCCAAACGCCGCCCCCAGGGCCACGTTTGGGCAATCCTCAAACCAAACCTCAGTCTCGCTGTCGAGCTCGCGCTCTCTGCGCCCGCTCGAATCGAGAACGGCGGCCGTCTGCGCGATCGCCATCAAGGCCTTTGCGCACTCGGCGCACCGCGCGTACAACGCATGTGACCGCTGCGGTACAGCGTTGACCGCGCCGGACTTCTCGTTCGCAGTCGCACGTGCAGTCGTGCGACAACCGCCCGGCACTCGCCTCGCGGGTCTTGATGCTGGCAACCGCCAACATCCGCGCCACCACACCGACGGTGCGCTGGCTCCAGTCAGCGCACCCGAGCGCGCCCTGTTCACCACTCAACCCGCGCTATCGGCAGACGTGGACAGATGTCCGGGAGGTTGTCATGAAGACCTGGTTGAACGTGGCAGAAGCCGCGGAGTACGCGGGCGTGAGCCGCGACACGATCTACACGGCGTGCGAGCGCCGGGAGATCCGGCAGGCGCGGCTGGGCGGCCGCCGAGCAATCCGGCTGAGAGCCGAGTGGATTGACGCGTGGCTGGAGCGTCACGCCGTGGACGTTCGGGAGAGGCCTGACTCCAAAGAGGTCTGTCCCGTTTCTGCGCGGCGGGAGGTGTCGTCATGAACGGCATGGCGACCGTCTTTCGACGCGCACATCGCGCGGCAACGGAGCTCCGCGACGACCGTCACACGGGAGGAGCGCTGCCGGTCCTTCTGACTGTCGATGAAGCGGCAGGCTTGCTGCGCACCAGCCGGCGCGCGATCTACGCGATGATCGAACGCCGGCAACTGCCGGGTGTCATTCGCATTCGGCGGCGCGTCCTCCTTCGAGCCGACGACCTGTTACACTGGCTGGACCAGAAGCGCGCGTCATCGCCAGAGGAGTAGATGGCGATGAGCGTGAGATTGCGGCGGTATCGCAGCGGCGGCTGGGAGGTGGACATCACCACCCGGCTGCCGAACGGGTCGCGAAGACGAGAGCGTTGCAAGGCGCCGGTCTCGTCGAAGACCGCGGCCTTCCGCTGGGGTGAAGACCGCGAGCGGCACCTGCTCCAGCACGGCGTTCCGCAACCCAGGAAGGAGGTGCCCACACTCCAAGAGTTCGCGCCGCGCTTCCTCGACGGCTACGCGCGCGCGAACCGGCAGAAGGCGAGCGGCGTCGCGGCGAAGGAGATGATCGTCCGGGTGCACCTGACACCGGCGCTCGGCGCGAGGCGGCTGGACGGGATCCTGAACGAGGACGTGCAGCGGTTGAAGCACCGCCTGCTGAAGAAGGCGCCGAAGACCGTCAACAACATCCTGACGGTGCTCAACGTGCTGCTGAAGAAGGCGGTGGAGTGGGACGTGATCGAGCGGTTGCCGTGCACGATCAGGCTGCTGCCGGTGGCCAAACGCTCGACGCGGTTCTACGACTTCGACGAGTTCGAGCGGCTCGTCGAGGCGGCCAAGGAATCGGACTGCCGGGCATACCTCCTCGTGCTGATGTCAGGGGAAGCCGGACTGAGGCTCGGAGAGATGGTGGCGCTGGAGTGGACCGACATCGACTTCGTGAAGCGTCAGGTGTGCGTGCAGCGTTCGGCGTGGAAGGGGCAGATCGCATCGCCCAAGGGCGGCCGGCTTCGCTACGTGCCGCTGACGGCGAGGCTCGCTGGGGCGCTTCGCGACCACCGCCACCTTCGGGGCCCGCTCGTCCTCTACCAGGACGACGGGACGCCGCTCACGGAAGGCCAGGTCCAGGGCTTGGTACGCCGGGCGGCGAGGCGGGCGAGCCTGTTCAACAACGGCCCGCACATGCTGAGGCACACGTTCTGCTCGCACCTGGCCATGCTGGGGGCGCCGGCGCGGGCGATTCAGGAACTGGCCGGACACCAGGACCTGACGACCACGCAGCGCTACATGCATCTGAGCCCAGCGGCGCTGGGAACAGCGGTGCAGCTGCTGGATCGGCGCCGCGAGCCGAGCCCTTCGGCTCGGTCGTTTGGCTCCCTCGCTCAGGGCATTCTCCCTGGCTGGCCTGCCATGAGCGAGCCTGGCGGCATTCAACGAGAGCTGACGCCAGGCGAGTCGAATGGAGACATTTTGGAGACGGGCTCGACCGAGACCGCGAAGCCCAATGGGTAGAATCACTTAGGTGGCGGAGAGAGAGGGATTCGAACCCTCGGTAAGGTTGCCCCTACACACGCTTTCCAAGCGTGCGCCTTCAACCACTCGGCCATCTCTCCGCTTTAGAATCAGCGACTTTCAGCGGCATGTCGCAGTCGCTACTCTGAATTGTGATACATCTCTGAATCCGCTGCAATCACTTACGCGGACGCCGAAGAATTGATCTGCGACGGGCGAAGTCAAGAACGACGATCGGTTTTGCGCTCAGCGTGAACCTCGGCGTGACGTGGTCCAGCGTCCGCTGCGAAACGGTGTTTGCAGGAGCGGAACGAGCGGCATGGTGAACGGCGTCGCGATCCCCGCCTTCTCGATTCACACCAGACAGTAGCCGAGGCGCCACCGTGCTGTCGCTGACCGGCGGACAATCCCAAGTCGCGGCCCC
>Ga0105092_10001433_pt1 | contig 12810 bp, 15 predicted proteins | sample PPLLak2March2015_FD_87021 | JGI IMG/M metagenome (GOLD analysis project Ga0105092, IMG submission 87021) | Freshwater sediment microbial communities from Prairie Pothole Lake near Jamestown, North Dakota, USA - PPLs Lake P7 Core (1) Depth... | ecosystem: Environmental > Aquatic > Freshwater >... | reverse complement strand
TCCTGCAATTCGCAGAGGTCATCAACCGAATTGTGGGCAATCCCGCCGGGATCACATTCGTCAAAGACGCGCGCAGTGCCCGCGATCCGCAGAAGCGCCAACCGGACATCACGCGCGCCCGCACGATCCTCAAATGGGAACCAAAGATCTCCCTCGAGCAGGGTATTCAAAAAACAATTCCTTATTTCAAGCAAAAACTGGGGATTCAATGATCTTGGCCGAAAATAAGGAACGTATCCGCTTTTTGAAGTTCGCCACCGTTGGCGCCCTCGGCTCCGCAATCGATTTTTTGGTGATGAACCTGATGACCAACTTGTTCGGCATGAAGCTGGTTGCTGCAGGGACCATTTCATTTCTCTGCGCCGTCATCAGCAACTTTACGTTGAACCGCTACTGGACCTATCCGGACTCGCGCTCGCGCCCCCTCCTGCACCAGTTGGGCATGTTCTTCCTTGTGAACGCGGCGGGCATCGGCTTTCGTATCCCCATCCTGCATTTTGTTGAACCGTTTATGGCAGGCATCTTCGAGAGAGCGGCTCACATATCCCATGCGACGGCGCAGGTCCTTGCCAAGAACGCGACCTTGGCATTTGCTATCGGACTTGTAATGATCTGGAACTTTTTCATTAACCGCTATTGGACGTATAATGATATAGACTAAACGTGCGCAGCGGACACTGAGCGCGAGCAAGGTGGACGTCAAAGCGCATACCGACAGAGGAAACCCATGTCACAACATCGCATCATTCCAGTATACAGCTCACGTGGCGAAGTGGAAGTATTTTTAGCATTTCCTTATCTTTTTAATCGAAATGGGGAATGGGTCGGCTGCGTTACCCCCCAGCGGGAAGTCTATTCCGTGCTTGGCAACTACGTCGGATCGCTGACGAGCGACCCGCGGATTGTCCGCCCTCGCTCAGGTGATACGATCAAGCCACGCCTGAAGATGCCCCCACCGCCCCGTCGTCTGACCATGCCGGCTACGCTTCCGCTGGCGCCCCTGATGAGCGACCTGACCCACAGCATGGTGGATGTCCTGCTCGAGGAGCCGGAGCGATTGCACACCATCGATAGCGGCGAGTTCCGCGAAGATATGGACTAATTTCATGTGTCCACATAGGGGGCGACAATATGTATACGAGCGAATCTAAAAGGGCAAACGTACTTAAGGTGGTTTATGAAGAAGCATCTTTGGATTACCGTTATAGTTGCATTCGCTTCAATTGTGGGTTACTTTTTGTATCGGTCAAACGCCATCGCACAACGCGAACATTACATATTCTGTGAAACTCTAACCCCCGGAATGGGGCAAGAGGATATTTTGGATTCGCTAAGAAAATTTGGTGAAATTGACTACAGCACTCCTCCTTCATTTGGAAGGATTGCGGTCGGATATGTTGACCCACAAATCGTTGGGCAGAGGACATACATACTTTCTTTCCGCAACGGGAAATACTCGGGGGTTAGCGTTATTCCAAGTTTTTGGGAGGGTAAGGGTATAGGTACTGTCAATACAGTGTGCGAGCCTTGAGTCTAACACCTCAAGAAAACGGATTAATTCCCTGTAAAGTACGCAACCGACATGGTAAACTCATGGCAGGATACCCTGCTATGGCTGAATCTCCTGCGCCCAAACCAATCAGCGCCTCGCGCATCACGATCTCCCAGTTGATGCACCCTGAACACGCCAACCTGCTTGGCAACGTTCACGGCGGCTGGATCATGAAGCTTGTAGATGAAGCCGGCGCCCTGACCTGCATGCGCCATGCCCAGCGGAAAGTCGTCACGGTTGCAATGGATTCGATGACGTTCCGCATGCCGATCAAAATTGGCGATCTTGTGATCCTCAGCGCCGAAGTCACCTATACCGGACATACCTCGATGGAAGTGGCAGTAAAGGTCCTGGCAGAGAATCCGATTACCGGCGAACAGACTCACACGAATACTGCCTATCTCGTCTATGTGGCTTTGGATGACGATGGCAGGCCCACGGCGGTCCCGCCACTGCAAGCCGAGACCGAGGAAGATGAGCAAGCGATGGAGCAGGCGCGGGAACGCCAGAAACGAAGATTGAAGCATAAGTAGTTCGCGCTCGGCGGCGTCCCTCGCCGAGCATCCCGTGGGACGCCGCCGAGGACGGCGGCTTGAGCAAACCATGACCGAACCCGAACTCATTCAACCTGAAGAAAAATCTGAACCAAAGGAACGCGTAGCACACTCGTTCCGCAATTTGCGCGAACTGGTGGATTATGTCTCGGGGAAGTCGTTTCCACCACTCGCACCGGAGGAAGGCATCCTCACCGAGGCAGTCCCTTTCCCGTTCCTGGCAATTGTGGGCCAGCACGAGATGAAACTGGCGCTGCTGCTCGGGCTGATCAACCCCAACATCGGCGGGATCCTGCTCGTCGGTCCGCGCGGCACTGCCAAGACAACGGCTGTCCGCAGCCTGCTTGATTTGTTACCCCAGGTGGAACGCAGCACATGTTTCTATGGTTGTCTGCCGGAAGACATCGAGATCGATGGGATCGAGGCGGTCTGCCCGGATTGCGCGAAGAAGTATGGAGAGGGGCAACCGCTCACCGCGCTTGACCAGGTACGATTGATCGAGCTCCCGCTCAACGCCAAGCTTGAGGATGTGATCGGTGGCATCGACGAGCGTGCTGCGGTGCACGACCGGATGCGCGTCAAGCGCGGCATCCTGGCGCAGGCGGATCGCAACCTGCTCTATATTGACGAGATCAACCTGCTCGGCGACGACATTATTGATTCGATCCTGGATGCCGCCGCGCAGGGATCCTATACCGTGCGGCGCGGTCCCATTGCCGCGTCCTATCGTTCGCGTTTCGTATTGATCGGCTCGATGAACCCCGAAGAGGGCCGGCTCCGTCCGCAGATCCTGGATCGTTTTGGGTTACGCGTCATTGTGCGTGGACTGGAAAGCGCGGGGGAACGCCTGGAAGCCTATCGAAGGGTGCAGGCTTACCTGGCAAATCCGCGTCAGATGACCGGCCAGTTCTCGGCGGAGATGGAAGCGGCGGCTTCTGAAATTCGCAGCGCGCGCGAGCAGGTCCGTAAAGTCGTCATTCCCAATGCAGTCGCCAATCCCGCCATCGAGCTGGTCCAAAGAATGGGCATCGACTCGCTGCGCGCCGAGATCACCTGGTTCGAATCGGCGCGGGCATATGCCGCTGCCGATCGGCGCAGTGAAGTGACGATCCATGACCTGAAAACGGTCGCGCCGATGGCATTACGTTTACGGCGGTCGCAGTTCATGAACGAATATCTCAAAGGGCAGTTGCTCGAAGAGAAAGAATTGAGTTCCCTGCTCGGCCGCTTTGGCGGAAAAAACGGGGCAACAAATCGGGCAAAGCGAACACCGAAGAAAAAATGAACCACTCAGGATTCTCAAACCCCGCCTATCGAATTGAAACGAAGCGGCTTGTCGTGCGCTGCTATGACCCGTCCGACGCGCCGCTGCTGGCGGAAGCCGTCACTGCCAACGTTGAGCACCTTCGCCCCTGGATGCCCTGGGTGTACAGCGAGCCTGAACCCATCGAAGAGAAAGTCCAACGGCTGAAGAGGTTTCGCGGCATGTTCGATCTCGGCGAGAACTTTGTTTATGGTATCTTCAATCCGGAGGATACAAGACTGCTCGGTGGCACAGGCTTACACCCACGCGTAGGGGAAAGGCAGTTGGAGATCGGCTATTGGATCCACAAGGATCTTGTCAATCAGGGATTGGTGACCGAATGCACAGCGGCATTGGTCAAAGTTGCATTCGAACTCATCGATATTCATCGTCTCGAAATCCATTGTGATCCTGCCAACCTGGCATCTGCCGCCATTCCGCGCAAGCTTGGTTTTACACACGAAGGAACGCTGCGCGCTAAAACAGCTTTTCTCGAACGTTGGAGCGATTCGATGGTCTGGGGGCTGCTCGAAAGCGAATACCCTGACAGCCCATCCTCGAAGGCTGAGATCAAAGTCTTCGATGCCAATGGGCAACAAGTGTTATGAAGTCCATTTTTAAAACGTTCGTCCAAAAACCGATCCTGGTCCTGCTTGTCGCCAACATTCTCCTCGGCCTGTTCGTGTTCCGGGATTATGGCTTCGCGTGGGACGAACCTCTCTTCTATGATTACGGCGACGCACTCGGATACGCCTATTCGCCGCGGGAGTGGTTCAGCGGGAATTTCGAGATCAGCAATTCCTACGGCTCGAGCGGAGATGACCACAAGACGCGCGGACCCGCATACCTGCTGCTCGCGCGCGAACCTGTCTATCTTTTGGGGGCACTTGGTCTGGACCAAGCCTCCGCCTGGCACCTGATCAATTTTCTTTTCTTCCAGCTCGGCGTTTACTTTCTTTATCGTCTTGCCTCGCGCTGGATGAAACCGTCCGCTGCGCTCGCCGCCTCTGCATTGTTTTCCTGGCAGCCGCTTTTGTGGGGACATGCGTTTATCAATCCGAAAGACCCGCCGTTTCTGACGTTCTTCCTTGCCTCGATCTGTCTGGGGTTTGAAATGGCAGATAAACTGGCGGATGAGAAGATCACCAGCCGACAGAAATTTTCCAGCACGATCATCCCTGCCATTGTTTTGGGAATAACGACCTCCATCCGCGTGCTCGGACCGTTGGCAGGACTGCTCGTCGTCCTTTACGCGATCTCCAGGTTCAACAAGCGGATCGGGGCAGTCATTCCTCCTCTGGTGCTTTACGGTGTCCTTGCCATTCTTGCCGTGTTCGCCACCTGGCCGTTTCTTTGGGAAAACCCGATCCCAAACTTCGCTGAGGTCCTTCGCTTCATGTCCGATAATCCGACCAATCTTTCCGTCCTCTTCGGCAGCGAGGTCTACCGTGCAGGCGAGTTACCACGTAGCTATCTGCCTTTTATGCTTGCCACGACTCTCACAGAGCCAGTCTGGCTCCTGGTTTTCTCTGGTGCGGTAATTGGCTACAGGAAGTTCGGCAGCCAAAGAACAAAGGACACGACAAGTCCCTGGCAAGTTCTCGCAGCCTTCAGGCGTAAAGACGTCCTTTCACTTACACTCGTTTTGCTTTGGTTTGTAATTCTTATTGCCTATGTACTGTTGCGCAAGCCCGCCATGTATGACGGCTTGCGCCATTTTCTTTTTATCCTGCCACCTGTTTTTATTTTTACAGGATTTGCCTTTGAATTTCTAACTGAACACATAGCCTCAGCCTGGCTACGCGCAGGATTGATACTGGCTTTCCTTTTGCCAGGAATCGCAGGCATCCTCCAACTGCACCCCTACGAATACACCTATTACAATTCCTTCCTCGGAGGCACAAGCGGAGCCTTCCGCCAGTATGAAACAGATTATTGGCTCACGTGTTACAAGGATGCCACGCAAAGTCTTGACCAAACCCTGGATCACCCGATCGATCTTTACGTCCATCGCGAAGCCTACATCGCAGCGTATTACGCGCAGGCAAACATCAAGGTCCACGACCTGCGCGGCGCGCTGGATGAGGTAACATCCGGTGACTATGTCCTCGTCAATACACGGACAAATGAAGACCGTAAAGTGTTCAAAGACGCCTCACCCGTTTTGCAAACCGGGCGCGGCGACGCAATTTTTTGTATGATCAAACAAATGCCATGACTACACATAAAGAACGAATCCAAGCTTGTCTCCATCATGAATCCCTTGACCGCCCTCCTGTCGCTTTGTGGCGCCACTTCCCTGTGGATGACCAGGATCCTAAATCACTCGCAGAAGCAACCCTGCATTTCCAGCGCACCTACGATTTCGATCTCGTGAAAGTCACGCCCGCTTCCTCGTTTTGCGCGAAGGATTGGGGCGTGGAAGATGAATGGATCGGCCATACCGAAGGGACGCGACGCTATTCCAAACGCATCATCCATGAGCCGCGTGACTGGGAGACATTACCGCCACTCGATCCCACCGCTCCGCATCTCGCGGGACAACTAGCCTGCCTCCGTTTCCTCCGCGCGGAGCTCAGCCCCGACACTCCCCTGCTCCAGACGATCTTCAGCCCACTGGCGCAGGCAAAGAATCTGGCAGGCGGTGACACGTTGATCGCGCACCTGCGCCTGTATCCCGAAGCCGTGCTGAAGGGTCTCACCACCATCGCGGAGACCACCCGTCGCTTTGTGGAAGCCTGCCTCGATACAGGGATCGATGGCATTTTCTATGCCATCCAGCACGCCCAGGCCAGTTTACTAACCCTTGAGGAATATCAAACGTTTGGCTTGCCTCATGACCGAAAAACACTTGAACCTGCAGACGGGCTTTGGTGCAATTTACTGCACCTGCACGGGCACGACGTTTACTTCTCCCTTCTTTCCTCTTTCCAATTTCCGATTGTAAATTGGCACGATCGAGAGACATTCCCCACCCTGTCAGAAGCCCAGGGACTTTTCACCGGGATCCTGTGCGGCGGCATGAGACAGGATACGCTGGTGTATGGGGATCCGGCGGAGGTGCGGAAAGAGGCGGCGGATGCCATCCGGCAAACGGATGGGAAAGGGTTCATCCTGGGAACGGGATGTGTCGTTCCAGTAATTGCCTCGCATGGCAATATTCTCGCCGCGCGAAAAAGTGTTGAATAATGCTGCGTGTAATCTCAGGCAAAGCCAAGGGCCGCAAGTTAAAGTCCGTACCGGGCGATACTACGCGCCCAATCACCGACCGCGTCAAGGAAGCACTGTTCAACATCATCGCAGGCGATGTCATTGACTCGAACTGGTGGGACCTGTTCGCAGGCACCGGAGCAGTCGGCATCGAGGCATTGAGCCGCGGCGCTTCATTCGTGCGCTTTTCCGATTCGAACCGCGCGCCGATCGAAACGATCCAATCCAATGTGGAGCATTGCGGATTTAAATCACAGGCAGAGATCCGTAGAGCGGATGCTTTTGCGTTCCTCTCTGCGCCGCCGGACAGGAAGTTTGAATATATCTATATTGCGCCGCCACAGTTCCAGGAGATGTGGGCAAAGGCGCTGGAACTTACCGATGAAAATATGGGTTGGCTGAGTGAGGATGGCTGGGTCATTGCCCAGATCGCGGCAAAAGCATACCAGTCGCGGGCGCTTGAAAATCTGGAGGAATTCGAACAGCGTAAATATGGAAGTACACTGCTTGTGTTCTATGAAAGAAAAGAGAGCAGTTCCTAAATGCTCGCAGCGCCGTCCCGGCGCTGGTATCATCCATTAATCGCCGCCGGGGACGGCGGCGTGAGCAGTGGGGCTTGTTTTTTTCGTTTTGGGGTATCATAGATTTAATGATCGCCAGATTGCATAACTGGAATTTAACCCCTGAAGAGGCTATACAAGTCCAAAAAGACTTGCGAGACCGCCTCATTCTTACATGGGATCAGCGGCCCGTAACAACCATCGCGGGTGTGGATGTCAGCGTCAAAACCGAAACAGCCCGCGCGGCAATTGTCGTATTGCGTTATCCTGAGCTTATGCCTCTCGAAGCGGTGAGCGCCGATGCGCCACTCGTCTTTCCCTACATCCCCGGATTGCTGTCATTTCGTGAGGGCCCCGCCGTTTTAGCCGCCTGGAGCAACCTACAGAATAAGCCTGATTTGCTCATGTTCGATGGACAAGGGATTGCCCACCCGCGCGGGATTGGCATCGCCTCCCAGATGGGATTATGGCTGGAGCGCCCGACCATCGGTGTGGCAAAATCGCGATTGTATGGGCGGCATGAAGAGGTCGGTCCAGGGCGCGGCGCTCGGGTGGACCTGTTCGACAAAAAGGGCAACGTGATCGGTGCAGTCCTGCGCACGCGCGAGAGAACAAATCCGCTTTATATCTCTCCGGGCCATCTCATGGACGTGAAATACGCAGTGGAATTCGTGCTGGCTTGTAACACAAGCTATCGCCTGCCCGAACCGACCCGCTGGGCGCACAAAGTTGCAGGAGGCGAAAAGCTGCCAGGTGAGAACAGCGAGCAACCGCGTTTGTTTTGAAAACGATCAAGATCAACAATAGGAGGCAGCCAGATGGACATCCAAACTGTAAAAATCGAAAAGCCAGAAGAGATCAACTTTATCCTGGGTCAGTCTCATTTTATCAAGACGGTGGAGGACATGCATGAAGTGCTGGTCAGCACCGTGCCGGGGATCAAGTTCGGGCTGGCGTTCTGCGAAGCCTCCGGCAAGTGTCTCATCCGCTGGAGCGGGACGGATGATACCATGGTCGAACTGGCAAAGAAGAACGCCCAGGCGATCGGAGCAGGGCATTCCTTCATCGTGTTTTTAGGAGAAGGTTTCTATCCGATCAATGTCTTGAACACGCTCAAAAATGTACCTGAAGTGGCGCGCATCTTCTGTGCGACAGCCAATCCCACCGAAGTGCTCGTTGCACAAACCGAACAGGGGCGCGGTATCCTCGGCGTCGTGGATGGCTTTTCACCGCAGGGTATTGAAGATGAGGCAGGCATTATCTGGCGCAAGGATTTTCTGCGCATGATCGGATACAAAATTAAATAATCGATCACCCTACCCTACTTGTCGCTCTGCAACTCAGCCTGTTTTTGATACACTGTGCACTCAACCGCTACCGCCGGAGCAACATGACAATTTCCTTTTAGTTCATATGGGTGAATACTGCAGTTTGCGCCACATGCTAGAATAACGAAAATTCACACGGAGTGATCAGCATGACAACACGCCGGGCACCCTCCAGGATCATCCCCCGGGCTTTTCCGGGCATCAGACCGGACGAAATCGAAGAGCTCATTGCCAACAGCCAGGTCCTTGCGTATGAACCGGGCGCCATCCTTTGCCATGAGAATGCAGTCGAGGATCGTTTTTATATGATCCTGGAAGGCGAAGTGGAAGTTGCGAAGAACATTAACAACAGCGAATCGCGTTTACTCAAAACCCTGGGGCCGGGGGATTTCTTCGGTGAGATGGCACTCATCCACAACGCGCCCCGGGCAGCCACAGTCACTGCCAAATCCGCCCTGACGACGCTCGAGCTGAATAAAGCAGCGTTCGATCGCGTCCTGCACAAAAGCACCAGTGTGGCACTGGCAATGGTCAGCGAGATCAGCAGCCGGCTTCGTCAGAACGACCAGATGGCTGTCGATGATCTGCGCATGCGCGCCAGCGAACTGGCAGAGGCATACCAGCAACTTGCCGAGCAGGACCTGGCACGCCGCGACTTCCTTACCAACGTCGCTCATGAATTGCGCACTCCTCTCATGGTCGCCAGCGGATACCTCCAGATGCTGCAGAAGGGCATGATGCAGGGCGAGCAGCTCCAGGCTGGGATCGAGACTGTGGCGCGCAACGTTCAGCAGATCGTTTCGCTGGTCAACGACATCCTGTTCCTGCAGGAGATGGACCTGGTCCTCCCCGATTTTCAAGCCGTGAATATGAATGAAGTCGCACAGACGGTGACAGAGAAATATGCATCTATAGCCAAAGACCATGGTGTGAATCTGCGCCTCGTCCCCAACCCAAACCTGCATCCGGCTTCAGGCGACTCAAAGTCCCTGGAACGCGCGCTGACGGCGCTGGTGGATAATGCCATCAAGTTCAGCCCAAGCGGCGGGGACGTGATCATTAGCCTGCGGGGAAAGGGCGACAACGTGCTGGTCGCAGTGGAAGACGAAGGCATTGGGATCGCAAAGGAAAACCTGGCGCGCATCTTCGACCGTTTTTACCATCTCGAAAGAAGCGGCGATGACATTTTCGGCGGCGTCGGGCTTGGACTTGCCATCACCCGTCAGGTCATCGAACAACATCAAGGCCGGCTGGATGTGACCAGTACACCCGGAAAAGGAAGCACATTTACATTAACACTCAAGCAATGGAGGTAATGCGATTGACGATTGACGATTTAGGAGTAGAGAAAGGAAGTATTTAATGGAAGAGAGAAAGATCAGATCGATTTTCAGCTTGCTGCTGACGATGATATTCCTGGCAGCCTGTTCCCTGCCTTCGACCCCCACAGGAGTACCTCAAACAACTCAAATAGCACCACCAACAACAGAGGCAGCCACCGAGCCGCCGATGACTGGAGAAGGCCTGTGTGCCAACGCTTACTACCCTGTCCGCCAGGGCGCGACCTGGAACTACAAAAGCACCGGCAGCGCGGCAGGCGAATATAGTTTTACAGATACGATCGCATCCGCCCGCGAAGATGGCTTCACCCTTTCGACACAGTTCAGCGGTGTGACGCGCACCCAGGAATGGGCCTGCCGGCCGGAAGGCTTGGTCGCCCTGCAGTTTGGAGGCGCGCCCGCGGCAACGCTCAATGCGCAGAATATGCAACTCAACCTGCAGGTCAGCAACGTCAGCGGCATCACATTCCCGAATGAGATCAATGCCGGAGATCAGTGGCAGCATAATCTCGACCTGCAAGGAAGCATGACGGTCGCCGGTCAGGAAGGCACCGCCACCGGCAATTCCCAGACCAGTTTCACAGCGATTGGAAATGAAAGCGTGACGGTCCCGGCCGGGACATTCGAGGCACTGAAGATCCAGGTAGACACAGCCCTAAATTTGAACGTAAGCTATCAGGGGTTATCTGTCCCTGTTGCATTCACGAGCTCCTACAACTACTGGTTCGTGCAAGGCGTCGGCTGGGTCAAAAACAGCGGGACAGGCAATGCGGCTGAGATATCGTTCAGCGAGACCACGGAACTACAAACATACAGTATCCCATAAAAATGACCCCTCTCCTAAAAAGGAGAGGGGTCATTTTTATTCCGCAAATTCAACGATCAATCTTTCCTGTTCATCGTAATAGGATCTTGCCGCAAAGGGCGGATCGCCACGCTGCATACTGTGGATTTTCGCCAGCAGGAAAGGCAAATCCTCCACGACAGGCAATTCGCCGATCCGGTCAAACGGGATCCATTCGGCTGCGCCCTCCCGGGACGGCTGCGGTTCTCCTTCCAGGCATTCTCCCAGGAAGAAATAAAGACAGATCCCGGTATCACCCGCGTCGACGATCAAGGTGCCGCACAACCACAGGTCAGCCGTGAGCCCAGTCTCTTCAAGCAATTCGCGCTGTGCGGCGGAAAGTATATTCTCTCCCCTTTCCACGTGACCGCCGAGGCCGTTATATTTATTCGCCCAGAGACGCTTGGTCGCGGCGCCTTTGAGGAGCAGATACGAATCCTCCCGCCGCAAAAAGATTGCTGTGCGGGGAATGACTGTGTAACGATCTCTGGTAATACCCTGGTCGGATTGGGGCATGGATAATTTTTTAACCCTGTGGGTGCTATAATTTCTTATTCAATTCTAACCTGACGCCGTATAAATGCCAAAGAATTGGCGGCACCTTTAGAAACGCAGATGGAAATCGTCACCTACATATAATCACTGGGAGGCTCTTAATTTGCAGCCCTATTTCATCCTCTATGTCGCTGACCAGGTCACCAGCACCGCCTTCTATACTGCAGTCCTTGTGTATCCGCCCAGACTCAATGTCCCCGGCATGACTGAATTCGCCCTGCCGGGTGGAGCGGTCCTCGGACTGATGCCGGAAAGCAGCATTCGGAATCTGCTCGGTCCACGGCTGCCTGATCCCTCGACTGCGCGCGGCACGCCCCGTGCTGAACTTTATCTCCTCGTGGATCAGCCAGCAGCGTATATCGAACGTGCCCTAGCATCCAGCGCCACGCTGCTTAGTCCGCTCCAGGCACGCAGCTGGGGGCATCAGGCAGCTTACTGTCTCGACATCGATGGTCATGTACTCGCTTTCGCCGCAGAGTTGTCGACCTTATAACCATTGTGCGTTTTGGAGAAAGTCATATGGATTCAGATGTTTCGTTGAAATCGCTGGCAAAAATGATCGACCATTCCCTTCTTCATCCCACTCTGACGGATGAAGCCATCCTGGCCGGGTGTGCACTGGCGAGACAGTATGACGTGGCAACCGCCTGCGTCAAACCGTATGTCGTTCCCCTGGCAAGAGATGTTTTGGCTGATTCGGATGTCGGAGTTTGTGCGGTGATCGCCTTTCCGCACGGCAACAGCAACATCGCCATCAAGATCCAGGAGGCGCAAGACGCTGTTATCGATGGCGCCAGCGAGATCGATATGGTGGTAAATATTGGGGAAGTGCTGGGTGAAAACTGGGAATACGTCTCGGAAGAGATCCGAGCGATCAACGATACGGTAACCGAACACGGTGCAATCCTGAAAGTGATCTTCGAGAATGACTATTTGGAAGATCGTCACATCATCAAGCTTTGTGAGATTTGCACCATGCATGCTGTGGCATTCGTCAAGACATCCACCGGATACGGGTTTGTGAAACAGGAAAACGGCATGTATGCCTATGCCGGCGCGACGGATCACCACCTGCAATTGATGCGGGAACACTGTCCGCCAAGTGTCCAGGTAAAAGCGGCGGGCGGAGTACGGAGTTTGGATGATTTGCTGCGAGTGCGCGCATTAGGGGTCACGCGGATCGGGGCGACAGCCACAGCTGCCATCCTGGAAGAAGCGAGACGCCGAGGCATGGAATGAGGCAAAACGACAGTAGCCTTGTACATATGCTATAATTTTTGCTGCCTTCCAACCCAACGTCGTACCAACATCTGAATCAAATAGTTCGACCAATAAGCAATCAGAGTAGTCACCATTCAACGGCGATGCGCTCTTGAACTTGTTTTAAAGCCACTCTTAGGAAAACTTGTCAAAATAGGAGTGGTCCGGCAAACTTGGCAGGATAGCCCTACACGCAGTAACAGGTCGTTTTGGGCGCAATCGGGCGCGCTATAGGATGGATATAGGATGAGCGAAGGATGACTATAGGATGACTGACCCGGCTGCCGGGGCAAGGTGCAGGCAG
>Ga0105092_10001432_pt1 | contig 12811 bp, 10 predicted proteins | sample PPLLak2March2015_FD_87021 | JGI IMG/M metagenome (GOLD analysis project Ga0105092, IMG submission 87021) | Freshwater sediment microbial communities from Prairie Pothole Lake near Jamestown, North Dakota, USA - PPLs Lake P7 Core (1) Depth... | ecosystem: Environmental > Aquatic > Freshwater >... | reverse complement strand
GCCCGGCACCCACTCCCCGCTTCCGGTGGCCGGCGCGCACCACGAAGCAGTTGATCGACCACGTCTCCACGTTATCGACGGGCCTGAGGAGTCGTGAGCGGTCGATGGCGGGGAACTCATCGCGGGGGCCCACCTGTACCCAGCCGACGGGACTGTCCTCGACATACCCGATCAGCCCCGGCGGCCGCTCATCGCGCGCCACGTCGGCGAATCGGTCACGGTTGTCCCGGTTGTCCTCGAACCCGCCTTTCGGGGTCCGCCAGTACATGCAGAAGCAGTTCCTGGCGACGCCCCGCTCGCCGAACACCTCGACCATGTCGGGAAACCGCTCCGGGATGAGCGGTCGGCTGGTCATCGTGCCCAGGTCGGTCTGGCTGACATGGGCCCAGCGATCACTAGGCACCGAGCGGCTCCTCCACCTCGCATTGCGAGCCGAAAGCCAACTCGATCACCTCCGCCTCGTGGCTCGGTCTGACAGGCTCGGGCTCGGGTTGGACGTATCGCCACCAGAACTTACGAAGTGATACCTGCCGGAGCTCTTCATCGAGATGGTGGATCATCTGGAAACCGGCGCTGGCGAGCATGAAAGTCTCCTTCTTCGGCTGCTGATGAGATTACGATCGAATGCGGACAGGATCGGTCCGCATAACCGACGAAAATCCAGGACGGATGGATAGCGCAGAAAGGTTGCTCAAGCTCCTCGGCCTGCTCGAGGGTCGCATCGACTGGACCGCCGAGGAACTCGCGGCACGTCTCGAAGTCACAACCAGGACGGTGCGTCGTGACGTCACCCGGCTCCGCGGCCTGGGCTACCCGGTCGAAGCCGTGGCCGGCCCGGGCGGCGGCTACCGCCTGGGCGCAGGCGGCAAACTGCCACCGCTCTTGCTCGACGATGAAGAGGCCCTCGCCGTTGCCCTCGGGCTGAGGGTTGCCACGACCGCCGCTGTCGGCGGTCTCGAAGATGCCTCGTTGTCGGCCCTGGCCAAGCTAGAGCATGTCCTCCCACCCGGGCTCCGCACCAGGCTGGAGGATGTCTCGGAGGCAACGGTCTCCACTTCTGGCCTCCCCTCGACCCGGGTCGACCACAATGCGCTCGCCGTCGCCGCCTCCGCCACAAGGGGACGGATCCGGATGCGTTTCGAATACACCGATGGCGAGGGGCGCCACTCCGAGCGGCACACCGAGCCATATCGACTGGTTCACACCGGTCGGCGCTGGTACCTGGTGGCGTTCGACCTCGATCGTGACGACTGGCGCACGTTCCGTCTCGATCGGGTCGCAGACCCGAAGCCCACCGGGATTCGGTCGGCGCGGCGCAACGCACCGGACCCGGTGGAGCTGGTGCAACGTGGCGTGGCGATCGATGTCTGGAAACATCGGGCGACGATCCGGCTCCACGTCCATCTCGATGAGGCCGCCCGCGTGATCGGGCCAATGGTCGGCTCGCTCGAGGAGGCGGGCGAGAACAGGTGCATCCTCGTCATAGGGGCCGACGATCTCGGCTGGCTGGCGCGCTACCTGCTCGGCCTTCCGTTCCGCTTCACCGTGTTGGAGCCGCCTCAGTTGAGCGCAGAGCTCGGCAAGATCGGCAGGTGGCTGGCCAGTGCCTATTCGTGATGCCCGTCAGCCGCCTGCGCCGACTTCTTCCGCCGCGTCGGGATCGACCGGGGCGGGAGGGACGGCCGAGACGATGCGAAGCGCTTCCGAGGGAAAGCGCAACACCACCGGGTCGGGCCAATCGAGTGTGAAGGCGGCGCCCTGATTGGGCACGGTGACCTGGATGATTCCGACATCGGCGATATTGACCAGCACATTCAGCAGCGCCCCGGCGTAGACCACCCGTTCGATGTCGCCGGGGAGAGAGTTGTCGCCTTCATAGCCAACTGGATGGAGCTCCACCCGCTCCGGTCTTATGCAGACGGTCACGGGCCCACTGGCCCCATTTGTCGCAATGCAGGTCATATCGCGTCCGGCCACCGAGACCTGGCCGGGTCCATTCGCCATTGCCGGCATCAGGTTGGAGACGCCGAGAAAATCGGCGATGTAGCTCGAAGTCGGTGTCTCGTAGACGACGGAAGGGGTTCCCAGCTGCTCGACCCGCCCCTCGTTCATGACCGCGATGCGGTCAGACATCGTGAGAGCCTCCTCCTGGTCATGGGTGACGTAGATGAAGGTGATCTCCAGGTCCTCCTGGAGGCTCTTCAACTCCACCTGAAGGGCCTTGCGCAGCTTCGCGTCCAGGGCACCGAGGGGCTCGTCGAGGAGGAGAACCGAGGGATTGAGCACGAGTGACCGGGCCAGGGCGACCCTCTGCTGCTGCCCACCGGACAGCTGGGTCGGCTTCCGGCTCTCCATACCGGTGAGACGGACCCGCTCCAGGGCAGCCGCCACTTTCGTCTTCGCTTCGGCCTTGGTCACCGCCTTGTAGCGGAGGCCGAAGGCGACGTTGTCGGCGACATCCATGTGGGGGAAGAGCGCATAGCTCTGGAATACGGTGTTGACCGGTCGCTTGTGAGGAGGGATCGATGCCTGATCGGCGCCGTCGATGAGGATCGCTCCCCCGTCGGGCCGTTCGAACCCGGCGATCAACCGCAGCGTCGTCGTCTTCCCACAGCCGGATGGGCCGAGCAGAGAGAAAAACTCGCCATCTTCGATCTTCAAGTTGATGCGATCCACCGCAGCGACCTCGCCGAAGCTCTTCTCCAGATCGACAAGTTCGACGGCGCCGCTCATGAGCGGAGCGAGTCTATGACCGCCTCACCCACTGATGACGGCCGCGAATCCATCCAGAGTCTCCAGATAGCGATCCACGTCGTCGAAGGTGTGCTGAACCGAGAGCAGCCATTGCTCACCCTTGCCCCACGGGGGCAGGAACACGCCGCGGTTGTACTGATAGAGCCAGGCCGCCTGGGCGTAGCGGCCGTCGACGGCGAGGAAGTCTCGATAGGTGCGCATCGGCTCGGCGCAGTAGATGACACTTCCCTTGGCTCCGGCGGTGGCGACGTGCGCCGTGAGCTTGTACCGGCCAACCACCTCGTTGGCCCCTTTCTCCATCCGGCTCTGGATGTGATCGAGATGCTCGTAGGTCTCCTCCACCATGACCTCGGTCAGCATCGCCTTCGCCCCGGCCATCGACAGCGGGTTTCCGTTGAACGTCCCGACCTGGTCGTAGGTCCCGTCCACGATGTGGCTCATCACCTCATCGGTGCCGCCGATTGCCGAGATGGGGAGCCCGCCGCCGAGCGACTTGGCCAGGCACACCATGTCGGGCTGCACCCCGAAACGCCGTGTGGCGCCGCCCTTGCCCACCGTGAGACCAGTCTTGACCTCGTCGAAGGTCAGGAGCGCATCGTGCTTCCGCGTCAAGTCACGGAGACCCTGCAGGAACCCGGGTTGAGGGAGCAGGATCCCGCAGTTCTGCAGAATCGGCTCGACGATGACGCCTGCGATCCGACCCTCGTTCACCTCGAAGAGCTTGCTGACGGCCCCGAGATCGTTGAAAGGCGCCACCAGGGCAAGGTCGACGATCGCCTGTGGGATCCCGCTGCCTGCGGCAACGCTCTTCGGCTGCCTGGCCGACCCGAGCCCGTCCTCGTTCCAGACCGAGACCATGACCGAATCGTGGTGGCCGTGATAGCCGCCCTCGAATTTGATGATCGAGTCCCGGCCGGTGATGGCACGCATGAGATGCACGGCATCCATCGTCGCCTCGGTGCCAGAGTTGCCGAACCGCCACATCGACATCCCGTATCTGCGGCTGAGCTCCTCAGCGACGACGATCGCGTCGGCGGTGGGCTGGGCGAAGTGAGTCCCTTTGCGCACTCGCTCCGACACGGCTGCGACCACCGCGGGATGGGCGTGACCGGCGAGCATGGCGCCGTATCCACCATGCAGGTCGACGTACTCGTTGCCGTCGACATCCCAGACCCTCGATCCCTCACCGCGATCGATCCATATCGGCTGCGGATCCGAGATCTGCCAGCTCGAAGTGACTCCCCCTGCCAATGAGCGCTCCGCACGGTCGCCCATCTCGGTCGCCTTGGGCGCCCGATCCAGAAAACTGAGCCGCTCCCTTGCGATCAAGTCATCGAGAGTCGAGACTTGCGCATCCACGGAGGACATGAGCCACCTTCCTTTCGGGTATCCTGACTCACCGTTCAGGATACACTGAGCGAACCAGAGCGGCAGGAGAGAATCGGGATGAAGCCGGCACCGGTTGACCCGGCCCAGATCAGCAGGGTCCTCGACCCATTTGGGTCCAGCCTGACCTTTCCCGCCGACGTGTACCTCTCCGACAACGTCCTGGCCTGGGAACGTGAACACCTCTGGCAGTCCACCTGGAACTGCGTCGGGCGTCTCGACGAGCTGGTCACCCCCGGTCGGCTTCGTGCCATCGACGTCGGTGGCGAGGGCGTCCTGCTCAGTCGGGATGCAAACGGGGACCTGCGCGCCTTCTCCAATGTGTGCCGTCACCGGGGGCATGAGCTAGCCCCGATCGGCGAAGCCTTCGATGCTCGCCAGATCCGCTGCCCTTATCACAGTTGGTCCTACCGGTTCGATGGGAGCCTTCGCACTGCTCCCCGTTTCACCCAGAGTGACGACTTCGATACCTCCGAGTACACATTGATCGATCTCGGTGTGGCCGTATATGGAGGATGGGTGTGGATCGATCTCTCGGGGACGGCGCGGGCCATCGACGATCATTTCGGGAATCTCGCCGAGATAACCGCTCCCTACGAGACCGATCGGCTGACGACCGCGGCGACCCATTCCTACCTGGTCGACGCCAACTGGAAGATCATCATCGAGAACTACAACGAGTGCTACCACTGCTCCTCGATCCATCCCGAGCTGTGCGAGGTGACGCCCCCGGACAGCGGCTACGACCACATCCCCACCGGGATGTGGTGCGGCGGGACGATGGACCTCAAACCACACGCGGTCACGATGTCCCTCGACGGGTCGTCAAAGGGGATCAAGTTCAGACAACTGTCCGGCAAGCTCGAGCGTCAGGTTTGGTATCTGACCGTGATGCCCAACCTGTTGCTATCCATTCACCCCGACTATGTCATGACCCATCGTCTCACCCCGGTGGGGACCGATCAGACCCACATCGAATGCTCGTGGCTATTCCCACCCGAGGCATTCGAGTTGGAGGGTTTCGACCCGGCATACGCCGTCGACTTCTGGGACATCACCAATCGCGAGGACTGGTCCGCCTGCGAATCGGTGATGCGTGGGGTCAAGAACCGGGGGTTCCGGCCCGGCCCGCTGTCGGGCTGGGAGGGCACCGTCTACCAGTTCCTCAACATCATGTCCCACGCCTACCTCGGCCACGGCCTCGTCGTTCCCACGGTGCCCACCCGGGAGCTGCGGGAAACGGTCACCTGATTCCGAGCGTCCGGTGACATCGGACGGCTCGTCTCGTTTTGATATGTTCGGCGCATGGCCGAGATCAAAACCCAGAAGAACGACGACAGTGTCGATGACTTCGTCGCCGGGATCGAGGACGATCGAAAGCGGGAAGACTCGAAGGCTCTCCTCGGCATGATGGAGAGAGTGACCGGGGAGGAGCCCAGGATGTGGGGCCCGAGCATCATCGGGTTCGGCGACCAGCGCTACAAGTACGAGTCCGGTCGCGAAGGGGATTGGTTCAAGATCGGATTCTCGCCCCGAAAGCAGAATCTGACCCTCTATGTCACGGACTACATACCGGACAACGATCCCATCTACGCCAAGCTGGGCAAGTACACCACCGGGAAGGCGTGCATCTACATCAAGCGGCTCGAGGACGTCGACATCGGGATCCTCGAGAAGCTGGTGAAGCGGTCGTACGACAACGTCGGCTGACGTTCCGCTTTCACCCGGTCAGGGGGCGCACCCCGCGCTTGCGCAGTTGGGCGGCGATGATGAGGCGTTGGATCTCGGAGGTGCCCTCCCAGATGCGGTCGACACGGAGCTCCCGGAAGAAACGCTCTGCCACGTTCTCCCGCATGAAACCCCGACCCCCGAAGATTTGCACGGCCCGGTCGGCCACCCGATTGGCCATCTCCGACGCATAGAGCTTGGCCATCGAGCACTGGGCGTGTTGCACCTTGACATCGGCGCCCTCGTCGATGGCCCGCGCCGTCTCGTAGGTCATGAGCCGCGCCGCCCACAGCTCGGTCAGCGAGTCGGCCAGCATGAACTGGATCGCCTGATAGTCGGCGATCGGTGACCCGTAGGCCTGCCGTGCCTCGGCAAAAGCGCTGGCCTCCTCGATCAGGCGTTCGGCGGCCCCGCAGCAGCGGGCGGCGATCATCAGCCGCTCATAACGAAACCAGGCATGTGAGAAGCTCATCCCGTCGCCTTCGCTGCCAACCAGGTTCCCCGCCGGCACCCTCACGTCGCTGAATTTCATCTCCCAGTGGTGGTGGCTGTAGGTGTGGGCGTACTCGGGGACCCGGACGCATTCCACCCCCGGTGTATCCATGTCGACGAAGAACAAGACGTGACGACCGGCGTTGGGCCCTTCGGCCAGCTTCGCCTGGAAGAACACGTAGGAAGCGAGATTGGCCGACGTGACATGCCACTTCACCCCGTTGAGCACGTATTCCTCACCGTCGCGGTGGGCGGTGGCCTCGATACCGTCGACGTCCGACCCGGCTCCCTCCTCGGTGATGGCGTAGCACTCGTGGATATCGCCGGCCACGGTCGGGCGGATCCAGGTCTGGATCTGGTGGTCGGTGGCCACGTCCTCGATCCACGACGGCCCGGTCGACACGACCCAACCGAGGGCGTTGGTCACCCGCCCGGTCTGTTCCTGGATCAGGACCTGGGCCAGCATGCTGTACCCGGGGCCGCCGAGCCGCTCCGACATGTTGATCGAGGTGAGGGCGAGCTCGCGGGCCCGCTCCTTGTGCTCCTTGAGCACGTTCTCGGGGATCTCGCCGTGGTTCATCTCGGCCTCGACCTCCCAGGGAATGAGTTCGTCGGCGAAGGCTCGCGCTCGCTCCTGGAGGGCAAGCTCGGCAGTGGTCAGGGAGATGCTCATCCGAGATTGAGGTAGATCTGCTTCTCTTCGAGATAGGACTCGATTCCCCAGGGACCGAGCTCACGGCCAACACCCGAGGTCTTGTATCCGCCCCAGATCGACTCGGTGGGGGCGGGCTGGCTGTCGTTGACCCAGACCACTCCGGCCTTGATGCCCCGGGCTACTTTCATCGCCCGCTTCACGTCTGTCGTCCAAACGGCTGCTGCCAGCCCGTAGGTCGTGTCGTTGGCAATCCGAATGGCATCGTCCTCGTCGGAAAAGGGAATGACTGCCATGACGGGTCCGAATATCTCCTCACGGGCGATTCGAGCCGAATTGTCGACGTCGGTGAAAATCGTCGGGGCCACGAAATACCCCCCGGCCAACCCCGGGTCGGAGGGCACGACTCCCTCATAGGCGACGGCTGAAGATTCCCGGCCTGAGCCAACGTAAGAGAGCACGGTCTCCCTGTGCTCGGAGGAGATCAGCGGTCCCATGGACGTCTCAGGATCGAGACCGCTCCCCACCTTGATCCGAGCCGCCTCGTCGATCATCGAGGAAACGGCGTCGTCGTAGATGCCCTTCTCGACGAGGACCCGGCTCCCCGCGGAGCAGACCTCGCCGCTGTTGGCGAAGATCCCGGCACAGGTCCCATCGATAGCGGCCTCGAAATCCGCGTCGGCGAAGATCAAGTTGGGCGACTTGCCCCCCAACTCGAGAGTGACTCGCTTCAAGGTCTCCGACGCCGTCCGCGAGATGATCTTGCCCACCTCGACCGAACCGGTGAAGGAGACCTTGTCGACACCCGGGTGATCCACCAGCGGCGCACCGGCGTCGGGACCGAATCCGGTGAGAAGGTTGAACACTCCGGGGGGTGCGCCGGCCTCGTCGAGGATCCGGGCCAGCTCGAGAGCTGTGAGCGGAGTCTGCTCCGCCGGCTTGAGGATGGTGGTGCAGCCCGCAGCGAGTGCCGGCGCGATCTTCTGGCTCGCCATCAGGATCGGGTAGTTCCACGGCGTAATCAATGCGGCGACGCCCATGGGCTCCTTGATGACCAGGCTCATGGCCCCCGGGCCAACCGGTGGGATGGAGCCCATCACCTTGGTCGCCCAGCCGGCGTAGTACTCGAACATGTAGGCCGCCTCGTCGACGTCCCAATAGGCGTCCCCAAGCGGCTTTCCATTGTCGAGAGTCTCCAGCTCGGCGAGTCTGTCCCTGTCGCGGCGGATGATCTCGGCCACCCGGAGGAGAAGCGTGGCCCGGTCACGTGGCGCCGACCGCGAGCCCCAGGCTGTGCCGTCGAAGGCACGACGGGCGGCGGCGACCGCGGCATCCGCGTCTTCAGGGCCGGCGGAGGAGATCTTCTCCAGCACCTCACCTGTCGCCGGGTTGAACGTCTCGAAGTGCTCCCTGGAACGGGGGTCCACCCATTTTCCGTCGATGTAGAGCTGTCTCACGCCTGCCTCCGTTGGGCGTACTGATGCCTAGCGACGGTAACACTACGGCTGAACCACCGTTCAGAAAACCAGGGACGAGACGGCCCTACCAGCGGCGCGGTCACCGCTGCGGATCGCCCCATCGATCGTCCCGGTGCCGTTGACGTGCTCACCGGCCAGGAAGACACGCCCGAGGGGCCTGCTCAGCATCTCCAGCATCGCTCGCTGTCCCGGCCCGATGAGGGAATAGCAGCCGCCCGCCAAGGGATCGGAGCCCCAATCGGCGACCACTGCTTCTCCATCGAAGATCACATCTGGCGCCGCGCGACGCAGACGCGAAGTCACGTCCGTCCGCAGCGCCGTGACCCCCGGCCCCGATCCGGCAAAGCCGGTGACTGCTCGCCTCACCGACCCGGAGGGCCCGAGCGCGGTCCAATACCAGGCCGGGATGTCCGTGTCCTGTCTGCGAAACATCGGCGGCGGTTCGGCCGTGGCCATCGCGACCTTGAGGCCGACACCCATGCTCAGGCTCCCGATCACCGAGGCGACCTCACCGGGCAGTTCCGGTTCGAATGTCAGGCGCTTCAACACCCCGAGCGGGACGGCGAGCACAAGTGCCGCGGCGATGAAGTCCTCGTCTGCGGTGCCGACAGTGACGTTTCGCGAGGTCTGACGGATCGAGGTGACCTCGACCCCGAGGCGGACATCGAGCCCAGGGGTGAGGCCAATGGCGAGGCGATCGTTGCCCCCGTCGACACGTACGTAAGACTCCTGGTCACCTATACCGAACTCCTCGCCGATCTCAGCGGCGGCTATCTGCTGCAGGGGAGCGCCGGCCGTCCCCTCTAGACGGAAACGCAGAATGGACATGGCCGGACCGGACTCACCGAGGCCGTCGAGGAGGTCTTGGGCACTCATCGCCGACAACCTCGCCGGCCCAGCCGCGGCCATCCGATCGGAAAGGAGCCGGGCGAGACGCTCATGCTCCGCTGATGCGATAGGGGGCCCATCTATCGGGTCGCGAGAGATGAAGTCCATCCCGGTGTCGATGAGCCTCAGCCCGAGCTCGTCGGCGAGGCCGGTCACCGCCTTCTGCGAGGTGGAGATCCACTCGCCACCTAGCTCGACGGTCTCGCCGTTGGGCATCCGGTGGGACCAAAGACGGCCCCCGACCCGGTCCCTTGCCTCCAGGACCAGGACGTCCAGCCCTCGATCGGACAACCGCCGCGCCGTCACCAGGCCCGCCACGCCGGCTCCGACCACGATCACCTGAGGGGGGAGATAGCCATTCATGACCCGAGTGAGCGTATGTCAGGCCGTGGCTAGATTGCCGCCGTGTCTGAGGGAACACCGGAGTACCCGGTCAGAGTCGACCGCCGCGTGTTCGTCGAGATGGATGATGGGGTCACGATCGCTCTCACCGTCTATCAGCCTGACAGCGACAACGACGGGCCCTACCCGACGATTGTCGAATCGCTCCCCTATCGCAAGGACGACGCCTTCTACTCGAGCGATTGGCCCACGTATGCCTACCTGGCGCGGAGAGGCTTCGCCGGCGTGCGCATCGACATCAGGGGAACCGGGGCCTCGACCGGGATCATCGAGGACGAGTACGTGCCCAGGGAACAGGAGGACACACTGGCGGTCTTCCGCTGGTTGGTAGACCAGGACTGGTGCAGCGGGAGCCTCGGAATGTGGGGTGTGTCCTGGGGCGGGTTCAGCTCCCTACAGACCGCGATGCTCCGTCCGCCGCAACTCAAGGCGATCGCCCCGGTACACGCGACCCATGACCGCTTCGCCTGCGATGTGCACTACACCGGTGGCTCGCTTCATGCCCAGGAACAGGTGGATTGGCCCCCGTCGATGGTGGTCGGCAACGGCCTTCCCCCCGACCCGGACATCGTCGGTGAGGATTGGTACGAGCGATGGATGGAGCGGCTCGAGCACACGCCGCAATGGCCGGGGATCTGGCTCCGTCATCAGCGCCGTGACGATTACTGGCTGCACGGCTCACCATGCGCCGACTACGCGGCGATCCAATGCCCCACCCTGCTCATCGGTGGCTGGGTCGACGGGTACGTCGACGGGATGCTGGCCATGACCCAGCACCTCACCTGCCCCACCCGGACAGTCATCGGGCCGTGGGGACATTTCCGGCCGGCGACCGGGTGCCCGGGGCCGAGACTCGACCATCTCTACCTTCTCGCCCGATGGTTTGGCCATCATCTCAGAGGTGACGAGAACGGGGTGATGGACATGCCCGCGGTGACCGCCTTCATCCGCACCGGCACGCCATACGACGGGCCCACCAGCCCGCCTTGCGACGACCCGCCGACACCCGGATACTGGCGAGCCGAGCCGGTCTGGCCACCTGCCGACGGCATCGTCGTCGATCTGCCTTTGAACGATCTCCACCACGACACCACGACCTGGTCCGGTCCGCAGTGGGTCGGGGTGCACGCCCCCGCCTGGGATCGGGCGGGGCGGGGCAGTTCTGATTCGACGGAGGACGATGCCCGCTCCCTCACGTTCGAGACCGCACCCTTGGAGGGGCAGCTCGAGATCCTGGGGACTCCGGAAATCGAGGTGGCCGTGGCCAGCGACAAATCGGTCGGTCTGGTCGCCGCGAGGCTCCTCGCCGTCTCGCCGACGGGCGCTGGGCATCTGATCACCAGGGGCAGCCGCAACCTGGCATTCCCGGAGGACCTGTCGACACCGCTGCCGATCGAGCCGAACACTCCGATCAGCGTCCGTTTCCCGCTCATGACGACATCTGCCATCCTGCCGGCCGGCTGGCGTTTGCGGCTCGCCCTGTCCGGTGCCGACTTTCCGGTGGTCTGGCCACCCGGAGAGAGATTCACCCTGTCCCTCGACCCGAGCCGCTCCATGATGCGATTGCCCACCGTCCCGGTGCGTGATGATGAATCCAAGATCTCGATTCCGGTCCCAAATCCTCTTCCGCAGCCTCCCGGTCTCGAGGAGGAGGATCGGGAGCACGCCGCGGTCGAGCGGGACGGCTCGACCACCAACTACGTTCGCTATCGCCACGCAAGAGAGTTTCAACCGCAACGGGCCGGACTGACCTACGCCTCCGACGAGAACTGGACGGTGAGCGTGGAGGACGACGATCCGGCCTCCACGCGGGTCCGAGCGGAGGCGGAGTCGGTCATGGAGCGACCCGGTTGGAAGGTCTCCACCCGGGGCAGTCTGGAGTTGTCCGGGGATTCGGATTTGTTCCAACTCGTCATCCATCTCGCCGCCTCACACGACGACCGGATTGTCTTCAGCCGTACCTGGACCGACAAAGTCCCCAGGGAGTGGGCCTGAACCGCCGTTCAACTAATCTCGACTGATGGAGCCGACACTTCACCGGGACCGATACGTGGAGGCCGATTGGTACGCCAAAGAGGTGTCGAGCGTCTTCGAGCGCCAATGGTTCTGCGTCGGCCGCGAGGAGGAGATTCCCCAGCCCGGAGACCACCTCGTCTGCGACGTGGTTGGAGAATCGATCTTCGTGACCCGGACCCGGGCCGGTGACCTGGCCGCCTACATCAATCTCTGCCGGCATCGCGGGTCACAGCTGACCGACGCCGCAGGGAAGCCATCGCAGACCGAGCTCGGTCCATCGGGCACCTTCAAAGGCTCGATCCAATGTCCGTATCACGCCTGGACATACGGCTTCGATGGCCGGCTTCGGGCGGCGCCCTTTCTCGACGAAGGGGACGGGCTCGAGAAGGCGGATCTGCCCCTCCATCATGTTGCGGTAGTGACATGGGCCGGCTTCGTCTGGATCCATCTCGACCCGGGAGCGGCCGGGCCGATCGGCGATCAGTTCCAGGAGTCGGAGACCTACCTCGCCAACTACCCCCTGAGTGACCTGCGGACGGCGGAGCGGATCGTCTACCCGATCGCGGCCAACTGGAAGGCCCTCGTTGAGAACTACAACGAGTGCTACCACTGCGGTCCGGTGCACCCCGAGCTCGTGGAGCTGGTGCCGGCCTTCAGACAGCGGGGCGGCTCCGAGTTGGACTGGGAGAGCGGGATCCCCCATCGTGAGGGCGCCTGGACATTCACCGCCAGCGGGACGACCAATCGCCAGCCGTTCCCGGGGCTGAGCCCCGAAGAGCAGGAGCGGCACAAGGGCCAACTCGTCTACCCGAACCTCATGCTCAGTCTCTCTGCCGACCACGTTGCCGCCTTCACGCTTTGGCCCCACGGCCCGGCATCGACCACCGTGGTGTGTGATTTCCTCTTTCACCCAGACGAGATGGCGCGTGCCGACTTCGATCCCTCTGACGCCGTCGAGTTCTGGGACATGGTCAACCGCCAGGACTGGAGGATCTGCGAGTCGGTGCAGAGAGGG
>Ga0105092_10001430_pt1 | contig 12813 bp, 8 predicted proteins | sample PPLLak2March2015_FD_87021 | JGI IMG/M metagenome (GOLD analysis project Ga0105092, IMG submission 87021) | Freshwater sediment microbial communities from Prairie Pothole Lake near Jamestown, North Dakota, USA - PPLs Lake P7 Core (1) Depth... | ecosystem: Environmental > Aquatic > Freshwater >... | reverse complement strand
TTCCACGCAACCACCACCAGGCCGTTGCCCCAGCGACCGGCCAACAGGTTGAATCCCACGACGAGCATTCTCAGAGCGCTCGTCGCCAGGCGGCCGATGAGCCTGTTACGGATTACCGGATACACAAACCGTCGGATGAACGGAAAGTACGTCAGCGCATCGCTCCCGGGAAGCAGCCAGGCCGTCGAGATTCGCGATTTCTCAACCGTCTGGACGCTCTGGAAGATCTTCAGTATGTCGCGGCGGGTGAAGCGGTAAACATAGCCTCCCGCCGGATCCCAGTCCCCGGAGCCGAGCTTAACCAGCAGGCGAACCGCAAACGAGTCCTGCCCTTCCAGGACGACGAAACCTTCGCGGGACACTCGCTCCATCTCGTAAAGCCCTTTGAGCGGCCGGGCCAGATGATGAAGACCGTCGCGCACGAAGACCCAATCGAACGATCGGTCGGGAAACGCAAGCCTTTCCGTGTCCATGCGCACACAGTGAAGATCGGGGTTTCGCAGGCGGGCGGCCTGAACGGCAACGCCGGAGAGGTCGGTCGTTGTTACATTTGAACCCAGCCGTTGAAGAAAGTCGGCTTCTTCCCCGTCGCCACCGCAGACTGTCAAAACGGTCTTCCCCGCGAGGGGCTCGCCGATCATCCTCAAGGCGGTCCGCAGCCGAAAGGTGTTCACCCAGGCTATGAAAGGATGACTGTTGTCAACGGATCGAGGCCTCGAAGCGCGGTAGTGTTCACGTTCGTGGTATTCAACCTGTCGCCTTTTCTGATCTTCGATCGCCGGCGGCCGATGCCCGGCAGCCGGTCGTTCAGTCAAAACGCTCATAGAAAGGCAGCTTTCGAAAGAAGGCCAGCTTTTCAAAAACAGGGATCAGACGTCCGGCCAGAAACGGATTCACGAGAAAACTGCCGAGAATCAGAGGCAGTCGAGGGCTTGGGTACGCGCAGACGGAACACTCGGGAACAGAAGCGTAATCCCCCTCGACGTGGGCCTTGCGCATCTCTTGCATGCGTTTCCCGTTCCAGAGATCGATAAGTGCCTTTTCGCGGACGTTTCCGAGAGCCTCCGTCCTGAGCAGAATGCCGGGGCAACCGTTCACATCCCCATCGTAGTTGACGTACAAGGGCCCATTCCAGAGACGCGGACACCGGTTTCCCGGTCCCCTCGGCTTCCTCCGTCCTCCAGGCCAAACGTGCTCAAGACGCACCACATCCGACTTGATGCGCACGGAGTCGACGCCGGGAACACGCCACTGCGTTTGAAACAGCCGGGCCTGCGGGATGGTATCGGGCAGGCGCACCATTTGAACTGTTACGAGAACAGGAGATCTCCGTTCCAGTTTCATGGAGAGAAACAGGCGTATGTTCCGAACCACCTGGTTGTAGTCGGCCCCCAGATTGTATTTCTCAAACACCTCCGCGGTGGCGCCGTTGACCGACAGAATGATATGGTCGAGGCCGGAGTCAAGGATCGCCTGGATGTTCTCTTTCGAGAAGAGCGTGCAATTAGTGGAATAGACGACCCGTATACCCAGCGAGCGGCAGTACCGGACCATGCGATGGAGGTCCGGGTTCAGCAACGGCTCACCCGGCCCGTCCAGACTCACGTACCGGAAGAAACGAGCGCCTTGATCGATGACCGTGCGGAAAGTGCCGAAATCCGCCTGGGTCCCCGGGAAGCCCCTGACGGCACGAAGGCACATCGGGCAACGAAGGTTACACCTGTTACTGACGCCCACTATTGCAGTGGCGGGAAGATCCGGGCACCGCAGCTCGCCGCGCAGGTAACTCGAGAGCAACCGCAGGTTATGAAAGCGTCTCCGTGACTCCGATTGTCGCATGTCATCGACTGGTTCTGAAAACTGGAAGTCAGTATACTTCCGGGTGTCGGTAAAGTCATTGGATACGTTGGAAGCCGCGAACTATCGGGGTCCGAGGCTCACGACCATTCCCGAATCCTTGCAGGACGCATGCACCAGGAAACTTGGCCCACGCCCTTAGTCAGCATCATCGTTGTGAACTGGAACGGCGAACGTTTTCTGACGGACTGCCTTCAGTCGCTCGACGCGCAGACGTGGCCCAACAAAGAATTCATCATCGTGGACAACGGGTCGACTGATCGTTCGGTCGAGATGCTTCGACAGTGGTCCTCTGGCCGGGAAAAGGTGCAAGTGCTCTGGCTGAAAGAGAATACCGGCTTCACCCGGGCTAACAACCTGGCATTCCGGAAAGCAGAAGGCGAGTGGGTGGCCCTGCTCAACAACGATGCGGTCGTAAGGCCTGACTGGCTCGCGAACTTGCTCAGGCGCGGGAATCGATCTGAACGGATCGGCATGATTGGCAGCAAGATCCTCTTCGCCGATCCGCCGGGCGTGATCGATAAGGCCGGCCATCTGATTTATCGCGATGGTCAGAATCGAGGCCGGGGCACAATGGAACCAGACCGCGGCCAGTACGACCAGGACTGCGAGATCCTGTGGCCGGACGCCTGCGCCGCTCTGTACCATCGGGATCTGATTCAAGAGACCGGAGGATTTGACGACAGCTTCTTCGCATACGGAGACGACGCGGACCTCGGCATGCGGGCGCGCCTGCTCGGATGGCGCGCCTGGCTGGCCCCGGAAGCCGTCGTCTACCATCGCCACTCGGCAACCGCCGGCGCCTATTCCCCACTGAAAATCATGCTGGTGGAGCGCAATCGGATTCTTCTGGCCCTGAAGAACTTCCCCCTGCCGATCCTGCTGCAAAATCCCTATTGGACTCTCCGACGGTATGGGTGGCACTTGTACGCGGCGCTGAAAGGAACCGGCGCGGCCGCCCGATTCGCCGGTCAGCACGGTCCTTGGCGGCTGGCGGTGAACCTTCTCTGGTCCTATGCCAGCGTGGTTCGACTGCTGCTGCCGGCTCTGCGTCAACGGAGGATTATCCAGCGGAATCGGCGGCTCAGCTCCCGTGAGGTAGCGGATCTCCTTCGGCGTTACGAGATCGACGTTCGGGAATTGGCGCTGCGAGACTGAGGCAGCGAGAGGAAAGGTGGTGGCCGCTGGAATTCGTGGACTGGAGTCATCGGGCGGAGTCCCGGTAGACGGTCAGATCGAGGGATAGCGCCGGACCGGCCATTAATTTATCCACGAACCAACACCAACGAACACGAACGAAACCGTTCTGTTCGTGTTCGTTGGTGTTAGTTCGTGGACAAATTAATGGCCGGTCCGGCGCTATCGCCCGCTCTGACCGTCAGCCGGGACTCGGCCGAACCGGTCAAGGCGTTTTGATGAGCAATATCTTTATCATCGGATCAGGCTTGAGTGCGGTATCCGCCGCAGTCGCGCTCGTTAACAGGGGACACAAGCCCACCATTCTCGACGTCGGGCTAGGCCCGGAGCAAGAAGCCGTCGAGTTGAAGAATGAACTGGCCGGGTGTCTGCCGGGTCATCCGAACTGCCAGGCCCTCGATCAGCTGAAGCAGATGGACCGCGCTTCGGCGTGCGGGATTCCCCGAAAACGTTGGTTTGGCTCCGATTTTCCGTTCCGCAGTCTGGAGAAAGACTGCCAGGTTGAGTCTGTCGAGGCATCCATGGTCCGGTCGTATGCCGAAGGCGGCCTCAGCAATGTCTGGGGTGCCGCCCTTCAGAAAGTTACCGCGAGCGACGTCGAGCAGTGGCCGCTGGCTCTCGAGGAATTGGCCCCCTATTACGACCAGGTCCTGAACTTCTTGGATTTGAACGGAAATCCGGCAACAAACCGATTGCCCTCACTTCGACTCAGTCTTCAGGCTCGCGCCCTGCTGGACGACCTCGAGTCGCATCGTCAGAAACTAGCCCGCCAAGGGATTAGTTACGGGCCGTCTCAGTTGGCCGTGCGCAGCCAGAACGGGGGACCGATTCCCGGGTGCGCCTATTGCGGTCTTTGCCTGTCCGGATGCCCTTACGACTGCATTTATACCGCGGCAGGGACGCTCAGGCAACTCCGGGAAATGGGCAAGATCCGCTATTTTCCCGGACTTTTTGTCGAAAAAATTCTGCGCACGGGGAACCAACTGGCAGTTGAAGTGTGGAATCTGCACGAAAACCGCAGGGAAGCTCTGGAAGGCTCCCTGATCCTGGTCGGGGCCGGCCTGCTGTCCACGGCCAGGATCTCGCTGGAGTCCCTGAGTTACTATGACCGGCCGCTCACGATTCGACACAGTGACATGTTCACTCTCCCGTTTCTCCGATTTCGCGGTGATGCGGGCGTCTTCACGGAAGCCTTGCATACTCTCTCCCAGGTTTTCATTGAACTGGAAGACCTGGAAATCTGCGCTCGTCGCGTCCACCTGCAGGTTTACACATACAACGACTTGTATCTTCCCCTTCTTGAGAGCAGGTTCGGCGCGGCTGGCCGTCTGTTACATCACCCCGTGCGCGCGTTGGTATCGCGGCTGCTGATCATTTTCGGGTACCTGCCCTCCGACGTTTCTTCATCAATAGAGATCGTCCTCCCTTCAGGCGGCTGCAGGAAAGTGGTGCTGCTTGGAAAGCCAAATGCTCGTTCGGTGGTCGCCTCTCGAAAAGTTGCATGGAGGCTGCTCCGTCGTTTCAGAGAGTTCGGGGGAATCCCTCTCGTCTTTCAGATGGCTGCCGATCTACCCGGCGGCGGGTACCATAGCGGAGGGCTGTTCCCAATGAGCTCCGAGCCCGTCTTTCCTGCGACCGACTTGTTGGGACGGCTGCCGCTATTCGAGCATGTGCATTTGATTGACGCGAGCGTACTACCCGACGTCCCGGCCATTCCCACCGCTTTCACGGTCATGGCGAATGCCTACAGAATAGCTTCACTCTGCCCGGTGCCGGAATGAGCCGAGAGATTTCTCCGCATCCACGCTTTCGGTTGTACACGACGGCTGACCACTACCGATTGCCGCTATCGGCACTCTTGCGAAAACCCGGCGGAGGCGAAGAAACGGCGAAATTCGAGAGCGCCGTTTGCCGGCATCTGAGGGTTGAGCATGCGGTTTGTGTCCCTTCCGCCCGCATCGGAATCTACCTTTCTGTCCGCGCCCTCGTACCGCCCGGGAGAAAAGTGGTCCTTTCACCCCTGACGATCGCCGACGTGGTGAATATGGTCATAGCAGCCGGCGCGATCCCTGTATTTGCCGACGTTCGCCGCAACGGTTACCACATCGATCCCGAAGAAGTCGAACGGCTGGCGGGACCGGATACCGGCGCGGTGCTGATCACACATCTTTTCGGGGAAACAGCCGGCGCCTGCCGCCTCAGGGAAATTTGTCGAGCGCGCGAAGTGCCACTGATCGAGGACGCGGCACAGGCTTTCGGCGCCTCCGAAATCGGCCGTCCCCTTGGGACGTGGGGGGACGTCGGGGTATTCAGCTTCGGCCTCTTCAAGCACCTCACAACCTGGCGCGGGGGCATGCTCATCGCGCCGTCTGGAGCCTCGCTAGACGCGATTCGAAAGGAAGTCCGGCTTATGCCCTTGTTGGGGCGGTGGCGCCTCTTGGCTCTCCTCGGGTTCGGATTCGCCACTGGTTTTGCCACCCGGCCCTCGGTGTTCTGGCGGTTAGTCTACCCGGTGTTCCGATGGGCCTTTCTGCACAAGATCGGCTTGATTAATCGGCTCGTCGATCCCGAAGCTGGGGCCCGGCGGCTGGACTCGATACCTCGCCCATACCTGGGGCGCATGACCGAGGCGCAAACACGTCTCGGGTTAATGGGGCTCGAGCGCGTGGATGACGAAAATGAGATAAGACGATCGAATGCGGAACGCTATCGAGCCGGCCTCTCAGGACTCGAAGGCCTGATTTTGCCTGCCGACAATCCCTCCGCCTCGCCCGCGTTCCCATATTTTCCGGTACAGTGCCCGAACAGAGATCAGCTGCTTCGGTGGGCATTCGAGCGGCGTCGTGATTGGCCCACGCACGGGTTGCGCAACTGCGCAGACCTCCCCGCCTTCCGTTCATTCCACCGGGATTGCCCAAACGCCCGCCAGGCGTCAGAATCGCTGATCCTGCTTCCCACCTATCCCCGCTACCCGCTAGCCGAAATCGAGCGGAATATTAAGGTGATCAGGGAGTTCTTTGGAAGCTCAGCCATGCTCTCACGGGCGTCCTTCACCTCAATTCCGTTATCCGAATTCGCCGATACTCCATCTGTCCCCGATCACCCTCGAGCCCGATCGGACCCGATTTCGGAACCGGCATCGCCTCTTCCAGCACTTCGCCGTTACAGGTAGCGCGGGCGGTTGTGCCGGTTACAGTGACGACGATCTCATTCCAATCCTGTGGCTTGTACGCCCTGAGTCCGGTATAGGGCCCGGCCAGCACATAATCCCGACATTGCAGTTGCGGTCCGCGAATGTAGATACCGCTGTCGGCGTTCGGCGTGGCGCGAAATTCGAGCTTAAGAACAAAGTCTCTGCCGAACTCGCGCTTCGTCCAAATCTGCTGAATCCGGCGTCCTTCCGCCGGGACAGTTACAACCACCCGGCCGTTCCGGGCTATGAAACGCCCGTCTTCCGAGGAATTGCGGCCGGACAGATCCGATGATTTCGTGACGATCGGCCAGGCCGCGGCCTCCGGATCGCTCGCCTGCCACCGGTTGCGCAGCTCGATATCCGCCTGACTGGTCGGACGAAAACCCCAGCCGGTCAGATCTCGTCCATTGAAAAGAGTTTTAAAGCCGGCCTCCGGGACGAAGGGGTCAGGCTGGGCTTCGAGGAAACCGAGGGTGGCGAGTATGGGACGCAGCGCTGCCGCCCATTTGACATAGCCGGCGTCGTTCGGGTGGAGCAGATCTGGAAACTCCTCGCTCTTCGCGTCACCCTGCTCGTTGGCAAAAAGGGACCAGGTGTCGAGCACCGTGACCGTCGGATGGTTCCGCGCCATTTTCTCATACAGCTCGTTGATTGCACGAATCTTGTCGGCGGGCCGCTTCTTGGTGGCTGAACTGGGAAAAACGAGGCAAAGAACGACCGGCATCTGTTTTCTGTGTTTCTCGAAGGCCGCCATGATCAGCCTCACATTGGCGGCGATTGTGTCCGGCGAGGCCTGCTCCTCGAGGTCGTTGGTCCCAAGCAGCATGACGACACCAAGAGGGTTGAGCGCAAGGACGTCTTCCTGCAAGCGAATCAACATGCCGCGCGTCGTGTCGCCACTGATACCCCGGTTGGCAACCTTCACTCCGGGGAAAGCACTGGCCAGCCGGTCGCCCCATCCCTGGGTGATCGAGTCTCCGAGGAAGACGAGCGCATTTTGATCCTGGGGCACCTGCCCGGCCCACGCACTCCGTCGAGTCCGCCACAGATCTCGAAACCACTGGTACCGGCGTATGGGACCGGAACCGGGCAAACCTTCATCGGTTTCCGGGATTTCGAACCGGGTGGCTTGAGGAACAGCCGGGGCGGTGTTTTGATAGGCCAGGCCGATCGAGATGGAGACGGCCAAGAGAATCCAGCCGACAAGCGCTTTGAGTCGATTCATGACCTACATGATGGGTGGGTCAGTGTGAGAGATCAAGTCCGAAACGCGGTGGGTCAGGGGTTTGGAATGATGTGTTTGGATTGGAGAGCGGCAAGCGTGATCTCTCGACGGAACACATCGCCGTTCCTGTCGAGAGCTCTGAGCAAGCCCGCTTGCGACAGGGGCGGCCAGCGAGTAAGAAACGAATTCCCGACGGTCCATATGTCCTCTTTTTGGCGGTCGCGGCTCCCGATTCAGCGGTCAGCGATCACCGGCATTCCTTCCTCGGCGCCCTGGCTGCGCACCCCTCCGATGTCGGGAGCATCCTTTTTTGGCAGCCAGCGGGCCAGCTCAGCCTTTTTCGCGGAGTACTCAGGCTTGCCGGCGAGGTTCGCCCATTCGAACTCGTCCCTCGCCTCGTCGTACAGTTCCTCGTCACCGTTCGCGTACCGGATGTATCGCCACCCTTCGCTCCGGACCGCGTGGTTCATGAACTCGTAAGTGGTGATCGCCGGCGTGGACCAGGCGGCGGCGGGATCGGCCAGCAGTTTCCTGATGCTGTGGCCGTCGACATGCGCGGGCTTCTGAACGCCGCACAGTTCCGTCAACGTGGGGTAGATACACATGTCATCGACGGTGCGATCGCATCGCACGCCGGCCTTGGTCAGTCCGGGCACAACCCATATCATCGGGGCACGCGTGGCCTCCTCCCATAGGCTAAACTTGCGCCAATGGTGCTTCTCGCCGAGGTGCCAGCCGTGATCGCTCCAGAAGCAGACAATCGTGTTGTCCTTGTATTCTGATTTGTCGAGGGCCTCCAGTAACCGACCGACCATGGCGTCACAGAACGTGATCGTTGCCAAATAAGCACGCACGGCCTCCTTCCAGCGCCCCGACTTGAGCATTGGCTCGTGGTCGGTCTCCGGGTGGGCCATCCGTATGCCGGATGGCGGGATATCGTTCATGTCATCCTCGCGGTAAGGCGGCAGCTCGATTGTTTGCAGCGGATGCATGTCGTAGTACTTGCGCGGCACGTTCCACGGCATGTGGGGCTTTTTGATGCCAACCGCCAGGAAGAACGGCTTGTCGTGCTTCTTCTGCAGCTGCTCGATTCCGTAGGTCGCTATCCGGTAGTCCTGCATGTCCTCGTCACTGCAGTCAAGCGGGGCAAACTTGATCCCTCCAACTCCGTCGTCGGTCCCTTTGGGAACCGGGTTGGCGCCCGGTCTCTCGAGGTAGTCGTCCCACTCGCTGCGACGCGTGAAAGCCTCGTGATAAATCTTGCCCGAACCGCAGACAAAATAGCCGGCATTGCGAAAGGCGGTGGTCAGCATCTTGTCCTCGGAGATGACCGTCCGCCAATCGTTGTCGTTTTCGTAGACCCCGGTCGCGCTCGGGCGCAGGCCTGACATGAGTGCCGCGCGGGAAGCATTGCATACAGGGGCAGGGCAATAGCCACGCGAGAACCAGACACCACGGCTTGCCAGGTTGTCGATATGGGGAGTAATGGTCTGGCGGTTCCGGCCCAGGTATCCGACCCAGTGGTTCAGATCGTCAATCGCGATGAACAACACGTTGGGTCGTGTCCCGGATGCGGCCCGCTGTGCGGCCGTCAGCCGATCGAGCGGCAATGCAAATCCTGCCGCGCCCATCCCGGCCGCCTTCAGAAATCCCCTCCGATCCATGTTGCGCTCCTTTCGGTTACTGGCCGCACAATATCAAGATTGGCCGCGAAGAGCTACCGGTTTTCGGGTAACCGCAGGCCGGTCCCGGGAATCGAGAACATTAAGGCGAATGCGGTGTCAAAGTTGGTAGAGGAGGAGGTATGAGAAGCGTCTATCAACGTCCTCGGCCGAAGGCCACGATCAACATCACGCCCTACATCGACATCCTGCTCGTGTTGCTGATCATCTTCATGGTGATCCAACCCTCGAATCAGTTTCAACTGGGGACAAGGGCCCCGGGCAAGCCCGCCATCGTGTCGCCGCAAACCCGGTTTGACACGATTGTGGTTTCGATTGACCAGCAGGCGAACATCGCCATCAACACTCAGCCTGTCTTGTTCTCGGATCTGGGGAAGACCCTCTTTGATATTTTGAATGCCCGGGCGGATCGGACTATCTTCATCAAGGGAACGCCTCCTGAACTGCCGTTCGGTGACGTCGCACGGATCATTGACATCGCGAAAGGAGCAGGGGCGGGGGATATCGGGTTGATTTGAGGAAGCAGGAAAAAAAGGCCCCAAGTAACCTTTAGAACACCGACCTGACCTTGTCCAGACTTTCAAATGGACTCGTATCCGGTGCTTCGTTGGTCTCTTGGGGCCAATTCCTATTGTGCCGGGTGCTGCGAGGCAGTTCAAGAGAAGCGGAAAAAAAAATAGTAAGCGCGGCGGTTGATTGACTCGTGGGCGACGACCGGAGGAAAGGACCTCAAGGACCTCAAAGACCTCAAGGATTAGGAGATTAATGAGTTTTTAGTCCTTGAGGTCCTTGAGGTCCTTGAGGTCCTTTCCTCCGGCCGTCTCGCTCGCGAGCCAATCAACCGCCGGATCACACCGAATACGGGCAGTTTGGGTAGTCCAGCTCCGCTTGCCCTTCGGCCTCGTTGAAAAGCGGCAGGCACGAGGACGCCAGTTGCCGCAACTCGGCAACGTCATTCTCCGTCGCCGGTTGGTAGGATTTTGCCGCTTTAATAGCTTTCTCAACCAGGTCCAGCCAGGAAGGCGGAATCCCGGCCACCAGTCCCTTCAGTGATAGAGTCCATCGGATCGCCCGGGCCACTTCCTGGTCGGTCTCAGTGCAGCGGTACCACCACTCTCGGGGACGCGCCGCGCCCTGCGGCCAGCTCCCGTGACTTAGCGGTTTTATCGAAATGAGTCCGGCACCCTGTTGGTTGGCCAGTTCCATCACTTCTTTCCCGAATCCATGCAGGAAGAACTCGACGAAGTTGATTGGGAACATGACCGAGTCGAACTGAAATCCCTTCATCGCCTCCAACGCCGCCACGGTTGTGTGAGCCGAAAATCCCAGATGCTTTACCTTACCCTGTTCCCTGGCCTTTGCAAATGTCTCGAGGGCCCCCTTGGGGCCGAGCACTTGCTTGACTTCCTCGTGCGTTCGCAGGTGGTGGAGTTGGTAGAGATCAAAGTGGTCCGTCTTGAGCTCCGTGAGCGAGTGTTCCAGTTCTCGCAGTGAGCCTTCTCTGTCCCGCTTGTTTGTTTTGCAGGCAAGGAAGTACTGGGTCCGGTCAAGCCCCTGCAAACCGATTCCCATTCGGGTTTCACACAGGCCTCTGCCGTAGGCTGGAGCCACGTCAAAATAGTTGAGGCCGTTCGCAAAGGCATCGTGAAGGGCCTTCGTGCAGCGAGCCTGATCGTACTCCTTTTGTGAGAGGGCCAAGCCCGGGAAGCCGATGATCGAGACGCTGCGGCCCGTCCGGCCGAGGACTCGCCGTGGCATACCCGCCACGGTTTCCTGGATCGCCGCCGGAGCCAGAGCGGCAAGGATGTCGGCCTGCGAGAGCGCGGCAGCCCCAGCGGTCGCGCCCACGAACTTCAAGAAATCGCGTCTTTCCATGGTTAACCTCGAAACGATGGTAGCATTTTTGGCTGATTCCGACGTTGCGCCTTGACCGGCGCCGCCCCTTACGATGCCGCCTTCTCAAACAAAAAAACGGGTTGCGGGGGGAGTACATCTTCGGTGGCCACCCGGGTGCGGCACAAGTCTTGCTGATCCGGCGACCATCCGAGGACGGAGAGACTACCGCCGGTGGCCTGGGCCGCTTCCGTCGCCCGCGTCTCCTGATTCAGCATGATGATCAAATGGAGGGGGCGCGCGTACACCCGATGCAAGCGAACGATAGTCTCCCACAATCTGCAGAGATCCCTGAAGGCCGCCTCGTCCAACTCGTGAGCCGCGTCGTCGAACACCAGGCACGTGTGCAAGAACCGGCCATAAGTCAGGTAACGGGTGAAAAACCAGCCAAGCCCGAGAACGTGGACCTCCGACTGGTTCAGAATGTAACGGGCCAGCCGTCCTTTCACTTGCAGGGTAGACCTCTGTTCACCGCGTTTCGAGCTGACGTCGATCGAGGGGCGCTCGGGCAGCAACCAGGGGGCCGGCGTCAGGTTCAGATAGAGCTCCGACCAAAGTGCAGCCAGCGTGCGAGGTAGATGCTGGTTAACGATGTCCGCCAGCAGCGCCGTCAGTTTCTCCTTGACCGGCTTCCAGTTGCTCGGCGCCTCAAACATCTGCCGGGCGTCCCGAAATTGCCAGGTTAGTTCCCTGGCCACCCGCCCGGCCTCGCTTTCCACATCGGCGCTTGCCGGGATAGCCGGAACTTGCTTCAGTGCTGCAATCACGGCGAACAGTTCTTCGCGCTGCGACCGGACCGCAATCCACTCGCTAAAGTTCGCCTGCGCAGGGATCAGCCACCGGAGCGCATCCGCAAGGCGAGCTTGCTCCGCGGCGTTCACCGGGCACTGAACCTGACCGAGCCCCGCCAGACCCTTCTGCACTTCGTCGATCTGCCTTTTCAAACCGGCGTATTCGCCCCGTAACCTGTCGCGTTCGGCTGTCGTCTGCTCCCGCAGGGATTCGATTACAGCCGCAACCCCGCCCTTGTCCGCGTGATCGGCGCCACAGGTCGGGCACTGGCCGGGGTGCTGTTTTCCCCAGGTTTCCTTCACGTAGGCCTCGACCTGGGTCAGGTGATCAAGGTGCCGGGCGAGGTTCCTCCCCTGCTCGAGGACTCGCTGCTGCTCTGCCTGCAGACGGTCGAAATCTTTCGCGAGGCTCTCGGCTTGATCGGAGGATGGTCCTTTCTGGAGAAGGGGCCCGCTGGTAGACCGCCGCTCCAACCATTCGCCCCAGTTGGCGATCCGGGCTGCCACCTGATCGAGATCCTGGCGAAGCGACCCGATTCGGGCCTCGACGTTCTTCAAAACCTCCATTGAAAGCGCACTGAGGGCGTTCAGCTCCTCAAGCCAGCCCCGTATCTCCGACTCGAGGTTCCCGGGGCTTCGGTCCATCTGAGAGAGACGGACGGCCAGCGCATTTCGACTCGACTCGTTGCCCCACTCCTGCCAACGCCAAGACAGTTGCGCACCAACCTGGATCGTATCGAGCCAGTCGACCAGGGGGCGGGGAAAGCTCGGCAACGAACGATCGATCTCCCGCCTGGCTATGCGCTCAAAGGCCGTCTCAAGCTTGGTAATCGAGGCCGAGAGACCAAACGTTCTGAGAAAGTCCTGACGGTTTGTGTTGGCTTCAAGCACCCGGCTTTCGACGTACCCGTCGACTTGATCGGCCAGACCCGAGTATCCGCGCAGAATGCGCGCTCCGAGCTCCTGGGCGGACCT
>Ga0105092_10001429_pt1 | contig 12829 bp, 9 predicted proteins | sample PPLLak2March2015_FD_87021 | JGI IMG/M metagenome (GOLD analysis project Ga0105092, IMG submission 87021) | Freshwater sediment microbial communities from Prairie Pothole Lake near Jamestown, North Dakota, USA - PPLs Lake P7 Core (1) Depth... | ecosystem: Environmental > Aquatic > Freshwater >... | reverse complement strand
CTCTGCTTCATTCACCTGATCACCAGGTTTCAACTCACCAGAACTTAACGATCTTAAGATCGCATTGGTTACTTGATCACGTAATACGCTTGAACTGATCGAATCAATTTCAACAGGCATCTTACCTATCTCCTGGGCAATTGCTAAATAAAAACATTTACTTATACGTTTCGTATCATCAAAATTCTAATCTATCCTACAACCAGTTTACCCGCCTCAGAATCGATGGATGCTGTCACATCAATAAATTCTTTCGTCGTGATTGAATAACCCAGCATACTTTCGATCCACTTTATTATACGATCAGTGAACGAATAACCTATGGCTTCATCCTCTGGGATTTCGATGGCGCGGACTGCATCCCGGAGTAGAACCACCTGATAATTCAATTCAAATGCATCGATGATAGTACAGAGCAGGCAAACACTGGCGTCAAAACCAGCACAAAACAGCGTACGAACGTCAAGGTTTCGTAAGAGTGTATCGAGGCGAGTATCTTTAAACCCGCTGTAAAAGTGCTTGCGAATAAAATAATCACCGGGTTGAGGCGCTACGATTGGAGAGATATTCAATAAGTGAGCACACTCGGAGGAGTTATATTCGAGTGGATCAACCAGACCTTTTGCTTCACTGAGTAATACTTCCATGTTCGTCTGGAGGCTGCGTCCCATTACCTTGCCAAATTCAGAACGGTTGATTGCGATATTTGGTGAGGAGTTATGAGCATAAACTATTGGCATCTTCGCCAGGCGGGCGGCTTTTAAGGCAGGAGCGATATAGTTGATTGTTATATCGTCCCAGGGTTTATTCTTCTCTGCGTTAAAACTCGGATGATCTTTTACTTCATTCGATTCCGGGAATCCATGCCCGTAAACGTCGACAGCAAGGAAAGCAGCACGGTCGAAATCGATTTCAAAGCTCTCTTCAACATGACCGAGATATCGCTCGGGTGGGTAGAGTTGGTAATAGCGTCCGTTAACTGTTATAGGTCGCATAATCTAGTCTCCTCTTAAATCCTCGCACAAGACAATACGAAAAAACGGCTACCGATAACCGCCGGTACGCAAGTGATCGATGCCGACTGCGATTATCAAGGCAATACCGCTGGCAATCTCCTGCCAATAGGCATTCACATTATTCAAGACCAAACCATTACGAAGGGTCCCTAAAATCAAAACACCCATCAGCATTCCCTGGATCGATCCACCTCCACCAGCCAAAGCAGTCCCACCCAGGATTGAGGCGGCGATCATATCCAGCTCCGTCCCGGCATTAGCGTTCGGGATCATTGTGCCCAATTTTGAAAGCATTACCAATCCGCCCAGAGAAGCTGAGACCGCGACGATCATAAACAAGGCCAGGCGGTGCCGGTCGATATTGATCCCCGCCAAACGGCTTGCCAAAGGGTTACCGCCAACAGCATAGGTATACCGGCCAAACTTGGTGTGGCGTAAAACGATATATGCAATGATCATGACAATGATCATGACAATCACAGCAGATGGTAAACCGATCACCTGCGACCGGCCCAACCAGCGAAAACCTTCGCTATCAATAGCGTGCGACTTTCCCCCTGTTAGCAGGAAAGCAATCCCACGAAACACACCTGCAGTAGCCAGTGTACCAATAATGGGATTTATACGTAATTTCGTCACTAAAAGACCGTTGATAAGTCCACAAATCACACCAACACACAAACCAACCAACATCGCCAGAACGGGTGGAAACCCGAACTCTAAAGACATAAGGCTGGTCACTACTGCAGAAACATCCGCAACAGCCGCGATGGATAGATCAAACACACCGCCAATCAAACCGATTGTTACTCCTGTGGAGACGACACCCATGATAGCAACCGAACGGCCGATGTTTAACAGGTTGCGGGTGTTCAAAAAATGGGGAGACGTTATCGTGAACACAGCCACCATAATGATCCAGGCAATCAGCAAAGCAAATCCTTCTTTCAAGAGTAGTTTGTGCAGGATTTGAGATAAGGTTTTCCTTTGCCCTATGATTTGGGTTTCGGCAGATGATCCTATTGAACCCACAGCAGCCTCCATATCAGAACAAAATGATTCATCAGAAGAAAATTTCCTCTATGCTTTGTAGATCGAATAACCAGCCTAGCTGCGTTCCTTTAGTCCTTCGATCGCACATTCCATTAGCTTCTCTTGGGTAGCGCCTTTCCAATGAAACTCGCCGGTGATCTTACCGGAACTCAATACGACTATCCTATCTGCGATAGCGAGAAGCTCAGGCATTTCCGAAGAAAACATGAGGATTGCACAGCCTTCTTTGCACAGGTTGTCGATAAGCTTATAAATCTCGACCTTCGCACCAACATCCACCCCACGTGTAGGCTCGTTCAGGATCAAGATCCTGGCTTTTGTATCCAACCAGCGTGAAAAGATCACTTTCTGCTGGTTTCCTCCGCTGAGACTGCCAATACTCGTCTCTTGCGAGGTCGACCGGATATCTAAAGTACGAATCCAATCTGCGGCACTGGCCCTCTCTGTCTTCTCGTCGATGAAGATCAGGCTCTTGAGATATTTATCGATGCTCCCAATCGTCAGATTTTTGCGTAGAGATAGCGGTAGGATTAAGGCTTCTGCTTTACGGTCTGCTGGTACATACCCTAATCCAAACTGTTTTGCTCGGTGAGGAGATGTAATATCTACAGGACGGCCATGAATGATGATCTTTCCTGATTTTGCCTGAACAGCGCCGAAGATGGTATTGGCAAGCAGGCTCCGGCCCGATCCCATCAAACCATAGACACCGAGCACTTCACCAGCAGCGATCTTCAGATTAATCTGGTGCAGACCAGCAGAACACAATTCTTTAACTTCGAGTAAGGTCTCGCCAGGATCTACCCGGTTACGTGGGTACATATCTTTGAGTGATCGACCGACCATCATCTGCACTAATTGCTGGGCTGTAGTGTCCTCCAGCGAGATAGTTCCTATCTGTTTTCCGTCTCGCAAAACTGTAACCCGGTCAGCGATCTCCAAAATTTCAGGGATACGATGGGTTATATATATAATTCCAATCCCATCCTGGACCATCTGTTTGAGGAGATCAAACATCACCCTGGTTTCTGATTCACTGAGCGCGGCGCTGGGCTCATCCATGATCAATATTCGTACTTCGGATGTAAGCGCCTGGGCAATCTCGACTAACTGCTGTTCACCGGGGGTGAGTTCTCCTGCTTTCGCCTTGGGGTTAATCGTCGCATGAAACTTTTTAAGGATCTCGGCAGACCGCTCCCCTAACTCCGTCCAATTAACCATCCCAGGAAGCTTACCGCTGGGCAGGTTTCCCAGAAAGAGGTTTTCTTCTACGCTCAGATTTGGAAGCAGGTTCAATTCCTGGTGGATGACTCGGATTCCGAGCATCTGCGCTTCACGTGGAGTGTTGATACTTACTTTTTGGCCTTCAACCCACAGCTCTCCCGAGTCGGGCTTATAGACTCCACCGATGATTTTGATCAGTGTAGACTTTCCTGCACCATTCTCGCCCAAGATCGCATGGATTTCGCCTTTGCGGAGCTCAAAATCCACCTCGTCCAGCGCTTTCACGCCTGGAAATATTTTTGTCAGTGCTTTGGCGGCTAGCAAGATATCTGCCTCCATTCTGACTCCTTATTTTCGAATGGCTGGGGATCAGGGGAAAAGATCCCCAGCCATTCTCAGGGATAGTTATTGTTCCGGATAGTATTCGGTGAGGTTATCTGCGTTCATGAAAACGTGCTTGATGAACACCTCGGGAGCAACTTGCTTGCCGGCAATTACATCGCATCCGAGTGGGATCAAATCAAAGCCGTAATTCTCAGGAAGGAAGAGGGTAGTGCCCGCAAAACCTTCCGGGATGCCAGTACGAAGAGCATTGATGGCAACTTCATCTCCGCCAATTCCGCTTGCCAGCACATCCCGATCCGCTTGTTCAGCGTAGTTCAGGGCTGCCACCGCATTTGTATCACCCAACATTCCTACCAGGATACGCTCTGCATCAGCATAGCTTTCTAGCATAGTAGAAACACCCTCTGCTGCTTCGTCAGCATTCACACCACCAGGGAATCGAACGATTTTATCCTCGGTCAAATCGGGCAAACCTTCCTTGATACCGGCGATGATGCCCAGTGTCCGTTCCTCAAGTAATTGCTGTCCAGCCAGGTCCTGAGACTCCACTAATGCCAAATCAACCGGATTATCGCCCCACTTCGCTTTTGCTGCTTCAGCAAGGCCTAACCCTGCTTGCCGTCCAGCTTCATAGTTATCAGCACCGTAATAAATTGTGCCTGGGATTGGAATATCGATCGCAACAACAGGCAGACTGGCCTCTGCGAAAATGTCCCTTAATACATAGTTCTGCTGTTGGTAATAATTGAACTCAAAAACGAGGTCGATATCGTCACGTGAGGCGAGGATTTCAGCATTCTCGACGGCTTTCGCTGCATCAAACGCATTATCCAAGAAAATTAACTCTACGCCATATTCTTCCGCAGCTTTTTGCATCGATTCGTCAACCATTGCAATGAAAGCAAACTGGCTGCCAAAACTGGCATACGCCATCTTTGTACCTTCACAACTGAATGGCTCAGCGGTCTTCTCAACCTCAACAGTCTCTACAACTGTTACTGGCACTTCTTTAATAACTTCAACTTCAACTGTTTCTTTCACGATAATAGTTTCAGGCGTTGGTTGAACTGTTGGGGAAGCGCAACTGGAAATAACCATTGCGAGGACGAGCAGGATCGAGAACAAAAGGCACGATCGCTTGTTATTCATTTTTCTACTCCTCTCGAGGTAGTGACTGACACAATTGGTTTTTATGGATGGTTAGAGTGAACAAGAAATACTTTAGCCAGGTGAAAGCAGAAGATTTTTATGAATAACTTTTCACCTCCTGAAGAGCCAGAAACAAGGATATATTTAATTTGGTATTTGCAATTCGGTGCAGCCATTAAAGGGTAGCATATAAAGTGTCAAATGTCAACAGTAGACATTTGACACCTTCTTTTTTTCGTGATATTATCCCAATACCCATTCCTCAGCAAAGCAACTATAGGAGAAATCATGGTAAATACGCCTGATTTTCAAGGAAGACTACTGAAGGCGATTTTTTGTGAGGGAGAACCAGATCGTGTTCCTATGGTCGAAGCAGGAATCGCCTTACCCATCAAGGAACGATTCCTTGGATATCCAATAACAACACTTCAAGATGAAATAAGCTTTTGGTCAACGGCGGGCTACGACTTTATTCCACTCGAATCTGGCCTGCGCACAATAATCGACGCTGCGATACATCACGAGGGAACAGGGCGTTTTGATGCTTCACATCATGAACATCCTCAGGTAAAAGCAGCCAAAGAGTATGCCATCAAGCGCCTGCATCCATTAAGCCTGTCAACCCTGAATGACCAGGGTGTGCGGAGGACCTGGGCTCCGGAAGGCAAGGGTTTCATTACCACAATGGAAGATTTTGAAGAATTCCCCTGGCCATCTCCTGAGGATCTGGACTTTGAAAAATTCCGGCAAATTCCATCAATGCTTCCACCTGGCAGCGGAGTTTTGTGCTTTGGTGGGGCAATTTTTTCCTGCCTGACCCTGATGATGGGGATGGAGGAATGTCTGATTTCGATGTCCAAGGGCACTGAGTTGTTTACTCGCCTGCTCCAAAAAGTAGCAGATTTTCAAATAAGAACGATTGAGATTTTGTTAAAGATCGGGACGATTGGGGGATTATGGATCAACGATGATATGGGGTTTAAATCGCGTACCCTGGTGAACCCGGCGTTATACCGGAAGTACACTTTCCCATACTATCGTGAGATTAAATGCCTTCTTGAACAGAAGGGGCTGCCTCTCCTGCTTCATTCGGACGGGAATATCACTGAAATTCTACCCGATCTGGTTAAGATCGGATTTAATGGCATCCATCCAATCGAACCAGAGTCAATGGATATCATTCAGGCCCGCGAGATTGTTGGTCCTAAGGTTTGTTTGATCGGCAACCTATCGCTGGTCCATCCATTGGGGCTCGGGACACCAGAACAAGTATCGGAGGCAAGCAAAGCACTTATCCGGAGTATGGCACCAGGGGGTGGATATTGTTTCAGTTCAGGAAATTCAATTCCTGATTATATACCCTACGAGAATTGGATCGCAATGCGCAATACAGCTCTCGATGTAGGTGTCTACCCTATCGTGTAGTGGCGGGGCAGCTGAGGTGAATATTTCGAGATAATCAGACTATCTCTTAAATTAAGATAGCGGATACCACCCGTATTTATCCACACTCTTCTCAAAAGCTTGCAAATGTTCCGGAGGATATGGCAAGCTCTGGTCCTGACAGCAAAAATAACCGCCCTCACGCCCGAGTTGTCCAATTCGCTCTTTCACTTCAGCCTCGATCGCTTCGATTGGCCCTTCCATAACTGTTTTTGAACTCACACAACCCTGAAGAGCCAGGCGTCCCTGAGTGATCGTACGAACACGACTCAGATCGTTAGCGGTTGCCTGCACCGGGTTGAGCACATCGGCGCCAAGCTGGATAAGCATCTCAACAATTGAATCCACATTTCCACACGAGTGGAAATTGATCAGTACTTGATGCTCTTTGTACAGACCGAACAAGCGCTGGTATTCGGGAACGAGAAATCGATTTACGATCTTTGGACCCAACAATGGCCCGCGCTGCGCGCCCAGGTCGTCACTCATTTTTACCATCCGCACCCCTGCTTTCAGGTAATGCTTAGCGATACCGAGCTGGAAGTCCATTATTCGATGCAGTACATCTCGGACAAAATCCGGTTCGGTATAGAAATACACCATCAGGTTTTCCATGCCCACCAGCATATAGGCTTTCTCCCAAAGCGTATCACGATGAGACCCGGTGATCCATTGGTCGCTGCCGGGGAAAGCTTCCGCCAGCCGGTAAATTTGCCCGCAGATGTGATCGTCTTGTGAATTTGGCCAGCGGTATGTTCGCAGTTGTTCGACCTTCGCCAACGGATACTCCTCCGGGAGTCCCATCACACCGTCGAGCTCTTTGTGCCAGCCGGTTCCCCAGATGTCTTCCCAGCGCGATCCAACCGGGTGGTCATCACCTATCCCTGAATAGCCTTCATGGTCGCAGCCCCGGTAAGTGATCAGGTAATCTGGTGGGCGTATCATCACATATTCTGGATGGTCAAAGCGGATAATCCGCAGGGCATTCTCGATTGCGTCCATTACCGCCTCTGCCCCAATCCAGCTTCATAGAACAATACTCTTCCTGCAGCCTGTCCAATAAAGGCAAGTAAAAACGAGATCCATAGCAACAAGAAATTAGCTGAGCCAATACCTAATATCACGCCAAATATCAGCATCAGGCCAAGATGGACAGTCCTGACGCTAGCAGGAACCACGCCAGGGTGATGAATATCCCCATACCGGCGCAATATTTCGATTCTATTCCTGCGTACTGGCAGCCAGTAACGCAAAATCGACAAAGTGAGTTCCACCAGCAAAGCCAGCTCCATCAGGACGACAACGGTAAATACATACTTAGAAAATGAATCCAGTGAAGAATAGAAAAGCAGCACCAGCCCTCCACCCAGCAAGATCGAACTGGCAAAAAATGACAGGTTGGTTAGCGGCGTGTTCCAAACCGGTACAACCGAGAGCATATAGGCTCGCCCCATCACGAGTACCAGGGCGAATGCGCTCATAGCTGCTGCGACTGTCAGCAGGCTGGGAGGTTGAAGACCGGATAAAACCAGAATACCGAGGATCAGCAGCAAACACCCGAACAGCGACACTGCCAGAATCTCACGGCTCAGCCAGGACGAACGCAGATTGCTCAACACCCGTAAAGCCCGCCCGGGACTGCCCAGGTGGAAAAAGGCCCCAAGCAGGCCGAATCCCAATAGCAGGCCGAGCACAGCAATTACCGGGAATGAAAGCAGCTCATCCGGACCAAACATCTGGAAAACGGCCAGGATCATATACGCGCCTGCTGAAGTCTGGGCGGAGAGTGTGAACATGACCAACGATCTTTCCCTCACATCACACCTCCTCCCGGTTGGCAATCTCAGCCGGCCAGATTTTGTTCGGTTTAGCAGATGGTTCTTTCAGAACAGGCAGCACTGCCCGAAATGCATCCCCGTGCGGACGGATCAGGAAAGCAGGTTGTGTAATTTCTTCGCCTGGCAAAGGATAGAAGTTATTTCCAGCCTTCTCTGCCTTTGGGTACCGGGCTGCAAGCTCTGCCTGGTCCCCATAATCGAGGGCCCGCATCGGGCAAGCAGCCACACAGGAGGGAGGTTTCCCCGCATCGATCTCCTCGACACAAAACGTGCACTTGGACATGTGCCCGGCAGCCGCATCAAACTGCAAGGCATCATACGGGCAGGCCCAACTGCAGTAGCGGCAGCCGATGCAGCGAGTCTGGTCGATCAGAACGATGCCGTCATTTCGCTTATATATTGCCCCAGTCGGACAGGCCTCCAGGCAGACCGGTTTCTCACAGTGATTGCAGGACATCGACAGGTTATAAGCAAAAATATCATGTTTCCAAAAGGTTTCAGCAGCCTGCCAATCGCCGCCATTGACCTCATATACTCTTCGCCATAGGATGCCGGTTGGCAGTCCGTTCCTGTCTTTGCAGGCTGCCTGGCATGCTTTACAACCGGTGCAGGCATTGGCATCGAAATAGAAGCCTAATTGACCGCCTTGTTTTGCTGGTGTTGCTCGAGCGGATGGCGATGTTGGTGCTTGGTGGAAAGCCGGAAAGCTTGCAGGTTTGATACCCGGTTCAGCCCTTTCGACCTGAACCATGATCGTATGCTGGGCGTTGCCGAACGCGAAAGGCGTCCAGCGTTCCGATGTGAGCACATTGATCGAGCCTCGCTGGTCCAGCCCATGCTCGTCTGGCGTCCACCAGGCGCCCTGTGGGACATCGACCACGCCCGGCATGATCCGCTTCGTAAGCCGTGCAGGAAGCACGATTGCCCCACGGTCATTGTAGACTTTTACAGCCTCACCGTCTTTAATTTGACGGAGCTCTGCATCCTTTGGATTAATGAAAATTCGCTGAGGAAAAGCCTCCTCCAGCCAGTCAACATTTTCAAGCGTCGAGTGTACCCGGTGCAGCGTATGGTGTCCAACAGCCTGAAGTGGATATGCTTCTGCTTCCTTCCCGAAAGGACTTTCCCACTCCTGGATATATTTTGGTATAGCAGGTATTTCTTCAGGCTGCCCCAACCGGTAGAGCCGTTCAGAGAAAATTTCTATCTTTCCCGAAGGGGTATCGAGCGGGTACCTGTCCGGATCACGGCGGAAATCGACGAAAGCGACGGCGGGCTCACTCACCAATCTCCCATAATACCCCAGGTTCGATCGCTCGAACGCATCGATATCAGGGAGTTCCGGAAACTTGCTTTCTCGAATTTGCTCAATGATCCAGCCGACCCAATCCCGTTCGCTTCGCCCCTGGGTATATTCTTGCCCCAATCCGAGCCGCTCAGCGATCTCTGCGCAGATCCGGTAATCGCTTTTGGTTTCGCCAGGTGGCTCCACGAGCTTCGGCATCAGCAGGATGTCATCATGGAACTTCCAACCGTCTTCCAGCCCCCAGGTCTCAAACTGGGTGCAGGTTGGCAGGAGGATATCCGCAAAGCGCCCGGTGGGGGTCAGGAAATTGTCCTGAACGACAATAAATTCCACCAGGCTTTCGTCTTTCAAGATCTCCGAGCTGCGGTTAATGTTAGCATGTTGGTTGACCAGGCAGTTGGAGGCAACTGCATAGATCAACTTGATATTGCTATCCAGGTGCTCAGCCCCAATGACTCCTTCATGTGCGCTCATCTCCGTACCGCGCAGCACAGCCTCCGTCCATAGGAAGACGGGGATTTTTACCTTCACCGGATTCTCACCCACCGGAAACATGAGATCGAGCGATCTGCCGACGGCTGGAAAAGCGATCCCGCCAGCCCAGCCGCCCTTCACGCCCACGTTCCCGGTTAGGGCAGCCAGGACGCAGCCTGCCCGCACCACCTGCTCACCGTATGCCCTGCGCTGCATACCGTACCCCTGGTACAGCACACCAGGACGAATAGTGGCATACTCGCGCCCGATTCGAGCGATCGTTTCGGCCGGAACACCTGTGACACGTTCAGCCCACTCCGGAGTTTTTGGGTTACCATCCCGGCAGCCCTTAATGTAATCGCTGTAGCTTTCCACATCTCCCAGTCCAAGTGGCATCTGGCTGGAATCGAAACCCACGCAGTGCGTCCGGACAAATTCAACATCGTACAGATTTTCCGTAAGCATGACATAAGCCATGGCGCTCATCATGGCGGTATCCGTTCCCGGGCGGATCGGGATCCATTCATTCGCTAATCCAGCCGCGCTCAAGCTCATACGCGGATCGATACACACCACCCGAGCCCCATTCTCGCGCGCCAGCCGGACGAAGTAATCGCTGTTGGTTTCGTCCCGCATCTCCGCCGGATTCCAGCCCCACATCAAAATATATTTCGAGTTCAGCCAATCCTGACGTTCATTGCCCGTATATTGGGTTCCGTAGATGGTAGGCGTTGCAGCCTGGATGGCAGCCCAGGAGTAGTTGTTGTAATAACCCAGGCAGCCGCCAAACAGGTTCATGAGACGCCGCGCCGGCAGAGAGCCGTTTAGCTGGTTATAGCTCCCGGTTCCATACGGGACAAACAAAGCGCTGTTACCGTTCCGGTCTTTGATCCGCTGCATTTCTCTAGCAACCGTATCAAGAGCTTCGTCCCATGAAATGCGCTCGAATTTCCCTTCACCGCGCTTCCCCACCCGCCGCATTGGGTAGAGCAGCCGGTCGGGATGATACTGTCGGCGCAGGTAAGACCGGCCGCGGACGCAGGCGCGCAGCTGCGGCGATCCCAGCACGTCTGGTCGATCGTCCGCATCCAGTCGCGTTATCACGCCATCCCGGATGTGCGCAATCAGCAGGCACCTGCCGCCGCAGTTATGCGCCGGGCAGCCCACCCGCACAAGTCGTTCTTCGGATTCTCTGGGGATTACCTGCGGCTTTGCTCTACGGAATAAGGAACGCATAGAAAGGTTTTCCTAGATCTGCAGCTCCCATAACTGCCTCATGATTTGGAGATGCCCCAGGTGGAGGGCGGTATGCTCCAATTGGATGGCTCACCCAACACAACATCGCCCACCCAGTAACGCTCTGATCCGCAAACGTGAACGACCAAGACGGTCATAGAATTCATATCGTCACCCGGTTTCCAGTCCAATGCCTCGACAGGAAGATCGGTGATAACTTGCCGAATTTCGTCATGCATGGCTTGAAACTGGCTGAACAGAGACTCAAAGAATGGTTTCATTTTCATAAACCTCCTTCAACTCCTCAAGTGACTGAACGGGCTGAATTACCTACTATTATTGTATTCTCAAAATCAAGAAAGCATAATTAACTGGCCCGAGAGGAACACATCCGGATCCGTTATAAACGGGTTCAATGTCCGGAACTTTCCCCTCCGCGTCTGGTGTCAGTCTCTGCCCATTCACATACACTTCTTTTCCCAACGGATCGGGGGCGCTGAGGGTATACACCTCGACCTCCCGCCCCTCTAAATCGAGGCGCAGCGTCTCCGTCTGGCTCAAATTCAGCGCCAAGATGGTCACAAACCCAGGACGCCTCTCTGTATTGTGTGCATAAACTCGCAGGTCAGGGCGAAGCGGCCGAACCTCCAGGTCGAGCACCTCGCTGCCCATCAGGCGCTTCCACAGCAGGCTGTTCCAGTAATCGGGGTTCGGCTCTAATGTCCTTTCGTCAAGCAGGCTGTAATCTGCTCCGGAAAGGTTCTGCCGCACAACCACTTTTTCTCCCATCCGCGCCATCAAACCAAGCTGGTCGAGCCACCAGATACCGGCGATAAACCGGTCGGACAGCCCAGGTTGGCCTCCGCACTGAGCATTGCCGGTCTCCTGGCACCAAACTTCTGCACTGGGCACGTACCGATCGCGGCAGCGGTGCACAAAGCGGCTCCACTTGCCAACCTCGTCCAGAAAATCCGGACGCAATGCCAGCGAAAGCGATGCACGCCGGGAAGCATAAGGGGAGCGGGTGGACTGCTGCGGGTAGTAATGCCAGGTGACAACATCCAGCATCGACCCGCCTTTTTGCATGAAACTCGGGAAAACCGGCATCAATTCGCCGGTGACTGGCCAGAAAGCACAGGCAGGACCAAGCATGCGGGCTTTTGGGTCGAGCTCATCCCGGAGAGTTCGCAGCTTCCTGTAATTGTCCGCAAGCTGGTCCATCGTGAGCCACATTCCATAGGCAAAAGGCAGATAATTAGGCTCATTCCCCAACCCCCAGGCAGTGACCGGAACACCGGTTTCACGACTGTATGCCATCAGCTCGCGAGCGTTGCTCGAATCCCACCTTCCGCGTGAATCGCGAGGCCCCGGCCCGGCGTTGAGCGTGAACATGATCTCCAGCCCGTTCTCCTTTGCAAATTGCGCCGCCGAATCCCACATCTGGCGAGTGAGGACATGATCGTATCTTGGCGGCATTGAGGAAACTTTGCCGGAGAGATCGTAGAAGACCTGATCCGAGGCAGTGCCGCCAATCCGCATGTAAGCGGGAGCCAGTTCACGGACGAGATTTTTCAGCTTTGGTCGAGTGAAATCATAAGGGGGTACCCGGGCATTCCCTCCGGCAGAGCCGTCCACTTTCCCCGATTCGTTCCAGAAGAGCCCTCCAACCACCTGGGCGGCATCGACGTTGAAAGATAGATATCGAGCGCTGACTGAAGTGAGGATTCGGCAGGTCGGGATTATTT
>Ga0105092_10001428_pt1 | contig 12830 bp, 13 predicted proteins | sample PPLLak2March2015_FD_87021 | JGI IMG/M metagenome (GOLD analysis project Ga0105092, IMG submission 87021) | Freshwater sediment microbial communities from Prairie Pothole Lake near Jamestown, North Dakota, USA - PPLs Lake P7 Core (1) Depth... | ecosystem: Environmental > Aquatic > Freshwater >... | reverse complement strand
TTATGAAAATTTTGGTTCCAGTAACCCCAACATATCTTTTATGATTTCAGACAGCGATTCACAGAATGCTTTATATTCGATTTGGGATTTTCGAATTGAATTCGGAAGCTCGATATGGAATGCAAGCCATTCATCTGTGGTGATTGTAAAAGTTCTGGTTGCTTTGAAGTAAATGTCATTAAAGTTACCCGATATTGTGTAATTCTTTAATTGGGGTGAAGTTTGAAGTTTTGCTCCTAACCTGTTTGCTAACTCCATAGACCAACGATTTCGTTTATGGCTGCCCGACGATATCTCAATATCGAAATTCGCGGAACGGCCGCCGTGTCCATGAATTTCCAGAAGGATTTTTGGTTTCAGTGATAGAAGGAGCCTGCAATAATCTGTATCCTTGTTCTTATTCGGATCGATAAAATAATTACAGGCAATTACACTGCGGCAGTTTAGCAGTCGAGAAATGTAATAGCCCAGAAAGCCTGCATTTTCATCTGCTTCCGGGTGTTCTTTGCATGGTAATTTTGAAGCTCCTGAGGGTGCATGGTGTGGAACTGCTACGACGACATCTTCATGAATACCCGGGGTTACCACAAGAACTGAGTGGTCAGCATTATTAAGAATAGCATTGATGTCCATCGGTTTCTCTGTGTGATTAGGATACAAAAATACTCCAAACAGTAGCTAACAGCCAACAGCTAATAGCAAATAGCTTTCAGCCTACAGCTTATAGCTCAATTCAAACTCATTCGCTTCATCCACCAACTTCTGCCCCGATACAGGTGAAAAAGTCTGAACTCGGATGCAGTTTTTCCCAAACGTCAGCAGCCTGAGCCAACCATATGCGGTATCTCTGTCTGTGTCCTGCCAGTTTGCAAACAACTGGTGAACGATGCTCCCGCCAGTGGTCCGATCGCTGCGGCGGGCAGCGTTCTCACCGTTGATATGATGACCACTCAAAACCAATAATACGTTGTTGTGTAAATTGACCAGTTTCTCCCACATGTCCTCGCCGTCATGGGCTGTTGCCCCGAGCTCGTAGTCTTTCGGGTTGTGCTCGGTTCCCGGCTTCACTCTTGTTCCGTCATGATACAGATATGAGTGGGTGATGATGATCGCCGTCTGTGAAGCATAGGTTTTCAGGAGATCATTTGCCCAGCTCAGTACTTCGTCCCGCGGACCAAACTCCAGGCTGAGGAAAATGTAACCGGTCCCAGCAATGGTGAGCAGCAAGAAAGCGTTTTCACTCTTGCCTTCCTCAAAGAACCCGCCGTTCCACCAGGTGCAGCCGGTGTAGCGGTTCTGAGGCAGGAAGGTATTCCAGGCTGTGCTGAGGCGGTCGGCTGATGAGAAGGTATCGTAATCGTGGTTGCCGATTGCAAGCAAGTAGGGGATCTCGGCCGCGTCCAGGATATCCCAGGCAGCGTTGGCGTTTTCCCACTGAGCAGCCTGGTTGTTGTCCACCACATCGCCCACATGCAGAACTGCCTGGATGTTGTATCTGGAGGCGTTATCAGCAATCCACTGTGCCAAAGTTGGAAAAGTGGATGGAGACAATCTGGTGTAATACTGGGTATCCGGCAGTAAGACTATCGAAAACTCTCCGTCATTGATCTCGTCGGGAGAATTATCCTGGCTGTCTGTGTTAGGGTTGTTGATGGTCATAGAGTGTATCCTTGAGGCGCAGATATGGTTTGCTAGTCAATTTTACTCCCTAACTTGCAGGTAAAAGGGTCCCAGGCAATCAGGTCTCAGGCGATTCCTCGCCACACTGCCGGGAACGGGCTGGTCCAGGCATTCGTGTTCGCCTGGTTGACCGATTGCCTAATTGCCTTCACCCTGTTATGATTGCCCTTCGTGAAGAAAGGCGTCCTCAGCGCGATCGGAGCATACCTGACATGGGGATTACTACCGATCTACCTCAAATCACTGCACGAAGTTCCGGCGGTCCAGATCGTTTTCCACCGGATCGTGTGGTCGTTCCTGTTCCTGGTTGTTATCATGCTGGCGCGGAAAGAATGGAAGAAGCTGGTAGTGTCCGTGTTCAGCTTCCGTGTGTTGTTGATTTATGTCCTCACAGCATTCCTGCTTGCCGCTAACTGGATGATGTATGTCTGGGGAGTGAATGCCGGGCACGTGGTCGAGACCAGCCTGGGATATTACATTAACCCTCTTTTTAGTGTCATATTGGGGGTGGTGCTGTTGAAAGAAAAGCTGCGCGCATGGCAGTGGGTACCGGTAGGAATGGCAACGGCTGGTGTGCTCTACCTGACCCTCTACCACGGCAGGCTTCCCTGGATTGCCCTGGTGCTCGCGCTGACGTTCAGCCTGTACGGTTTATTCAAGAAAATAGCTCCACTCAATTCGCTGTATGGGCTCACAATCGAGACAACCGTTTTATTCCTGCCCGCTTTTGCAAGCCTCCTCTACTTCAATACACAGGGATCAGGTGCATTTGGACATACGGGTTGGTTGGTTGCAGTGTTGTTACCTCTCAGTGGGATCATCACTTCGGTGCCTCTGCTGCTGTACTCCACAGCCGCTCGCAGCATTCCATTGAGCTTGTTAGGAATCCTTCAGTACCTTTCACCCACCATGCAGCTCATCCTGGGCTTGCTGCTCTTCCGCGAGCCTTTCACCTGGGAGCAGGTATTCGGGTACAGCATTATCTGGGCGGCGCTGATTATTTTAACAATTGAGGGCTGGACGAACTGGAGAAAGAACCAGGCTCTCAACACTGCATCGAATTTGGCTCCTGAAACCGTAAAAAAACCGGTTTGAAACCGGTACTTTTACAATCCTTGAGGGAGATTGCTTCGAGCACGAACAACACGTGCTCTCGCAAAGACAATTACTTCTACATTTTTCTTTCTGTGACGAAGCAATCTCCACGTCATCTGTACAACCGGATTTTCCACGTACAGCCTACAGCTAATAGGTTACAGCTCCTTCTCGTCCGCATCAAATACTACCTCTCCCGTTATTTCCTCCACAGGTTCCATCTGTTTGAACCGCCTCCTGACCATTTCGAAGATCACTACAAATGCCATCACAGTTACGATCTCGAGCAGGAACACGGTGTTAGCATCCATTATCCCTACTTGCAGAAGCGCAGCTCCAGCGTTGACCACGAAATGCATAGAAATTGCGCTCAGATAACCGAGCAGGGCTTTACCCCAACCCTGGAACAGAAAACTGGTGAAGATGGCGGTCATCACACCGTGAGCGTAGATGGTCAAAAAGCGCTCGATCAGAAAGCCGGTAAACAAATACCAGGGTGTACTGGCATACTGGGGAACTGTGTTGAACTGGATGGCAAGGAAAATTGCCTCCCCAAGTCCGAAGCTTGCGCCTAAAGCGAAACCCGTCCACAATGCGTCCAATTTACCTGGCCGGGCCAGCCTGCGGATTTGAGGCACCAGAAGGGGTGATATCTTGATCGCCTCCTCGGTAACAGGAGCCAGGAGGGCGTAGAACAGCAGCAGCAAAACCGGCATACCAATTGCAAATCCAACCCCGTATCCGCTGACATCACCAACTGCTAATCCGATCGGAGCCTTGACGGCGATGTTCACCAGTGCACTTAATGGCAGCCCTGGCAGGAGCAGCAGCAGGTAGCGGGCGTCTCGCCGGTATCCAAAGTAAATATACAGGCCATAAACCAGTAAAGAAACTGGCAGGGTGATAAAGAGCATTGGGTAGATACCTGTCATAAGATTAACTTCGAATCCTTTCTTTCATCACTGCGATGAAACCTTCTTCGTCTGCTGGAGTGATACCGTATGTCTCTTTGGCGGTTTTAATCAGAAGGATGCGGTTTGCAGCAGATGTGGAAACCATCTTCACACTGCCTTCATCTCCATACGGCACAGTAAACAGGGCAAACCCTGGCAGCCGGAAGCTCGACAGCAAGCTGATTTGCAGATCTTGCCAGGTCATCTTCTTGATATCTTTATAGGGAACGCGGTACAACTTCAATGGGCCGTAAATCAGCACCAGCTCCTCAGGCTGAAGCTCGTAGCGCATCGAAGGGAACCAAAATGCCAGGAGCAAGCAGGGGATGCCTATTCCCCAACCAATCAGGAGGCCGGGGATGCTAACCCCGCTGAGAGGCTCATCGGGCGTAATAAGTGCCGGGAATGTGGTGAGAAGGATGAGCATAAACCCAAGCAGTGCGAGCCATAACCATCCTTTTGATGATCTTGGCCGGAAGGTGGTGGATTCACTCATAGATTACTCCTTAATATTGGAGCTTGCGGGAAGAGGTTGGATTTCTAATCAGCAGGCAATTCCTGCTGATTGATATTATAGCCCTGAAACCTGGGTAAGTGCCAGGCTGCCAGGATCGCGCCAATGAGGTAGAGAACGGCAGTACCGGTAAAGGTAGCTCGCATTCCTAGCCAGACCGCTAACCCAGAGCCAAGCAGCGGCGCCAGCGAGCGTGCCCCGGCGTCGATCGAGTTATCCAGCCCGTAGACGGCTCCCTCCAACCCTGGCCTGGAGAACCGGGCCAACAGAGCACTGATGGAGGGGATGATACCGCCCAATGTGACACCGGCGAGGGCTTGCAGCACAAGGAGCTGCCAACCGGCTGTGACCATGCTCTGCGGAAGGTAAATGAGAGCTGCTGCAGCCATGCTGGCAATCAGAATTTTTCGGTGCCCGATCCGGTCACCCAGGCGGCCCAAATAGACAGCGCTCACCGTCGAAGTGAAAGCCGAAACACCGATTACAAGACCTGTAAAGAGATTGAGCTGGTTTTCAGCCGGTACCAGTGTGGCGATGAACAGGGGAGCGATCGGGATGATGCTGGCGCGGCCCAATTGGCTGATAAAGCGCATACCATAAGCGGGGATCACACCCGAACTGGAGAGGATATCGCCCCAACTGCTTCTGAAGCCAGTTTTCTTCTTCGTCACATTCTCTTCACGTTTGAAATTCTCCTTGACACCGAACAAGACAAGGATTCCGGCCAGGAAAAGCAGCGCTCCGGTGAGGAAGAACGAAGACCGGTATCCATACAGTTCAGCAAACGCGCCGCCAATCACAGGACCAACGGCAATCCCGCTGCTCATCGCCACCTGCAGCAGTCCCATTGCATAGCCGGTCTGCTGCTTGGGTGCAGAGGCAGCTACCAGGGCGTTTGCGGCCGCAACGGTGCCGGTGATCAGGCCCTGCAGAGCTCGCAGCAGGATCAGCTCTTCGGAAGTGCGAACGAGGCCCATGAGTGAGAGGATAATTGCGCCGCCAAACATGGCTCGTTCCACCATCATTTTGCGCCCGAACCGGTCTGCCAGGCTGCCCCAAATGGGGGAGGCGATCATCATGGCGATTCCCTGGGAAGAGAAAACCATCCCCGAAAGGAATTCAACGCTCAACCCGGTGCTGCTGTTTAATGATTTCACATACAGCGGTAGGAATGGGAAGATGCTCGAAAACCCGACCGCCGTCATCACCTGTGCGAAGAAAAGGATATAAAGATTGCGCTTCCACGGGGTCGCAAGTGCTGCTTTGATGCGCGCTAAAATCCGAAAATACAACCTGTACTCCTTAATGGACCGGCTAATTTCACTTGCTGGCAAATGAAAACGCCGAGATGTCTGAATCTCAGCGTAGGTTATTGTAACCCATTAACAGGAGAATGGGACGCGGACGAGCGTAAACAAAGGGGATAAGGGATAGGGGAAAAAACAGTGCAACCGGCAAAGGCAGCGGTCGCACTGTCAGGTAAGGGTGGAGAAACGATTTACGCTATTTTCCGCTCGGATTGCACAAAGAAAAACCGTGATGCGTGCCAGGAACGTGACCTCCGCTGCCCAGCATACCAGCTTGAGCGAGCGCTGCGATGTGGTGTTCGGCGTATTCCTGCCCGCTCGGGCTGCCGTCGCCGTCCGAATCGTTGCAGGGAGGCGCCATATGTGCAGAGGCCGGTGAGAAAGCCATTAATGAAATTGCAAGGACAAGTGCGAGTGCCAGTAGTATTTTCATATTCCCCTCTCTTGAAACTGGTTCATCTGTTCCACCCTATTCTTAACAGAATATACGTAAGGTAAGGGAGATTGGATCTAAAAGAAAAATAAATAACAGGATGGACAGGATATTGAGGAAAAGCTCCTCCTCATCCTGTCCATCCCGTTTCTGTTTTTGTGGGCCCGGTCGGATTCGAACCAACGACCAAACGGTTATGAGCCGTCCGCTCTGCCGCTGAGCTACGGGCCCATTCCTTATTCGAACAGAATCAGGAATCAGAGAAGAAGTACAATGCTGCAGTTACTGATAACTGACTTCTGTTGACTGATTACTGAATCTTCCCCAGAGCGGGCAACGGGAATCGAACCCGTGTATGCAGCTTGGAAGGCTACCGTTCTACCGTTGAACTATGCCCGCATAGCGTTAGCGAACGCTATTATGTCATAAAAAGGCATACATTGCAAGGAAATAAACAAATTAAATTTGGATTAGGTGCCAGCGAAGAGTAATGATGATAATAAAGCAATTTAGATCAACACAATCTGACTTCTGGCCTCTGACCTCTGCTTTTCAGTCGGCGGTCATTCGTCGTCGTTCAGCCCTGCTCTTTCGGTATCACCGTAATCCCGCCGCTGCGCTCGAGGACGGCATATTTGATCTGATCCAGCCTCTCCAGTCCCTGGAGTTCGCGTGCTTTCGACAGAATGTCCGATACGTCAATCCTGCTCCTTTCCATCCTGTCTTTGAGCAGTTTCCCATCTTCAACAATGACCAGCGGCACACTGTCCACAACTTTATCCAGGGAGCTGAAGCGTTGTTTTAATACCGAAAGCCCCACATCTGCGGCAAGCAGGGTAGTGATCACGATGAATGAATTGGTCAGGGAGAAGTCATTCCCCAGTAAAGCTTGTTGGGTTGCTTCACCGATGATTAACAAGAGTACGAAATCAAACGTTGTAATCTGGGAGAGTGAACGCTTCCCAGAAATACGAAAAATAAAAAGTAAAAATATATAGATTGCCAAGGAACGTAATATTGCGTCCATTACACTATCCCCTTCTTTGGTTCAAACTTACGGATAAACAAAGTGGCTGATACGGATATTCTGACCACCCTCCACACCCAGGTTGCCTGCTATCGTGCCTATCTTGTCAGATTCAAGATCGAAGATGATCTCCATACCTTGATTGGGCTCGTTGACTGTAAAAGTGTAGATATACGTATCCGACATCACTTCCACCGAATCTGGTTCGGGCAGGACGTTCTGAACATTGAAGCTGTTAATGTAGTCTTGCTCGATCTCCAGTCTGACGGTGCCTTCGCTTACTGCATTCGGGCTGGCGGTAATCAGCAGTTGGGTCGGGGACTGATAACGAGTGAACCTGTGGTAATCGATGGTCAGCGCCTCCGCTTCACCACCGGCAGTTGCCTGGCTTATAGGACCTCCGCCAAAAAGGCCTGCCAGGGCACCTAACAGAAGCAGAGCCATTAAAATCCAGCCTAACATCTCTGCTCGCCACTCTTTCTTTTGGAATTCAAGATCCTGCCCAACTTCCAGTCCATCTACTTTTTGGGGTCTGGCCACTGTATCCTCCCTGTTGTGGCAATACCAATACCGGTTCTTAGATGACCGGTTTGATATTAATATTTCATTAAATAATACTTATGGGAAAATTTATGATCAATGGGTACTTCCCCGTAATAAGAGAAGGAAAACCCTACCAATACTTACCCTGGAGAGGACGATTACATAACCAGGCTGTAACCAAGCCCGCGTATGGTTTGGATGATCGAATCGTCGATCCCTTCGCTCGCCAATGATTTACGGATTTCATGAATTCGCCAGCGAGCGAGATCTCTCGCCTCGTTGATGTTTACCTCATACCCTTGAGCTTCGTGTACCAGATCGATCACCGGAACCGGGTTCGGCCAGCTGCGCATCAGGACAACCAGGTATTGAAACGCTGTTGGTGATAACTTGACCCGCTCACCTCGGATAAGGACCGCTTTCGTATCCAGGTCTACCCGGATAAAACCGGTGGTCAGGATATTCTCCCGAGGTAGTGCACCAGAGCCCTTTGATAATTCTTCGTTATTCGGAATCACACCGGGATCCAGCTCGCTTACCAGTTCCTGGATATTAACGATGATATCCTGGCGGCGTTTTTCCTTTTGAACTTCGCAGAGCACAGCCTCCACTCGTTCTATCAATTCCGAAGGTTTAAAAGGTTTCGGAATGTAGTCACGAGCACCTTTTCGAACCGATTCAATTGCGGAGTCAAGTGAAGCATTGGCAGTTAATATCAAGATTGGGATGCCAGGTACCAATGATTGTATGGGTTGGATAAAATCCAATCCATTCTCATCCTCTAATTTCAGGTCCAGGAGCACCAAGTCCGCATAATTTTCCTGGAGAAAAGCCAGTCCTTCCGTCCCCGAGTTGACAGATGCCGACCGATAACCTGCCTTTTGCAGCACGAGTGAAATTGACTCTTGCAATAGCTCTTCGTCGTCAATAATCAGGATTATTTCATTCGCCATACTTGTACCTTCATACGATAATAGCCCATTATAATGTATCCTTGAAAGCGGAGCGTGGGCTTAAAGAGTAACTTGAGTATGTCTGTCAAAGAAAAGAGCTGCCTTTAAACGGGCAGCTCTTTGTTAATGGTTTCGTAATAAGAAAGTTTACTTCTTTGGCGCTTCAATAACCACGATATCCGGGAAGAATTGTCTTACCGTTCCTCGCACCCAACCCTGCAAGGTGTTCGGCGAGAGAGGGCAGCCCAGGCAAGCGCCGCCAAGGCGTACGGCCAGGACTTTCCCATCAAAAGAAACCACTTCAACAGAGCCGCCATGGAACTGTTCGATGTATGCGCTCAGTTGATCAATAAGAGCGTAGAGCTGCTGTTCTAGAGTAAAGGTCTGGTTATCCATATTTGCCATTATTTTCTCCTACCGTTGGCTGTCCATTCCGTAGCCCCATTTCGAGTAAGTTTAATACCTGTTCATGCGTGTTGCTCAAGCGTTGTGCGATCACTGTTGCCAGGCGGTCAAGGATAATAGCTCCAATTTCTGGGTTATCCAGGCACATCTTGCGTAAGTCACTGCCGCGTACTCTGAGCAGTTGTGTATATACTGAGCACTCCGCTCGAGATGTGTAGGCTCTGCTTCCTAAAGCTGCTGACCAGCCGACAACACCGCAAGGCTGTACTCTTGCTACCGTGATGGGCGGTCCATCATCCGGTTTGTACTCGACAATGACTTCCCCAGAAACAACGATATACAGATGCTCGGCGGGGTCGCCTTGCTCGAATATCGGCGTATTGGGGTAAAAATCGCAAGGAATAAATATCTGCCTCAGCAAAGAACGCTGAGCCAGGTTTACTCCTTCGAATAATGGAAGTTGATCAATCGCATCGCTTAACATAACTACACCTTTTCTTGATAATAATTTAATGGGAGACGGCTTGAACTCCAAGTGGCAAACATCCCTCAAAGCATCGACAAATGTACTAAAGAGAACAAAGGAGTATGTGACAGAATCTTAATTAACTTATGAAAAATGTATGGATAATCTCTTTCGTCATAGGATATTCATCCTGATAGCCTTTTGTCTTTTTGGGAAGCATAGCTTTCGGCCTGGCATCTTTCGGTACCAATTCTTTCCTCAGCGCGGTCTATTTTTTGAATGAAGGGATCTTCGTCGTTTAAACAAAAAGAGCAGCGCCGCGGCGCTGCTCTTTTTTGCCTGCATATTTTTTACCCGGTGGTCTCGACCGGTTGTACCTTTTCTGCAGCCATGCTTTCTTCTGCCTTGCGGAAGACCAGTGTATCTTTTTCTGGATCGATATCTACCAAAATAGTGTCTCCAGGTACAAACTGCCCGCTGAGCAAGCTGACCGAGAGCGGGCTCTCGACGTACTTCTGAAGGGCACGGCGCAGCGGCCGGGCGCCAAACGAAGGATCGTAACCAATGTTAGCCAGCCAGTCTCGACCAGAATTGGTGAGGGCAACTTTCACACCGTGCTCGCTCAAGCGTTCCTGGATTTCCTGCATCTGCAGGTCCACGATCTGCTTCACTTGCTCGCGGGATAACGCCGAGAACATGATGATTTCGTCGATCCGGTTCAGGAACTCAGGTCTGAAGGTGGTCTTGAGCGCCTTTTCGATTTTCTCATGAGCGGCGCGGTCTTCGTTCGAAACATCCGATTGTAAGAAACCAAGTGTTCCGGAGTTGCGGACGAACTCGGTGCCGAGGTTGCTGGTCATAATCAGGACGCTATTGCGGAAATCGACAACCCTTCCCTGTCCATCGGTCAGTCGGCCATCGTCCAGGATCTGCAGCAGTGCGTTCCATACTTCGGGGTGTGCTTTCTCGATCTCGTCGAAGAGGATTACCCGGTAAGGGCGCCTGCGGACTGCTTCGGTTAGCTGGCCGCCTTCTTCGTAGCCCACATAACCAGGAGGTGCACCAAACAGGCGTGAAACTGTATGCTGTTCTCGGTACTCACTCATATCGATCCGCACGAGTGCATCTGGGTCATCGAACATAAATTCTGCCAGTGCCTTAGCCAGCTCTGTCTTACCTACACCGGAAGGTCCAATAAAGATGAACGAACCGATCGGGCGGCGGGGATCTTTCAATCCGGAGCGCGACCTGCGGATAGCATCTGCGATGGCGTGGATAGCTTCATCCTGTCCGATGATGTTTTCGTGCAGCCGGGCTTCCATTTGCAGCAAGCGCTCAGCTTCCGTTTCCATCATCTGGTTGACCGGAATGCCAGTCCACTGAGCAACAACACTGGCGATATCTTCAACGTCTACAACTTCGTCCAGACTGTGCTCGCGCTCCCATTTGTCGCGCAGTTTGTTGAATTCGGTTTCGAGGCGAAGGCGTTCAGCCTTTTTCTGAGCCGCGCGTTCGTACTCGCGTCCCAGCCCAGCCTGTTCTTCCTCTGCTAGCAGCCGGTCGATCTCACTCTTCATCGTTTTGAGATCGGCGGGCAGCGAATACAGAGCAACACGCAGCTTGGCTGCTGCCTCGTCCATCAAGTCGATCGCTTTGTCTGGCAGGCGGCGATCAGTTACATAGCGGGCAGAAAGCCTTGCAGCCGCCACCAGCGACTCGTCTGAAAAGCGTACTTTGTGGTGAGCCTCATAGCGGTCGCGCAGCCCGAACATCATCTGGATCGTATCTTCAACGCTGGGTTCTTCCACATATACAGGTGCAAAGCGTCTCTCCAGGGCAGCATCTTTCTCGATGTGCTTGTGGTACTCGTCCAATGTAGTCGCACCTACGCACTGCAGTTCTCCGCGTGCCAGGGCGGGTTTCAGCATGTTCGAGGCGTCCATTGCACCCTGGGCTGCTCCTGCTCCGACGACCGTATGCAGCTCATCGATGAAGAGGATGATTTCCCCTTCAGAGCGCTGAACTTCCTCGATTGCCGCTTTGAGGCGTTCCTCGAACTCGCCGCGGAAGCGAGAGCCTGCGATCATAGCGCCCAGGTCGAGAGAGATCACTCGTTTACCCGAAAGGATCTCAGGGACATCGTTCGCTGCGATCTTCTGGGCCAGGCCTTCTACGATAGCTGTTTTACCGACACCTGCCTCTCCGATCAGCACCGGGTTGTTTTTGGTGCGCCGTGAGAGGATCTGGATGACACGCAAGATTTCGCTGTCACGCCCGATTACAGGGTCTAGTTTGCCTTCCCGAGCAGCGGTCGTCAAGTCACGTGAGTATTTCTCCAGTGTGCGGTAACGAGTCTCAGCTTGTGGATCGGTTACACGCTGACCTCCGCGGATCTGTTGGATGGCATCATTTACACGTTCGCGGGTAACGCCAGCTCCTTCCAGCAAACGTGCTGCCGGTGTGCTCCGTTCGTTCAAGATGGCGAGGAAGATGTGTTCTGTAGAGATATACTCATCTTTAAGACGGTTGGCTTCTTCGTTTGCCAGATCGATGATCCGTTTTACTCTCGGAGTGATGAATATCTGACCTGCACCGCCGCCAAAAATATTGGCTTTTGGTGAGGTCCTCAATATGTAATCCAGGCGTTCCGTTAAATTGGCAGCGTCTACCTTAAGGAGATCCAGTATTTGTGGGATCACACCCTGGGGCTGCTCGATGAGCGCCAGGAGGATATGTTCTGTATCGATTTGGTTATGACCGTAGCGCTGTATGATCTCTGCTGCACGTTGGGCAGCTTCTTGAGCGCGCTCGGTAAACCGGTCAAATCGCATCATGGTCTGTGTTCCTTTTCATTTAGCAAATCCATAAAAACTGTTAAGCTTACTTTATCTAATTATCCTTAACTTAATCGTACCTTTAAAAAGCCATAAAGGCAAATCTATTGCACAAAGGGATTTGACGGGTGAGATTCCATACCTGTCCTCTTCATCCGGCAAATCCTGTGTACCCAAGTTACTATGGGAATTGGATATTCGCTGGTGGAATTATATCATTCTGCTTGGTCAGAGAAACCATAGTGACATAAGAAATCTATATGAAAAACGAAAACAAACAGTTAGATAATGCATGGTAAAATCCCAAACATGGCAGTGACGACAGCCAACACGACAACTTCGATGACAGGCTTTCTGCGCCCTTTTGATATACGCCGTGATTTAAATGCAGTTGCTGATCTGGTGGAGCTTTGCTTTTCCGACACTCTCGACTCAGACGGGCAGCGTTACTTGAGACAAATGCGCGATGCAGCGCGTAATGTCCGGTTTCTCCGTTGGGCAAGCTCTGTCACAGACCCATCGTCTCTGCCTATGAATGGTTTTGTGTGGGTAGAAGACGGCAGGCTCGTTGGCAACCTTTCCATTATTCCATTCAACGTACACAACCGGCGTTCATTCCT
>Ga0105092_10001427_pt1 | contig 12830 bp, 10 predicted proteins | sample PPLLak2March2015_FD_87021 | JGI IMG/M metagenome (GOLD analysis project Ga0105092, IMG submission 87021) | Freshwater sediment microbial communities from Prairie Pothole Lake near Jamestown, North Dakota, USA - PPLs Lake P7 Core (1) Depth... | ecosystem: Environmental > Aquatic > Freshwater >... | reverse complement strand
GATCGAGGATATTGAGTGGATCGTGGTGGGATCAGAGCTTGAGGCACTGATCCTGGAAATGAACATGATCAAGAAGTATAAGCCGCGATTCAATGTCCGCCTGAAGGATGACAAACGCTACCCATATATAAAAGTTCAATGGAGCCTGCCTTTCCCGAAGGTGACCGTTACCCGTCAAATGGTGGATGATGGTTCGCGCTACTACGGCCCATATACTTCGGTTTGGGCAGTCCACCAGACTCTAGATGTTCTGCGGCGCATCTTTCCCTACCTGACCTGCGACCGGGAGATTACCGGGCAGGACGAACGGGCATGTCTGTATTTTGATATCAAGTTATGTGCTGCGCCGTGTATTGGTAATGTAGATAAGGCCGGGTACCGGCAGATTATTGAGGATCTGTGCCAGTTTTTGGAAGGCCGGACAAAGCCAATCATGGACCGGCTGCAGAAAAATATGGAGAAAGCATCTGATGACCTGCAGTTCGAGCGAGCTGCGGCAATCCGCGATCAAATCCAGGCAATCCAGAAAGTGGTGGAGCGGCAAAAGATCATCTTCAACAGCGATTATGTAGACTCCGATGTAATCGCCATGGCCAGATCGAATGGGGATGCATGTATCCAGGTCTTTTTCATTCGAGGCGGCAAGCTGATCGGGCGTGATTATTTCTTGATGGAGGGTGCCCAGGATACCCCTTCAGCAGACGTAATCGGCGAATTTATCAAGCAGTTCTACGACCAGGCTCCTTTGATTCCACCGCAGCTCCTGCTTCCTGAAGAAGTAGAAGAAGCGCAGATTATCAAGCAGTGGTTGGGTACGCGACGGGGTGGTGAAAAGGTGGAGATCCGGGTCCCACATGACGGGCAGCAGCAAGAGCTGATCCAGATGGCAGCCGAGAACGCAGCTGAGACCCTGGCATCCCTTAAGGCGCAGTGGGAAATCGATACACACCGCCAGGAGTCCGCCCTGGGAGAACTGCAAAGAGCACTAAATCTGCCAGAACCTCCTAACCGGATCGAGTGTTATGATATTTCGAATACTCAAGGAACATCGGCAGTAGGCAGTATGGTCGTGTTCGAGCAGGGCATACCGAGGAAAAGTAATTACCGACGTTTTAATATCCGCTCGGTAAAAGGTCCAGATGATTTTGCCAGTATGGAAGAAGTGCTCGACCGGCGTTTCAGCCGTTGGGTTTCGGAGCAAGAACAGGCAGATGTACCGGGTAAGAAACCCGATCCGTCCTTCTCCTATCTGCCAGATTTACTGATTGTGGACGGAGGTAAAGGACAACTCAGCCGGGCAGTAGCCATTTTGGAAAAGTACCATCTTTCTGAGAAAGTACCTGTTGCTGGCCTGGCGAAACAGAACGAGGAGATCTATCTACCCGGGAATCCTGCACCGGTTCTGCTGCCCCGACAGTCACAAGGATTGTACATGGTACAGCGTATCCGAGACGAAGCACACCGGTTCGCGATCACCGCGCACCGGAAACGCCGTGACAAACGGGGTATTGCCTCCAAGCTCGATTCCATTCCGGGGATCGGCCCTTCTCGGCGTAAAGCCCTGCTTTTACACTTCGGATCATTAGAAAAAATACAGGCTGCCAGCGTTGATGATCTGGAAAAAGTCCGTGGAATTAACCGGCAGCTTGCAGAAGAAATTAAGTCGAACCTGGAATAAAGATTGAGGAAAGTATTCTTATGAAGTCCAAAAAGAAACAACCATCGATTCGTGATCAACGCCGTATGCGCCTTCAAAGCGTGGTCTTTGCCGTTTTCGCAGTAATCCTTATCCTCTCGTGGATTGCTTCGATGGTGTCGCAGTATTAGGAAAGACAGGAGAAGTACGCATATTTTTTATTTCTCGCAGTCTTCCTTGACGTTTCTCCTACCGCGTTATACAATAATCCACAGACAACCAAATAGGATCACGGCCAGGGTGCATTATCCCCCGGATGGGAATGTTTAAAGGCGAAGCCGGTGGTGCTTGTTTGCAAGCAGAGTCCGGCGCTGTCCCGCAACTGTAAAGGAAGTAGTTAGGTCCTGGGTCTTAGGAATAAGGAAAACCAAAGACCGATGACCTTAGGCCTACTCCTGAGCCAGGTCGCCCGCCCAGGCTGCGTTTACCACGACCTCGCGGCAAGGAGGTGGGAACTAGGCACAATGACCTGATAAAGATGAACCCCGCCCCTGTCACGATGGTTTTCCACGTGATGGGGTTTTTGTTTCTCTGAAGGCTTATCACATCAAGCCTGTCTATTCTATTTCAATTCGCGACACCTTCAGGAGGCTGTTTCCATGATGCGAAAAATAAAAACTGGTCGGGTAGGATTGTTCCTGATAGCCGTTATCATCCTTGCTGGTTGTGCTCCCGCGGCCGCACCAGCAGCAGAAGAAACTCAGGAACCTACACCACTTCCCACAGCTGAGACAATATCTCTTACAGACGGTCTTGGACGAACTGTGACTCTGGCAGAGCCTGCCCAACGGGTCATCTCCCTGGCACCCTCTAACACAGAAATCCTGTTTGCTATTGGAGCCGGTGCGCAGGTGGTGGGCCGCGATGAATTTTCTGATTACCCGGTGGAAGCTCAAGATATTCCCAGCGTAGGGGGTTCATTTGGGGAATACAACTCGGAAGCTATCATAAGCTTAAACCCTGATCTTGTGCTTGCAGCGGAGATCAATCCTCCGGACCTGGTGGAAACCCTCGAAGAGCTTGGCCTTACCGTTTATTACCTTTCGAACCCTTTAGACATGGAAGGAATGTATGATAACTTGAATATCGTAGGCTCCCTTACAGGCAGGATGGAAGAAGCAGCTGCACTGGTCGCATCGCTCAAGGACCGAGTGGCGGCAGTCGATCAGAAAATTTCAGGGGTTCAGGAAAAGCCGCTGGTTTTCTATGAGCTCGACAGCACTGATCCAAACGCTCCGTATACAGCAGGTCCGGGTACGTTCGTCGATCTGCTTATCCAGCGGGCGGGTGGGGAGAATATTGGCTCTCAGCTTGAAGGAGCCTGGGCGCAGATCAGCTCGGAAGAACTGCTCACTCAAGACCCGGACATCATCTTGCTCGGTGATGCTCTCTTCGGTGTAACAGTCGAATCTGTCAAAGCCCGCCCGGGTTGGGAGGCGCTGACTGCTGTCAAGACCGATCAGATTTTCCCCTTCGATGATAATCTGGTCAGCCGTCCAGGGCCCAGGTTGGTAGAGGGACTTGAGAAGCTCGCAGAGGTGATGCATCCCTAAAGAGTAGATAGGTAGACAGGAAAACAAGGGCTATGTGCTATGTGTCAGGTAAATGGGACTGGGCGGCAGTGGGGCGAAGCATCGCCCAAACTGTCTTTTAGCAAATGAGGTGGTCAATACTACATGCTCCCCGACAGGTGGACTATCGGTGGGCGGCAGTACAACTGGCTTTTTGCAATGAAAGCCTTCCTCAGTCGTAGGTGAATCCGATTGTGAAATCTACACTAAAACCACTTGTTCTCAACATCGCCCTCCTCGCTCTCGCTTTTCTTCTGAGTGTTTCCTTTGGTTCTGTAGGGATACCGCTGCCTTCGCTGCTGCGTTTGACCATCGGTTCCCTGACCGGCCTGACGTTTAACCTGGATTGGTCCGAGACTTTTGCGGCTATCTTTTATCAGATCCGCCTGCCGCATACCTTGCTGGTCGCGCTGACCGGCGCGTCGCTGGCAGGCAGCGGTGCGGCATACCAGGGCCTGTTCCGGAACCCGCTTGCCGATCCATACCTGATCGGAGCGGCGTCCGGAGCAGGGCTTGGTGCCATTATCGCAATGTCGACCTCGCTCACATCCAGCCTGCTGGGATCGTTTGCAATCCCTGCGGCAGCTTTCGTAGGGTCGATGGTTACGGTGATGGTTGTCTATGTGCTCTCGAGGACTGGCAGGATTGTATCCACGACAACCCTGATCCTCGCGGGTGTTGCGATGAGCTCGTTTACAACTGCAATGACATCTATTCTGATGATCGGCGCACAGGGAGAGGTAAGGCGGGCACTCTCCTGGCTGCTGGGAGGTTCTGTTTCTGGTGGGTGGCAGCCGGTGATCGTGGCTTTGCCTTATATGATTTTTAGCCTGGGTGCGCTCGGGCTGTTGGGGCATGTGCTCAACGTGCTTCAGTTCGGAGATGAGCAAGCCAGCCAGCTTGGTATGCCGGTCGAGCGGGCGCGCATCGTTGTGATCGTTGCTGCTTCCCTGGCTACCGCTGCTGCTGTCTCCTTTTCCGGGATCATCGGTTTTATCGGGCTGATTGTCCCGCACATTGCACGTATCCTGTGGGGACCTGATTACCGGGGATTGATCCCTCTATCTGTGTTGGGTGGAGCGACGGCTCTCCTTCTGGCGGACCTGGTTGCCAGGCTCGTTCTTGCTCCAGAAGTGCTGCCAGTAGGGATCATCACAGCGCTGGCAGGAGCTCCGTTCTTTATTTGGGTGTTAAGAAGGTCAAAATGAGCATGCTTGAAATTCAATCGCTTGAAGCCAATTACGGCTCTCGTAAGGTTTTAAAAGGGCTTTCCATGACGGTAGAGGAGGGAGAGGTGCTGGCTCTGATCGGTCCAAACGGTTCGGGTAAAACGACCTTGATCCGTTCTGCGAGCGGGGCTCTTCCATGGGTTTCCGGATGTGTTTTGGCGAATGGACAGGATATTTCCCGGCTGACAGAGCAGCAGAGGGCGCGTTTGATATCGGTTGTTCCGCAGGCGCGCGATCTACCGGATGCATTTCCCGTCCGGCAAACGGTGCTGCTGGGACGCACCCCTTACCTTGGCTGGCTCGGAGTAGCGGAGGCAGGTGATCGACATAAGGTGGAGTGGGCGCTGGAACGGACAGGGACCCACGCATTGGCAGAGCGCAGGATCGGAGAGCTTTCAGGCGGAGAACAGCAGCGTGTGCTGCTTGCACGCGCGCTTGCCCAGGAGACTCCCATTATGCTTTTGGATGAGCCTACTGCCCACCTGGATCTGCACCACCAGTCAGGCTTGCTCCAACTCGTGAAACAGCTTGCAGTGGAAGGAAAAAAAGCCGTCCTGATGGCGCTTCACGACTTAAACCTGGCTGCACTCTACGCGGACCGCGTCGCGCTGCTCGTGGAAGGAGAGCTGGTTTCCCTAGGAAAGCCGGAAGACGTTCTGAAGAAAGAAATTTTGGAGCCTGCCTTCCAGGTCCCAATTGCCGTGATAACGCATCCGGTCTATGGAACTCCTCTCATTTTGCCTGATGGGCGTCCTTAGATATCCCTGGCATCCCGAGCGATGCGGGCAGCTTCTCGGACAAGCTGGCTGCTGTATCCCCATTCATTGTCGTACCAGCTCATAATCTTGACCAGGTCACCGTCGACCACCATTGTCATCTCCAAGTCGATGATGGCGGCACGAGGATCCTGGATGATGTCCGATGAAACCAGGGGTTCGTCTGTTACTCCGAGAACGCCTTTGTACCGGTCGCTTTCGGCTTCTTCCCGAAAAATATTATTGATTTCCTCAATAGAAGTCTTTCTTTCTGCTAAAAAGACGATATCGGCAATTGAACCAGTGGTCACAGGACCTCGTATAGCAGCACCATTAAACCGGTCTTTCAGTTCCGGAAGCGCTTTGGTCGTAGCGATGGCAGCTCCGGTAGATGTAGGAACAAAATTTGCTGCACCAGCCCTGCCGCGCCGGAAATTCTTTTTCGGCGAATCGACGATAGACTGGGAGGATGTATAGGCGTGTACAGTGGTCATGAGCGCTTTTTTCACGCCAAGACGGCGATTCATAATCTCCATAGGAGGCGTGATCGCGTTGGTGGTACAGCTAGCACATGAAATGATCCGGTCGATATTCCCATTCTGAGTCACGCCATGCACAACGGTGCCGATTCCATCTCCCTTTACAGGCGCAGATAAGATCACGTATTTCGCGCCTGCTTCAATATGCTTTCTCAGGTCTTCACTCTTGGTGAAAACTCCAGTACTTTCTATGGCGATGTCGACCCCAAGCTCCTCCCAAGGAAGTTGAGCCGGGTCTTTCATGTTGTATACCGGGAATTCTTTGCCACCCACAATCAGGCTGCTCTCAGTATGTTCCACCGTCTTTTCGTACCGTCCATAAACGGTATCGTACTTGAGCAGATAGGCAAGGTTATCCGGCGGTACCAGGTCATTCACCGCTGCTACTTCCAGCTCTGGTGTGTCCTGGATAATCTTAAAGATCGCTCTTCCGATCCTGCCTAAGCCATTAATTCCCACTTTTGCCATCATTACCTCCTTTTCGATTGTCCAAATTGGTATCAAGACTATAGGTTTTGCGACTCGGTAAGGCAATCAGGGATATCCCTACAATACGATAGGGGAATTCCCCCCTTGTGGTTTTTTAAATAAATAACCTAAAATGAATTTCCCTTATATTGTTATATTCATCAGGAGAAAAGGGTGAAGCGCAACTGGTTGTATGAAGGCATTCTTGGCGGGATCTCGGCTCTTGTCGTTGCCGGCTTGAGCTACCTGGGCTTTGTTTTTGCCGGTCTGCCGCGGCCAGAGCTTGTAATCTTCGACTGGTTAGCCCGCCTCTTACCTGGCGATCTGATCACTTTAGGAATTGACAGTATGGTCGCCGTAATCAGCCGATTCAACCTGGGACCTACTGCCAGCGTTTCGAAAGCGATCGAAATGACGATGGCCGTGCTGCTATTCATGCTGATCGGGGCAGTCTTTGCCATCGTACTGGGTTTCATTGGCAGCCGGAATCCGCATCGCATCGTGCTGTCCGGTGCACTCGGGGGATTGCTGCTTGCGCTGTTTGTTCTCCTTATTATGAATACACTTCCTCTTCCTCCAGCCGGGCCATTGTTAAGCGCCTTATGGCTTGGGCTTATCTTCCCTGTCTGGGGTGCTGTACTGGGCAGGCTGCTGCGAATCCTGTATGCACAAGATATCGAACCGGAGGGAGGGCTGACCCGCCGGCAGTTCCTTTACCTGGTAGGCGTTGGTTCGTTCTCGATTTTATTAACCGCCGCTGGGGTAAGCATTCTTTCACGGGATGAAGAAGAGCTGGCAGATACGGGAGCAGCAGGTGAGCCAGGGAATGCCGAGGCGATGGCAAATGAAGAAAGCACTGCCGGACCGGCTGCGTCTCCTCCCGAAGAGGTTCTTGCAGATCGTTTTCCGCCGGTGCAGGGTACCCGCGAGGAACTGACCTCAAATAGCAATTTTTATAGGATCGACATCAATTCGATGCCGCCCCAGATCGACGGCGATACCTGGCAACTGGAGGTAGGAGGCCTGGTCAACAATCCGCTCATCCTCTCCATCGACGATATCCGCTCACGGCCAGCAGTCAGCCAGGCGATCACGCTCGAATGCATCTCGAACCGGCTGGCAGGCGATCTGATCAGCACCAGCCTGTGGACTGGTGTGCGCTTGCGTGACATCCTGGAAGAAGCGGGCATGCAGTCTGGGGCGCTGGAGGTTTATATCGAATCTGTCGATGGTTTCTATGAAAGCGTACCTATGGAAGAGGCCATGGATGAACGGACGCTGCTGGTCTATGAGATGAACGGAGAACCACTGCCGGTAGAGCACGGATATCCTCTACGGATTTATATCCCGGACCATTTCGGAATGAAGCAGCCGAAGTGGATCACCCGAATGGAGGTGATAAACTATGAAGGCCCTGGTTACTGGGTTGAGCGAGGCTGGAGTGATACAGCTATTCCACCCACCACTTCGGTAATCGACGCGGTGGCGACAGATGAATTCGATCCAGAGGAAGGGTTCGTTCCTGTGGGTGGAATAGCTTATGCCGGTGCGCGAGGGATCAGCAAGGTAGAGATCCAGGTGGATAATGGACCCTGGGAAGAAGCTGAACTGCGGCAGCCTGCACTAAGCCCTCTTACCTGGGTCCAATGGCGCTACAACTGGCCCTCAGTACCGGGCAGGCATACCTTCCGTGTGCGAGCTTACGACGGCAATGGTGATCTCCAGGAAACAGAGCCGTCTCCACCCCATCCGGATGGAGCCACAGGTGTACATTCTGTATCTGAAAGGATTCCAGAAGCTTGATCTACCACTGTTTTGTAACTTCCCAGGGAGAGGCTAATATCCCCGCGGCAACATCCCAGGCCGTTTCCAATATTTCAATCTCTGTGAGCCACTTAACCCAGAACCAGCCGCGCCTGCCGGGCACAACTGCTCTCAGGGGAAATCCATGACGGGGTTCCAGTACTTCACCGGATACGTGGGTGGCAAGCAGAATGGAACGGGCTTCCACGAGGGGGTAGGTATGACTGTAACCGGTCGCAGATACCAGCCGGACACCAGCTGCTCCGGAATTCATTCCTGATTCTTCCAGCAAATCGACCAACCTGACACCCTGCCATTCTTGCACGCTGTACCACCCGCTGGTACAGTCGAGTGTTTCAGTCTGTAAGTGGGAGCCCCTCACTAGCATGTCAGAATAGGTCAGCGACAGCGGCGTTTTTACCGCTCCTATGACTGCCAGCCGCCATTTTTCCGGATCCAGAATCTGGGTGGGTTCACCGAAGATTGGAAAGTTGTTCCCTGTAAAATGACCAGACCCGCGCGAACCAGTGAACCGGCGAGGACTTTCCTGGGAAGCTGCCAGAGCACCCACCTGGTTTGCCAACAGGCTTCCGGCAATCCCGGCTCCGGCGGCAGCAAAGAACTTTAAGATGTCACGCCTGGATAGAATATCTCGCATCCTGGGATTAGGCCAGCGCCGCCAAAGGTGGAAAGCAAACAAGGGAACGAGCAGAAGCCCAATGATCCAGTGCCAGGCGATGATCGTCTGGGTTAGGATGTCGTAGGGTCCAAGGCGCAGCAGCCATATCAAACCCAGAACGATAATCAGCACTGTCAGAAGTGCCAGAGCGACGGAAGCATAGAGGACGTTCCTGCGGTCAAAATTCTTACCCATACCGCGGCGCAATGACCTGTAGATAATGATACTTTTCCACGGCACGAGTATCAGCAAAGAAAAACCTGCCATACGGTGCAAGTCGAAAACAAGCGGCAGCCAAGACCCGTACAACATAACGATGCCGGTTATCCCCAGGAAAGTTACCAGGATAAGCAGTGAGGTGTTCGTAAAGCGAATCATTGTCTTCCTGCAAAGAATATAACGATTAGATTATGAAGCGACAATAAGGATTCTCCCCAGGTTTTTGTGGGAATCCCCTATTTTTGTTATCGTCAGTTGTAGGTAAAGCAACTTTAGCAGGAAGCCAGGAAATTCGTTATATTCGAGTTATTCCGGAAAAGGAAGACAAAAGGGGTTTCTTGTAGTATATTACTACTTCAATAACTCGTATAAGGGGAGGTGATAGATGGGCCCTGCTGAGGACCCTCCTGGGGTTGTGGTTTTATATAATGAAAGCCTGCACTTAATCAAAGGCGAACCCCACGACATGCTCGCCGAGAACGGCGTAATCGCTTGTGCTGCAGAGGTCGCAAAAGCTTTATCCGATACATATACAGTTGTCCAGGTACCCATCCATTTAGATGTTGAACTGGCTCTTGCACCGTACCCGCCTACCCACTGGGTTGTTTTCAATCTTGGAGAGGGAATTGAGGGCAGGCTTTTTGAGGTAGCTCGGATCGCATGGGCATTAGAAGCAATGGGATACCGCTTCACCGGCTCCAATGGAAATGCTTTAGCTCATACTACCCATAAAGCGCTCACAAAACATAAACTAACAGAGGCATACCTGCCCACGCCGCGCTGGTGGGTGATGCGTGACCCGGAAGAAGTGGATGGAGGAGAACTTCCATTTCCACTGATTGTCAAACCGGTCGCCGAGGACGCCAGCCTGGGGATTGGGCCAGAAGCAATTGTCCATGATACAGAAGCTCTGCGTAAGCGAGTTGCGTATGTGGTCAGCTGCTACAGGCAGTCTGCGCTGGTAGAAGAATTCATTTCTGGACGTGAATTTAATATATCCATTTGGGGGTCAGAACCCGAAGTACTGCCTCTGTATGAGATCGATTTCAGCGATTTTCGCGATCCCTTTTCCAGGATCGTATCCTTTGCAGCCAAGTGGGAAGTAGATTCATTTGATTACAACCACACTCCAGGTGTTTGCCCGGCAAAGGTAAACAAACGGCTGGGTAGACAGATCAGCCAAACAGCCCTGCGAGCCTGGAAAGTATTGAACTGTGAGGGTTATGCCCGGGTTGATATCCGTGTGGACAAGGAAGAGATTCCTTACGTGATCGAAGTAAACTGCAACCCAGATCTTTCTCCTGAAGCCGGTTTCTACAAAGCTGCCCTCACGGCGGGTTATACATATCGAGAGATGGTTCAGCGTATTCTACAAATGGTATATGAGCCTGTTAACAATAAAGGTCTCCCATTTTTTTGAACACAAGCCACTGGAGGCCGCCTGTTCGGGGTAACAGGCATTGGAAAGGATCACAGGTTAGGAAGGTCGTTGCAAAAAGCATCGGCCTTTTTGTTTTCCTGACCTCGGACATATCCCTTTGTTGCGAACCTGTAACAATCTGTCGCTGGTTTGTCACAGCCCTGACACAGCCTTGTAACGTGCAGGTTGCATAATTAGGCTGGAGAAGGATATTAGAAGGTAGGAAAGGGATGGTTTGAGATGGATGCCTATGTAAGCACATTGAAAATGCCGGTGGTTTTGGAACACGCAGGTTACCCTGCAAAACCGAGCGGTATCGATCTGGATACTTTTAATAAGCTGGTTGTGAAGTACCAGGATGCGATCTACCGGCAGGCTTTTTATATTTTGGGAGAACCACGCGCGGCAGAAGATATTGCCCAGGATACATTCCTGGCTGCGTATCGCGGTATGAGCTCATTTCGTGGCGGCTCGTTCAAATCCTGGCTGCTCCGGATTGCGACCAATCTGTGCCTGGATGAGCTCCGCAGGGATAAGAGGCATCCAATCATCCCGCTTGAACCAGTAAATAATGATGGGGATGAGAATGAATCTCCTTCATGGATGATGGACAGTGGAGAAATGCCAGAGGAAGCCGCGGAGCGAAAGGAATTTTGGGAGAACGTACAGGTTTGCCTGAGCAGGCTGCAGCCGAAACTGCGAACCGCAGTGACTCTGGTTGACCTGCAGGGACTGGACTATGCGGAGGCCGCTTCCGTCTTGAGGATATCGACTGGAACATTGAAGAGCCGGCTGTCACGAGGGCGGTTAAAAATGAAAGATGTGTGGATAAGGAAGGAGGCGGGATAAGATGTTTAGCATCCCAGGATATACAGGAAGAATGAAACGTTCGATTGTCATCGTTAAGGATGACGAGAGCGACAAACAGGAAGTCGGTCACGTACTGGTTGTCAAGCATCCAGAAGGGAGCGATCCGGTCGAGCAGCTTCGAGCTGCGATCAGCGATTTCCTCAAGGACCAGGTTGGCAAGCAGGTACTTCGAGATGATAAGGAAGTCACCTGGAGCGAAGCCTTACAGTGGATGGATGATTGGGATTGGTCGGGTTCTTCTATTTATGTGGAAGATGCGCGTTCATTTGCTGTGGTCGATCCCGATGAGAGTTTTAAAATATCTAATCCGAATTCATAGGATATCAAAATCATTTCGAATGAGAGATGGCGAGGATAAGACAGCCATCTCTCTTTTTTTTATTATTGAAACCGGCTCCAGCACCCAGTATTAATAGCCGCTCAGTGCTCCATTCGATTCATTCTTCCCAAGTTTCTTGGTTATAACCGGGAAGCTCTTTACGCAAGATGCTGTCTTCCCGGTAACCGAGTGCGTATCCAGCCTGGATCAATTGATGAATTTCGCTTGTCCCTTCATACAATACTGCCCCTTTGGCGTTCCGCAGGTACCGCTCCACATCATACTCATCGCTGTAGCCGTAAGCGCCGTGCACTTGAATGGCTTCCAATGCTGCCTCTACCGATGCATCGGTGGCAAACCACTTCGCCAGGGATGTCTCCTTGGAATTCCGGTGACCAGTGTTCTTCATCCAACCTGCTTTCAAATAGAGAAGCCGGGAGATTTCATAATTTTTTACCATTCCTGCAATCTTCTGCTGGATGAGTTGGAACAAGCCAATTTCACGTCCAAAAGCATGGCGTTCATGAGCATACCTCACACTGGCTTCCAGGCATGCCCTGATCAGTCCTGTCGCACCGGCTGCCACCGTGTAGCGCCCATTATCCAGGCAGGACATCGCAATTCTAAATCCTTCACCTTCTTCACCGATGAGGTTCTCTTCAGGAATACGGACGTTTTCAAAGGAGAGCCAGCCCGTAGACCCGGCTCTCACACCGAGCTTGCCGTGCAAGTCCCCTTTTCGTATACCGGGCCGGTCCAATTCCACATGAAAGGCGGATAATCCATCATGCGGGTCTTGAGCATTCATATTGGTGCGTGCAACGACCAGGGCATGATGGGCTTTGGTAGCGAGCGAAATCCACATTTTTTCGCCATTGAGAATATAACTACTGCCGTCCTTCTTAGCAGTTGCAGAAATGGCCGCTACATCAGATCCGGCGCCTGGCTCTGTCAGCCCAAAGCAAGCGATCTTCTCGCCACGTGCCTGAGGAACCAGGAAGCGCTCCTTTTGTTCCTCGGTGGCCCACTGAAACAAACCAAGGCTGTTCAGCCCGATATGGACAGACATTACCACGCGCAGGGATGTATCGACTGCTTCCAGCTCTTCGCATGCCAGGCCAAGCGAGATGTAGTCCATGCCCTCACCACCGTACTTTACCGGCAGGCAGATGCCGAGTATTCCCAGCTCAGCCATTCGATCCAGCACAAAGCCCGCCATTTCCCCCGCTCGATCAGATTCTTTGATGATTGGGGCAATTTCT
>Ga0105092_10001426_pt1 | contig 12831 bp, 5 predicted proteins | sample PPLLak2March2015_FD_87021 | JGI IMG/M metagenome (GOLD analysis project Ga0105092, IMG submission 87021) | Freshwater sediment microbial communities from Prairie Pothole Lake near Jamestown, North Dakota, USA - PPLs Lake P7 Core (1) Depth... | ecosystem: Environmental > Aquatic > Freshwater >... | reverse complement strand
TTATCCGAATGGCCTAATGTAAAAGATGTTACAGGTATAGTATACCCCGACAACCAGGATGGGTTTCGAAGAGCGATCAGGCAGGAAAGAAGATGGGAACTATGCTATGAAGGGATCAGGATATTTGACCTGCGCAGATGGGGCAACCTGGTTGAAACATTTAAAAACAGGGCGCTGATAGCAAATCCTACCATGCAGGACGGTATCAGGGCTGAGAATATAGAGCTAAAACATAATTTGTATCCTGTGCCGCTCGGTGAGATACAAAAGAACCCCAATCTTACACAGAACCCCGGATTCTAAAAGCATCAAATTAACCTTTCTTTAATTAATACCTAACGATCATGAATAAACTACTTACACTGTTAACATTTGGAGTTTTTTTGCTTCCAAATGCATTGCTCGCGCAGGATACAACTGCTTTCAGCAGTGTCCCTGTATTTGGAGATAGTACAAGCTACTTACCAACTGAATCCTGGTTATGGGATATCATTGAGGATGGCGGAGACCTGAGGTATGGAATTATCCACGACAAAGAAATGGGTGGTAACCGTACCAATATTGTACCCGATCATTGGTATGGCTATGATTTTTATGTAGCTGCAGATGCAAAATTGTTCAAAAGGGTATGGGGAGCCGAAAATGAACCCCTGTATGAAGATGCTGACCTGTTCTTTCTCTACAGCGATGCCAGCAACTTTGCGAAAGCTGAATTTTACAACACCACGGGCCTGGCCACAGGAGCTGGTAACGATCCTTTTGGACTCTCAGGTTTTACAGCCGTTGTAGAAGGGGTAACCTATAAGTTCAAAAAGGCCGACAAACCCGAAGACCTGGTTGAAGGAACACCGGCCGAACGATGCATTCCCTTCATCGGTGACACCAGTTTCTATGACTGGAACAATGTGAAAGTAACTCGCAAAGGAACCATCCTGTCGATGATTGTAAACGGTGCTGTATACTTTTCAATGGATATTGATACCCTCTCGGTATACCAGTCGGGTGACTCCCTGGTAGCTGTGCCTCAAAGCGTAAAGGATTTTTTGAAGGGACAGGGTCAAATAGGAATCGGAACAGGTAACGACAAATTATACTTTGATAATGTTGAGGCAAGCTATATTGCCGTGCAGGGTCAGTTCAGTGAAATCCCTTTTTTCGGTGAAGCTTCCAACTATGCAGCTGCAGACCCATGGTTATGGGATCTTGTTGTGGATGAAGGCAATATGCGGTATGGAATTACAATGGATAAGGAAATGGGCGGAAACCGGATGAATATTCTAAAAAACGACCAATATGGTTATGATTTCTATGTAACTGCTGATGCCAAACTTTTCAAAAGGGTTTGGGGAGCTGAAAATGAACCCCTTTATGAAGACGCCGACTTGTTCTTTCTGTATACTGATGCCAACAACTATGTAAAGGCGGAATTTTTTAATACAACCGGGCTGGCAACCGGCGCCGGTAACGATCCCTTTGGCCTTTCGGGTTTTACAGCCGTTGTTGAGGGAGTTCCCTATAAATTCAAAAAAGCGGATGCGCCTGCTGATGAAGTGGAAGGTACCCCGGCCGAAAGATGTATCCCCTTTGTAAATGATGCAAGCTTTAATGACTGGAACAATATCAAAATTACAAGGAAGGGAACCATACTATCCATGCTTGTAAACGGATCTGAATATTTTTCAATGGATATTGATACCCTGACTGTATATCAGTCCGGCCCGTCTACGGCAGAGGTTCCCCAGTCAGTGAAAGATCGTCTTATGGGTTTTGGCCTGATCGGTATTGGAACCGGGAACGATAAAGTATATTTCGACAATGTGGTTGCCGGGTTTATGCAAGTTGAAGGTCAGTTCTCGGATATTGAAAACTGGGGAGATGCCAGCATGTATGCCCAGAATAATCCATGGTTATGGGCCGTTCTTGAGGATGGCGGAGATACACGATTTGCCATTACGGCAGAAAAATGGGCAGGCGGAGACAGAAAAGCCGTAAATACCGGGCAGGTCTTTACAGGAGATTATTTCGCCGAAGCTGAACTTAAACTGTCAAAACGCTTTGATGGAGAACCTGATGCGGCTAAATTTGAAGATGGCGGTTTTGTGATTTCCTATACCGATCCTAATAATTTCGCCAATGCCTTTTATAGTGTTTCAAGCGCCACGCGATTAGAAGAGCCGCTTGGATATGATGCAACCGGATTATCGGGATTTTATTTCATGATTGATGGACACCAATACAGGGTTGTAAAATCAGATGCCCCTGCCGACGAGGTTGAAGGAATTCCGGCTGAAAGTTGTCTGCCCTATGAAAATGATGCAAGTTTTGATGACTGGAACAAAATAAGGGTGGAAAGAAAAGGAACTGTTCTTACCATGCTTGTTAATGGTCATGACTATTTTTCAGTGGATTTTGACACGGTTACAGTGGCTGCAGATTATCCGACTTCATTTTGTGAAGGAATTGTTCCTATTCCGCAGAAATGTCTGGATATGATCCTGGGACAAGCCAAAATCGGTATCATGTCTGCAAATGACAAGGCCTGGTTTGACAATGTAAATGCAGGCGTGCTTTTGCCAAATGGTGTTCCTCAGGCTGTCGATGCAGCGGCTTGTTCAATATATCCGAATCCGGTTTCCAGCCATCTTACCATTTCAGGCAGGGATGGATTCAGTAACGTAGAGATATTCAGCCTTACAGGACAAAAAATTACCTCAGTGGTAACCGGTGGTAACGAATCTGTTACTATCGATGCCAGCGGTTTTAAGGCCGGTATGTATATGGTTAAGGTGAAGAAATTAAATGGGGTAGTTGTGGTTAGTAAGTTTATCAAGCGATAAACAGATTTCGTTTTATAGAAGATTTCTGTAAAACAGTTTTCAATGTAGAGATGGGTTTGAAACCCATCTCTACTTTTTTTTAATAATAAGGCTTAGTGTGCAACCATACCTGGCACACGTCGAAAAGACCGTTGTCGCAGAAAAGTTATTTTGATACGGTTATTCCCGGCCAATCATCCGTTCTGAATGGATTTGCGGGCAGTCCTTCCTTATTGTAGAGGTTCAGGTCGTTTGGATTGTTTGCCCACCCGTACCGTACCGCAACCGGATTTTTTACTTCCTCTGAATATACGCTAACCGTATTATCACCGGTAATAAAAGCTTTAGCCCAAACGAATTTATGATCAGCCCCGGCAATCGAAAACCCGTTAACATACCCGTACTTGTTATGAACATCCAAACCGCTGGCGGTTTCCGTAAATGTAAGAATGGCAACTCCCTCTTCAAACCGTACCGACTCGAAAATCGGACCCGATGCTGTAATATTTTGCCCATAACCGACTTTTAATGCGGACAAGGCTAATCTCCTCCCGACTTCCTGCTTGTTTTTTGGATGAATATCCGATTCTTCCCCCAGGTCAATTGCAAGGGCCATCCCTGTATTTGGCAATACAAGTGCTTTAGTTTGAGCCTCGCGCAATTCGGCCCAATTGCTTTCAGCAGGTTCTTTTGGAGGCTTCTGGTAATTCGCAAGTGAAACGAACAGGAATGGAAAATTTCCCTGGTTCCAGCTGTTACGCCAATCCGTAATCAGGATCGGGAAAATCCGTTGATATTTTTTTGCACTGTCCACATCCGATTCGCCCTGGTACCATATCGCTCCCTTTATTCCATAGGGAATAACCGGATTTACCATTCCGTTAAAAAGCAAGGTGGGAAACGAGTTTGGATCTACTTCAACATGACTGTTCAGGGCCCCGGTAATTCTGAATTTCCATCCCTGGCACAGGCTTATCTTCCTTTTTCCTATTTTAAGATATTTATCCGCAGAATTCCCATATAATCCTCCGGCCCCACCCTTATCTTCCACACGAATGGCAATCACATTCCTGCCCTTTTTCAACGTGTTTTCAGGAATTGAATATATTCTTTTGCTGTTGAACTGAGCTGTTGATCCAATTTCAATCCCGTTTATCCAGGTAATTTCAGCATCATCAATGGTTCCCAGGTAAATTTTCCCTTCCATTGCAGCCTCATTTTCTGTAAGTTCTATAGTTAACCGGTACCATCCGATTCCGTCAATAAAGCGGTACCCATTCTCTTCCCATGGTTTAGTTACGTCTATATCACTCCAACCGGACTCTTTCAACAGCGGATCAGCATAATAAGCGATACCATTAACTAATCCCGCGTCTTTGGATCCTACTTCCTTTTTTAATATCCTGGAGGCAACAATTTTCTGTTCCTCGTTTTTATACATGTCAAAACCATTCAGTTGCAGCAATTTATCCCCGAGTTCCGGATCACCTTCGATTCCCTTTGCACTGACCCAGCTTTCAGCAATAGTTCCTCCCCAGGATGCCTGAATTAATCCAACCGGCACTTTTAAATCGTGGTGCAAGCTCCTGCCAAAGTAATAGGCAACTGCCGAAAATTCCTTTATGTTTTCAGGGGTGCAATGCCGCCATTCACCTCCTTCAAGATCCTCAAGCGGGACTTTCGAGTATTTTTTGGCCACTGTAAATAAGCGGATCTGCGGAAAATCCGCAGCTTGAATTTCAATTTTTGCATTTTTTGAATTACTGACAGATAGTTCCATATTCGACTGGCCCGAACAGATCCACACCTCGCCTATCAGTATGTTCTTGAGTATAATCGTATCGGAACCGGATATTACCATTTCATACGGACCTCCGTAATCCAGCGCTGGCAATTTGGCAGACCAGTGGCCGGCCGCATTGGCTTTTGTGAAAATGGTCTTCCCTGCAAATTGAATTGAGATCCTTTCTCCCTTATCTGCCCGGCCCCATATTGGATTTTCCCGGCCCTGCTGCAAAACCATATTGGAACAAAATATTCGTGCTGGTTTTACATTTGCTGCGGCTGTGATTTCAATAAACACCAAAAAAAGGATGACCGGAATTATTTTTAGGAAAAAGCGTATTGTAAACTTTGACATTTGAATAAGGATGAACGATTTACAGATTTACTACAATTTTATTACCATTCGAATAATCGATTTTTAGTGTCCCTCCTTTTTCAAGAACAGTCCAGGTCCAGCCATTTAATTTTGGAGACTTCCCTTGTTCCAGCATTTTTCCATTCACTGTAATTGATTTTGGTTTTAATGCCATCCGTAATATAACCTTGGAGGAATCATCGAAACTGGTGAACGAAATTTGCGTCGCACCATAGATGATATTTTGTATAACAGAACTCGATTTTAACAGGTGATTTTCTCCTGCAGGAGCCCATTCGGGCACTGCGGCCATAGCATCAATAAAATGTCTGATGTAATCACCATATCCGTCTATGAACCATGCACCGGGCCAATTCGGCCCAACAGCAACAACGCCGTTATCATGGGTCATATAGGTAGCAACATTCAGGAAGCGAAATGCCTGCTCTTTATACCATTTTTCGCCTGTACGCTCATAATACATAGCGCACGCCGACCCATACCTGGCTGTATGGCTTCCCATGGGCTCGTAGCACCATGTCTGCTCCCTGATCGCATCAAGCCCTTCAGTTTTAAACGCATTGGCTACCCAATGAATAAGCGAGGGGACATTTGTATCGATCGCCTTATCCGATTCAGGATGGTCGATCAGGTATTTGCATAGCTCAATAGGCGTATTCTGCACGCGGTTTATCATTTCAGGGTCGTTGGGAATGTCTTCAAAGTACCCGTTCCATATAAAAGTAGTCATCGGTCCCGTTTTGCCGTACATCCAATCCCATGCACTTTGAATAGTCTTTGTATACAGCGTGGCCTTTTCCAGCGATAAATTGATTTTTGTCCTGATCCGTACCAATTCGGTGAGCAGTTTTATAGGCTCCAATACATTCGAACAATAATTACTGATTATTACCCCCGTGCGGGCATTTACACGAAAAGGCCATGGGGATGGACTCAATGGAACCAGCGCATAGGTTGACGGATTTTCAGGGCTGATCCTGATATTCCTGGCTAAAGCATCTGCACAATGAACGGCCGCATCAAGATATTTAGTTTTATTTGTAATTTCATAAAACCGCAGGTAGGCATAGCCCATCTCCCCGACCTTATCCGGCTCAATCCCATGCAACCCGTCACCCCTCATTCCCTCTTTCTCATACTTCGTAGAACCCTGGTAGATGGTTGAAAAGGCATCCGCACTGGCATAGGGGACTTCCGCCCATTCCCAGCCAGCTGGAGTTGTACCATTTTCTAGCTCATAGTCAAGCATCTCCCCTACTATTCCAAGATAGATGCTGTCACCCGAATAAACCCGATATAATATAGCCAGGCTTTGTACCATGGAAGCAAAATTACTGGCCGGATTGTTTGGCCAGTCTTCTGCTTCAATGTTTTTTTGAGGCGTCATGTCAGGTCCCCTGAAACAACTGGTGACAAAATACATCGGTAATCCTGTTTTTGGCTCAATAGGTGCATTCTTTATAAATCCTGAAGCCAGTTCAACTACCTTATTGTAGGCACTACCCGGTATTTGGGGATTATGCCATCCCAGTACTTCAGAGTGTTCATTTCGAATTATTTTTCTGCCACAAATCGAATCCGGGAGAGAGGTATTTCCTGCTTTCACCTGGATAGTCAGGGCTAAACAACTCATAATCAGAAATTGAATCGCTCTATTCATTTTTTATACTGTTTATTAAATGATTTGGAATTTACTTTAATAGCGGGACCCGGGCATAATGCAATGCTCCGGCCTACCGTTCATGAATCGAATCGTAAAACAAAAGTAAAATAAAATTGAGATAATCAAAACTATAAAAATCTATCTATCAATAGATTATAGAGTTTTTTGGCGTTTAAAAAAAACACCGCCTTATTTTGAAAAGTGTGCAGAATTACAAGGAAATTGTCAGAATATGTGAGGATAGTTTATTTGGATTTGGCGTTTGAATAAAAATTAAAAATTCAGCAATTTAGATTTCTTCCAACCAATACTGTGGCTGCAATCGCAGGTCAAGCCGGTTTCTTATCCTTATTTTCGATCAGGATCAATTCAATCCATCCTTCTTTGGAATGCTTAAATCGCTTTTTCTGGCTCATTACCAATTTAACCTTATTATGAAAACTCCAGCAGGTTTTAAGCCTGAGGGATAAAATGGAAGATAACTGGCTGATATTAAAATCTTTTCCTGAGCTAGTAAGGATGAGGATATATAAAGCCTTATCAATCGGGAATCTCAGGTGATGAAATATTGTAAAAGCCGTAACTGATTCCTTATAATTGCATTTTTTACATCTCTTCTCATATGGATCTTTAGAACCGTTTTCGGTTGATTTGCATCTTTTACAGACAAAACCGTTTTTCCATTTGAGGTCTACAAGCAATTTGTAACAATCATCCTCGTTATTAAACATTTCCTTGAACTCGTCAAAGTCGATCAATTTTTGCATTACCCTTGCCTCGGATACCTCTTTAATGTTGTCGACCAGTTCAATGTTGTGTTTTTGCAGAAGCTGATTTGCCCGTTCAATTTGAGCCGATTGTTCCAAAATCGCTATTTTCTGAATCTCAAGCAACTCGTTTTTCTGTTCAATGCTTTCTTTTTGATGCACAATTTCGCGGGTACGCTCAATTACCTGTTTTTGAAGTTCTTTTTTTTGCATCTTGAGAATGTATACCCTTATTCTGAAAGCAATTACCACGATCCCTCCGATCAGTAAGTATATAATGATAATGAACCACTTAGTTTTCCAGAATGGAGGAATTATTCTGATCTGAAGTTCCGTGGGTTTTTCATTCCAAATGCCATCGCTATTGGCGGACATTACCTTAAATACATACCGGCCTCCCTCGAGATTCCTGTAGTTCGCAGAGCGGGATGCTGCATCCGTAAAGGTCCAGTCAGTATCATACCCTTCCAGCTTATATTTATATTGATTGGCCTCAGGATTTTCAAAGTGCAAACCTGCAAATTCGATGGTGAATATGGACTGTTTGAAGGTTAATTCAACTTTATCCGTAAAAGAGATATTTTCAGCCAGAATTACTTTTCCCTGGATACTGTCTCCAATGTTCACCTCCTTGTTAAAAATCTTTAGTTTTGAAATTAATGTTTTAGGTGGTATAAGGTTCTGCCTGATAAGTTCAGGATTGAAATATACTATGCCATTTAATCCTCCAAAAAGCATGGTCCCGTTTTTTTGTTTCAGGCAGGCCCTTGCATTAAATTCATTTGTATTGATTTTTCTGAAATCGAAGCGCTGGATATTTGCTATTTTTGATCTTGTCTTATCGAGGATAACCTTTGAAATTCCGTGGCTGTTACTAATCCAGAGATTGCCTGCATCGTCTTCCAGTATTCCCATGATCTCCTCCTTTAAAGATTCGTTCTTCTTAATAAACGAAATAAAGGTGCCTGTTTTATAGGAATATTTATTCAGACCTCCGTCTGATCCAATCCACAGCTCCCTTTGCGAGGATTCAAAAATGCAGTTAATAAAATCGCCTGAAATGGATGTACTATCCCCGTCCTTATGCATGAATCGTTTAAATACTCCCTTGTTTTTGTCTGTAATCATATTCAATCCGCTGGAGGTTCCGACCCACAGCGTGGAATTATGGTCTTCAAGTATCATGGATACAAAATTTCCGCTCAGGCTCGTTGGATTGCCCTCAACATGCCTGAAATTCCTGAATGTTCTTTTTTCCCGGTCAAACAGATCAATGCCATTTCCCGTCCAGAAGGATATCCAGAATTTATTATCAGAGTCTTCAAAAATATTGAATATGCCGTCTCCTGAAATCGATGTGGTATCATCAATTTGATGCCGGTAATATTCAAATGACCTGACATCCGGATTGTATGCAACAAGACCTCCCATCCAGGTTCCAATCCACATTTTATTCTTTTTGTCCTGGTAAATGAATTGCGGTGCGGCATTTAACACTTTGTTGCTGTTTTCCTGAACAGGAATTCTGTCGATGCTTTTAAGGTTCTCATCAAGAATTTCAACAGCCAGACTGGTACTGACCCAAATTTTACCCTTATTGTCTTCAAAAAGTGATATGACATTGTTCGACAAAAATGTCGATTCCCTGTTGAAGTTGTTAATGTGCGAAAACTTACTTTTGATCAGCCGGTTCAGGCCATATTTTGTGCCAACCCATAAATTTCCGGTATTGTCCTCCAGTAATGTGGTAATCTTATCGTTGCTAATTGAATACTTATCATACATGCTGTTCTGCACATGTTCAAAAGTACTGGCGTCTTTTCTTAAAATATCGATTCCTTTTTCCGTACCGAACCAAAAGTTCTTTTGATGATCTTCATGAATAACATTGACTTTATTATGACTTAATCCGGTTGTTTTTCCGCCTCTGTATTCATAATGAGTAAAATTGCCATCCTGCGGATCTAATTTATATACTCCGTCTGAATGCAAAAGGCACCAGATCATTCCTTCGGAATCTTCAAGAAGTGAAAATCCAAGTTCATTATATCCCAGCATCTGACCCGGCTTTGGATTATAAATTTTTGCATAGGGTTTAACCAGATTTGAATTGATACTTTCAAAAACCACAAATCTGTTGTTACGTTCCCTGCAAATGATTTTTATTACAGATAGCTCATTTCTTTTTAAGTCCTTCGCATCAACCTTGTAAATACCATCCTCAAAAGGGATCCACAGATTTCCGGAACGGTCGTATAATCCAAGTTTATTGTTTTCCCTCAGAAGGTTGAACTGGTCGCTTTTGGGTTCATATGTATAAACAAGGTTATGATTCAGTACCCAGAGGTTCAGGTCAACATCTTCAAATATTTCTGACGGATAGGGAGGGTCACTCATTTTCTCACTGAACCGGTCATAGTTGGTAAAAGTATATCCGTCAAATTTGGATAACCCATGCCGGGTCCCAACCCATAGAAATCCATTGTCATCCTGGTAGGTACAGCGTATATAGCTATTTGGCAGACCTTCCGCCGTGGTATAATTTTGAAACAAATAATTGTTCTGCTGTGAAAAAATCACCGCTGAATCAAAAAGCAATATCAGTATTAAAATTATGAAACCCCTGTGCATAAAGCCCCCTACCGTTTACTATTCTGAAGTGAGATGGGTAAAATACAGGGTTAAATTAAATAATTTTAATGAATTCTAGTTCTTCCAGCATCCAGTATCAAGTATCCAGCATCAAGTATCCAGCCTCTAAAAATCCAGTATGAGGAACCCACATTTATAATTCATCATTCATCATTCATAATTTCTCATTCATAATTTCTCATTCATACCTCAGCGCTTCCACCGGGTTTCGTGAGGCGACCCGGTAAGTTTGCAGGATGGTAGTACCTGCTGCAATGATCATGGCTATCAGGCAGGAGACTGCAAATATCCATATATCAACCGAAACGTGATATGCAAAGCTGTTCAGCCATGAATTCATGCTATACCAGGCTATTGGAATAGCAAGGATTCCTGATACAAGTACCCATTTTACAAATTCCCTGGTGAACATGATGATAATTCCATTGGTTGTATCCCCGTTTGCCTTTCGGATTCCGATCTCCTTGATCCGCTGTTCGGCCAGAAAGGATGAAAGTCCAAGGAGGCCTATGGAAGCAATAAATATGGCCAGAATGGCAAGATAGAGGAACAGCTTGCTGAGCCGTTGCTCATCCTTATATAACTGCTCATAGCTCTTGTCAAGAAAACGGTAACCAAAAAGAAAATCCGGGCTCAATGAATTCCAGGTTTTTTGGATATGGCTGATCACTTCGGGCAGGCGTTTCGAATCCACACTGATATTGGCAGTGGACAGATACCGGGTTTGAAGCGACATAACAAGCGGTCCTATGGGATTACGAAGTGAATTGAAATGAAAATTCTTAACTACCCCCAGGATCTCAAGGCGCCGTTCCCCTGTTCCCAGGATTTGTCCAATTACAGGCGGTTTGAGTCCAAAATACCGGACAGCCTCCTCATTGATGATCACTTTGCCGGAATCTGCACGGCTGTTCTCAAGAAAATTCCTGCCCTCCAGTATTTTCATGCCCATCAACGGAATAAACTCCGGATCAATGCCAAGATATGTAAATTGTTTACTTTCAGTACCAATTTCCATGCCTTCCTGCCAGGAAACATTTTCCATGGACTGGGTGGACAGGGAAACCCTTTTGATACCTGCATTGTCAAGCAGCATTCCCCGTAATGTTTCGGGATTTTTCATCAGGGAACTGTTCAGATTGATATTGATCACATTTTCTTTTGAAAAACCCAGATCCGCTTTCTGCAAATAAACAAGCTGTTTATGAACGGTAAGTGTGGCAATGATCAGGATAATTGATATTGTAAACTGCCCGACAATAAGCGCCTGCCGGAATATAAGCGATCCCCGTCCCCTTGTTTTCTCGCTTTTAAGCGTAATAACGGGTTTGAATTTTGTAAGATACAAGGCCGGATAAATTCCGGCAACAAGACCAATGATAAGCGGCAGGGCGAGCAATAACAGCAGTATCCATACCCAGGGCATGGAGGTCAGGACCAGTTGCCTTTGTACCAGGTTATTGAATAAGGGTCTGAGAAGGTCCATCAGCACAAGGGAGAGTTCCGTTGCTATGAGGGCATATATAACTGACTCACCCAGGAATTGGGTTACCAGGTTTGTTCTCCTTGCACCCATCACTTTTCTGACTCCTATTTCCTTTGATCGGGTTGCCGATAAAGCAATGGTGAGATTTACGAAATTCACGCATGCAATGGACAGAATGAACAAGGCAATGATCATATATAATCTCAGCATGGAATGATTTGCCTTGGTCTGCGGGAAGTCATTCTTAACATGCGTAAAATAAATCTCTTTCAATGGCCTGAGTGAAAAATGCGATCCTTCATCCCCAAAATTCGGATGACCCTTATAGTACTTGTTTATCTTGCCGGCGAGGAGGCCTGGATCACTATGCTCCTTTAAATAGAAATATGTGTAATAATTCCAGGAACTGTATGTCGTCAGGAAATCTGCATTATCATGAAAGGCTTTGAGCGCAACGAAGGGCGCAACCGCATTTATTTTAATATGAAACCGGTCAACATCCTTAATAATGCCGCTTACAGTTAACGTAAGCTTATTATTTACGAGAAAGGTTTTATTCATTGGATCTTCGTTGCCAAATAACTTTTTGGCGGAGCTTTCAGTAAGAATGACCGAATTGGGGTCATCCAGGGCATGTTCCGGATTTCCCTTAATGAAATTGTAAGAAAAAATGCGAAAAAATCCGGAATCAGCATACACCAGGTTATCCAGTTGTTTAAGTTCATCGCCGATCTTAAGGGTCGCCCCTGATCCTTCCCAGCAGGAAACACGGGCTGAGGATACTATCTCCGGAAATTGCAGCGCAATCTCAGGTCCATATGCGGTGCCTGTAAGAGCCCAGTCCGGAGACTCCAACCGGTACGTGGCATCGTAATGCGTATTGAACTTATCATAAGACCATTCATACTGAACGTAACGGAATATCAGTCCAAAAATGGCTACACCGATTGTAAGCCCCAGCACAACTATAATTGAGAAAATCTTATGCCGGAATATATTTCGGAAGGCTGTGAAAAAATAATTGGTAATCATAGGAAAATCAATTTGAAATTTAATTTCCATCTTTCGTGCCATAAACCTATACTCCTCATTATATGATCATTAGATCAACCCCAAAAGAGGCTATTGTCGGAATTTACAACAGTCTTGTCGGATTTATCATCAATTTTACTGATATTTATGAAGGAAAAAGTTCTGCGGTTTTGCAGTTTTGCATTTGTGCAGTTCATTGCGCAGAGCGCATACGGTATTGTAGACGAAGTCATGCAATCGTGCAGTCCATTGCG
>Ga0105092_10001424_pt1 | contig 12850 bp, 13 predicted proteins | sample PPLLak2March2015_FD_87021 | JGI IMG/M metagenome (GOLD analysis project Ga0105092, IMG submission 87021) | Freshwater sediment microbial communities from Prairie Pothole Lake near Jamestown, North Dakota, USA - PPLs Lake P7 Core (1) Depth... | ecosystem: Environmental > Aquatic > Freshwater >... | reverse complement strand
GCAACCCGCAACCCGCAACCCGCAACCCGCAACCCGCAACCCGCAACCCGCAACCCGCAACCCGATCGCAACTCACCGCTGATACTGCCGCACGCCCCGCAGGTGATCCTGGTAGTTTTCGGTGAACAGGTGGCTGCCGTCGTTCCGGGAGACGAAGTAGAGGTAATCGACTTGTGCCGGGTCAAGAGCAGCGTCGATGGAGGCCAGGCCGGGACTCGCGATCGGCCCCGGAGGCAGTCCGTAATAAAGGTAGGTGTTGTAAGGCGAGTCGAGCTTGAGGTCGCTTTGATTGATCACCCCGTCGTAATTCTTGACGAGCTTTACGCTGTAGATGACGGTCGGATCGGAACCGAGTGCGATATTCTTCTTCAGCCGGTTGTGAAACACAGCTGACACCAGTGGCCGCTCCGTCGGCAAGGCGGTTTCTTTTTCCACGATAGATGCGAGCGTCATCACTTCGCGAGGCGTCATGTTCAGTTCCCGCGCCTTTTTCTGGCGCTCCGGGGTCCAGATACCGAGAAAGCGGGAGACCATCCTTTCAACAACTTCCTTTTCAGAAACCCGGCGGGAAAAGAAATATGTGTCCGGAAAGAGGTAGCCCTCCAGATCCGAAGCCCGGTTGTCTATTTGCGTAATCGCCTTCGTGTCGCGCGTCGCCGCCATCAGCCCGTCCCTTGTTCCGATGCCGCTGCTGACCAGCAGGTCAACGATATCGGTCCGGCTGAAGCCTTCCGGCACGGTCACTTTGATGACATAGACGTCGCCTCTTGCCAACTTGCCGGCCACGTCCTGCATGGATGACGCCCGGTCAAACCGGTATTCCCCGGCTTTCATGGAGGACGTGGGGTAAGAGAGGCGGACGTACCATGCGAACACGCGTGCATGGGAAACGACGCCTGCCCGGGCTAGAATTCGCCCGATTTCAGGAACAGACGTGCCTTTTGGAATGTCGACAAATGCTTCGGAGCCGGAATATCCCTTGTAGGGAGCAGAAACCAGGCGGGAAGCGAGGAAGAGACCCAGGAGGCCGGCGGCGATTACCACGGCCAGCAGGGCCAGAACCCGAACGCCCGTGCCCCCCCGGCTCATCTCATCTCCTCCAGGAAGCGTCTAAGAATGACTGCGGCTGCGAACTCGTTACGCCGCTGTCGCCGATCCCGAATCGCAACTCCAGCCTCGGCCATCAGAACCTCGGCCTCTTTGCTCGACAATCGCTCATCGGCCCATTCGATTGGTATGTCCGACCGGCGGGCTATCTCGCTGACCAGATCCTCGATAACGCCCAGAATATCACTCCTGCGGCCATCCAGGTGAAGAGGTCGGCCGATGATAAGTTTGTCTACCTGATGGAGCTCGGCGGTCTCCAGCACTTTCTGGCAGTCACGGTTTCGGCTCTCACGCAGCAAGGTACCAAGCGGGCGAACCGTGACCTTGAGGGGATCGGTGATCGCTAGTCCAATCGTCTTCGACCCCACGTCAAGCGCCATCCATCGGGTCTCAGAGGTGCTGGAATCCAAGTCAGATCGGTTTTTCGTAGTTGTTGCCACTTAGCCCTGTACGCTATAATTCTAGCCTACGCAGCGCAAAAAAAAGAGGTTGTGAATGTTTGCTAAAGTGAAGTTGGTAGTCGTCATGCTGTCCGCGATGATCGTGCTTTACGGCCTGGTCGGCGGGACGATGAAGAAAGTCTCCGCCCGTGAGGGTGGAGTATATGGCGATCTGGCGGTTTTTACCGACGTCATCCGGCGCGTTTCGGAAGACTACGTCGAAAAGCCCGACTTGCAGAAGGCAATGCTGGGCGCGGTTCATGGGATGCTCGAAGCCCTCGACCCCTATTCAAGTTTTGTGGATCGGGGCACCTACGAGCGGCTTTCTCAGATAAAGGCGAAGGCAACGCCCGGCTTGGTCCTGTCCAAACGTTATGGGTACGCCTACATCGTCTCCATTTTGCCGGGTAGTGCGGCGGAGCGCGGAGGACTGCGGACCGGGGATCTTCTGGAATCGATCGAAGGCCACGCCACGACCGAGATGAGCCTCTGGGAAGCCGAGCACCTGCTGGTGGGAGAGCCGGGGACGACGGTGACAGTTCGTGCGATACGCTTGCGTCGAACTGAACCGACGGAGGTGAAGCTGACCAGGGAAGAATCGGCGGTGCCCCCCGCGACAGCTCGAATACTGGAGGAGGGGATCGGATACTTGCGCATCCCCACTTTTGACGAGGGCTCCTTGGAGAGCGTGAAGTCCAAACTGAAGATGCTCCAGTCTTCAGGAATTCAGGGCCTCTTGATTGACCTGCGCGGGACGGGCGAGGGCTCCCTTGATGAAGCGGTCAAGGCAGCCGATCTGTTCCTTGAAAAAGGCAAAAAAATCGTCACTCTCAAGGATCGTGAAGGCAAAGCAACAGAATTTGTTTCACTTAACGACCCTTTAGTTGCTAATATTCCGATCGCGATCCTGGTTACGGGAGGGACGAGCGGGGCGGCGGAGGTTTTTGCAGCCGCGCTCCAAGATAACCGAGTGGCCAACGTCATCGGCGAGAGAACTAACGGGCGAGGGTCAGTGCAGGAACCTTTTACCTTGAGCGATGGCTCTGTTTTGCTGATCTCGACTCAGTTGTATTACCGCTCAGCTGGAAAACCCCTTCAGGACCAGAATCTCCGAAATTCTGGAGTAACGCCTGATGTCCGTTCACCTGATGAGGATTTCGTTACGAACTTCTACTTCGAGAACGTGACTGACGATACGGACAAGGGTATCGATGAGGAGTTTTACCGAAAACTGAACAGCGCAGTCGATGCTGAGCAGTTTAGAAGTGGCCTTAAGTACATCCGGGAGAAGGTAGTCAAGAAGGCTGCTTAACCACAACGTCATCTATCACAAAAGGAGGAGAGATGAACAAAGGGGAGTTGGTAGATGCAATCGCCAAGGACGCCAAGATCAGCAAAGGTCAGGCGCAGGAAGCCCTCGATTCGTTCGTGAAGAACGTGCAGAAGGCGCTGAAGAAAGGTCAGAAAGTGACCTTGGTTGGTTTCGGCACTTTCGGCGCTTCCAAGCGCGCCGCCAGAACCGGCCGCAATCCGCAAACCGGAAAACCGATTAAGATTCCGGCCAAGAAAGTGGCGCGTTTCGTCCCTGGCAAGACTTTGAAGGAATCGATCCAGTAAAGGCGATCGAGACCTAGGGTTTACGTCGAGGGCTCAGCCAACGGATCACGGATAACACGAATCATTTTCGCGTCATCCGGGTGATCCTTTGGCTGAGCCCTCGACGTTTCTTGTTCCCGAATTTGCTCCTTACCTGCCACAGCAATGTGTGGTATCATGACGGCACGTTTTGACGTAGGTGCGTAGCTCAGGGGAAGAGCACTTCCTTGACGCGGAAGGGGTCAGCGGTTCAATTCCGCTCGCACCTACCATTTTTGTTTTTGGGTGAAGGTAAATTGTCCGAGCAGGTGCATCTTCAAATAATCCAACGGGATGGTTCCTTGGGTGAACTCTCAGACGCGGAGTCCGCGCTGAGTGTCGTGCGCCATTCAACCTCGCACTTGATGGCCCTCGCCGTTACGGAACTCTACCCGGAAGTGCACCTGGGGATCGGACCAGCAACCAGCGAGGGTTTCTACTACGACTTTCAAACCCCGCATCGCTTTACCGAAGAGGACCTGGAGCGCATAGAGGGCCGGATGGAGGAACTCCGCCAGGCGGACCTTCGCTTTGAGCCCTCGGTGGTTTCAAAGGAAGAGGCCCTGAATCTGTTTTCAGGACAGGGCGAATACCTTAAGACCGAGCTGATCAACGAGCGGGACGGACAAGTGCTGTCCTGCTACAAGCTCGGCAAGCTGATTGACTTCTGCACCGGGCCTCATGTCGTGTCGACCGGCCAGCTTCGTTCGTTCAAGCTCCTGTCCGTCGCAGGCTCCTACTGGCGCGGAGATGAGAAACGAGAGCAGCTCCAGCGGATTTACGGGACGGCATTCTTCACCCTCCAGGATCTGGAAGACCACCTCAAGCGGCTCGATGAAGCGCGCAAGCGTGATCATCGACGCCTGGGTCGCGAACTGGATCTTTTTACCGTTCGCGAGGAAGTGGCTCCGGGCCTGATATTCTGGCACCCGAGGGGCGCGGTCGTCCGCTCGATCATCGAGGATTTCCTTCGGACCGAGTTGACCCGCCGGGGCTATCAATTCGTCTACACCCCCCATATCGCCAAGAGCGATCTGTGGAAGACATCCGGGCATTACGAGTGGTACCGGCAGAACATGTACGTGCTCCCCATTGATGAGGAGGAGTATGTTCTCAAGCCGATGAACTGTCCCGGGCACATCATGATTTACCAGTCGACGCGGAGAAGCTATCGCGAGCTTCCCATGAGACTGGCGGAGTTCGGCACGGTTTACCGGTATGAGAAGTCCGGCACTCTGCACGGCTTGCTCCGGGTCCGCGGCTTCACTCAGGACGATGCCCATATCTTCTGCGAGCCGGATCAGGTCCCGTCCGAGGTGATGCAGACCCTCGAGGTAGGGGAGTTCATGCTGAAGAGTTTCGGGTTCGACCAGTTTAAGGTCGAGCTCTCCTGCCGGGATGCAGCGCACCCGGAAAATTACGCCGGCCAGCCGGAAGACTGGACCATGGCGGAATCCGTGCTGGAACGGGCTCTCAACGAGAAGGGATGGCCGTTCACCCGCCAGGAAGGCGAAGCCAGCTTTTACGGCCCGAAAATCGATATTAAACTGATTGATGCACTGGGTCGTCCCTGGCAGTTGAGCACGTTTCAGTTCGATTTCAACCTGCCGGTTCGTTTCAATGTGACGTACACGGGAGCGGATTCCAAGGAACACCACGTGATGATGATTCATCGCGCGCTGCTCGGCTCCATGGAGCGCTTCATGGGGGTGCTGGTTGAACAGTATGCTGGTGCTTTCCCGGTGTGGCTCGCGCCCAGGCAGGCGGTGGTGGTGCCGATAAGCGATCGTCATCACGGATACGCTTCGGAAATCGAAAAAGCGCTCAAAGATGCCGGGCTTCGTGTTGAATCCGATTTGAGAAGCGAGAAGGTCGGGTATAAAATTCGAGAACACCAGCTTCAAAAGGTCCCATTCATGCTCGTCGTCGGGGACCAGGAAGTCACGAATCGGACGGTGGCGGTTCGTAACCGAATTGAAGGTGATAAGGGCAGCATGACCCCGGACGCTTTCGTCCAGATGGTAAAGCATCTGGTGACGAGCCGCGCGGTCAGGCCGTAGCAACAATTTTCGATTGAAGGGCTGAACAATGAAAGGATGAAGGATGAAGGATGAAGGATGAAGAAGAAAACTGCTTCTTCATCCTTCATCCTTCATCCTTCATCCTTTCCTGATGGAGGAGGGAAGGCATCAACAGAACTCGCGTAAACAACCAAATCAGGGCTCGAGAAATCCGAGTCATAGATGAGCAGGGCGCGCAGCTTGGGGTCATGGAGCCCCGGCAAGCGCTGTCGGTGGCAGAGGAGAGGGGTCTTGATCTGGTGGAGGTGGCGCCCAACGCGCAGCCTCCGGTTTGCCGGATCATGGACTATGGCAAGTACCTGTACCAGCAGAACAAGAAAGCTCAGGAAGCCAAGAAGAACCAGAAGGTCATACAGATCAAGGAAGTCAAGTTCCGACCCAAGATCGACGAGCATGACTACGAGTTCAAGAAGAATCACATCATTCGGTTTCTGAAGGAGGAGAACAAAGTCAAAGCCACGGTGATGTTCCGTGGAAGAGAAGTGACCCACTCAGAAATCGGAACGCAGATTCTGACCCGATTGCAGCAGGAGCTCGGCGATCTGGCCAGCATCGAGAAGCATCCCAAACTGGAAGGCTACTCGATGACCATGATTCTGACCCCGAAAAACAAGTAGAGCCTCAAACACCCGAAAAAGTGCTGACAGCGACAGCCGAGGGGCTGACCGCCTGACAACTCACAGGGTAGCGAGTCGTTTTTGTCTTACCCGCAGGGGGAACATAGAGATGAAGCAGAAACTGAAGACGAAAAGAGCGGCAGCAAAAAGGTTTAAGCTGACCGGGACAGGCAAGATCAGGATGGCGCATAGTTTTCATAGTCACATCCTGACCAAGAAGAGTGCGAAACGAAAGAGGCGTCTGGTCAAAAAAGCGAACCTCTCACCTGCCGACATGAAGCGGGTGAAAAGGATGCTGCTCCTCGCCTAGGGTCTAAAGTCAAAGGTCAGGTTTCGGCCAACGAATAACACGGATAACGCGGATCGATCCGCGTTATCCGTGTTATTCGTTGGCCCACCTGAGCCGTGACTCTCCACAGCTTGGGAAATCAGGAATTGGAATAATATGGCACGTGTAAAACGCGGTAACAAAAGAGTTCAGCGTCGCAAGAAGATCCTTGGGCTAGCCAAGGGATATCGACTGACCAAGGGTAAGCTTCACCGCCAGGCAAAGGAACAGGTCATCAAGTCTCTGGCCTATGCCTACCGCGATCGGCGACAGAAGAAACGCGTGCGGCGCAGCCTTTGGATCGTCCGAATCACCGCAGCCGCCAAACTGAATCAATTTTCCTACAGCCGGCTGATGCATGGTCTGAAGATCGCGGGCGTCGATCTGAACCGAAAGGTTTTGGCGGACATCGCAGTACGGGATCCGCAGGGTTTCGGTCAACTGGTCGAGAAGGCGCGTCAGGCGATCGGTTAGAGTCATGGCAACAGTCGAGCATCTGCCTCCCTTGTGGGACGCTTTCCGTAGAGATCTGGCCGAGGTCTCCACTAATGACGCCCTGACCGAACTTCGTGACAAGTACCTGAGCCGGAATCGGGGCGTCGTCACACTGGAGTTGAAGAAGCTTGGCCAGCTGCCTGCCCAGGAAAGACCTCAAGCCGGGAAGCTGCTTAACGAACTCAAAGTCCAAGTCGAAGAGGCCTTAGCTGAGAAAGCCCGCGAAATCAGCGCGAGGGAGCACTCTGCCCGCTACCAGGCCGAGCGAGTCGACGTCACCCTGCCCGGATACGCCTACCATATTGCCAGCCGTCACCCGATTCGCCGCGCTCTCGAGGAGATGGAGCAGATCTTTGTCAGCATGGGCTTCTCGGTGATGTCCGGGCCGGAAGTCGAGCTCGATTATTACAACTTCGAGGCTCTGAATATCCCGAAAGGCCACCCGGCTCGCGATGCTCAGGATACCCTCTACATCACTGAGAATCTCCTCCTGCGCGCCCACACTTCTCCTGTCCAGATCAGGACTATGGAGAAGCAAAAACCACCGGTCAGGATCATAGCGCCTGGACGGGTCTTCAGGCGTGACGCGGTCGATGCCACTCACAGTCCCATGTTCCACCAGATGGAAGGCTTGGTTGTCGACCAAGGGATCACGCTTGCCGACCTGAAAGGGACGCTTGAAATGTTCCTGAAAGCCTTCTTTTCCGCGGACACTCGAATCCGGCTCAGGCCCAGCTACTTCCCGTTCGTCGAGCCGGGCGCCGAGGTGGATGTGAGCTGCATCTTCTGCGGAGGGAAGGGCTGCAGCATCTGCAAGCAGAGCGGATGGATCGAGATCATGGGAGCCGGAATGGTCAACCCCCGGGTTTTCCGGATTCTCGGGTATGACCACGAGAAGTACACGGGATTCGCCTGGGGCATGGGCGTGGATCGGATCGTCATGCTCAAGTATCAGGTCGAAGATCTGCGCCTGCTTTTTGACAACGACATCCGGTTCTTAAGTCAGTTCTAAGGTTCACGGTTCACCGGTTCGCAGTTCTGGGTTCTAAGTTCAGGGTTCTAAGTTCAGGGTTCTCGGTTAGCTGAGAGCAGGAAGCAGGCTTTGAATCCCTGAACTCTGAACCACGGAACTTAGAACTCAGAACTGTGAACCGGTGAACCGTGAACGGGTGAACCCTGAACCCTGAACCTTTTTCGCCATGAACATCAGCTACAACTGGCTGCAGGATTTTGTGGATTTGAAGGAACTGGGCGTCGACCCGCCTCTTGTCGCCGACGCCCTGACGTCGATTGGACTGGCTGTCGAGGGTGTCGAGTCTAATTCCTCCGATCAGATCTTCAACATCGAGGTGACCAGCAACCGGCCTGACTGCCTGAACCACTTGGGAGTCGCCCGTGAGCTTGCCGCTCATTTCCGACTGAATCTCCGCACCCCGGATATCTCAGACTTGCCTGCGCAGCAGCCGGCTGATGCCTATCCGACTTCCGTCGTGATCGAGGATCCGGAGCTCTGCCCGCAATATTCGGCGCGAATCATGACCGGGGTGCAGGTCGACGAGTCCCCCGCCTGGCTAAAAGAGAAGCTTGTCGCGGTCGGGCAGCGACCGATCAACAACATCGTCGATATCACAAACTACGTCCTGCTGTTGCTTGGTCATCCACTGCACGCGTTCGATTACGAAAAGCTGGACGAAAACAGGATCGTGGTGAGAACGGCCCGCCCGGGCGAGAGGATTGTCACTCTCGACGGTGTCGACCGGAGTTTGCAGCCGGGAATGCTCGCGATCTGCGACGCCTCGAAACCCGTCGCGCTCGCAGGAGTGATGGGGGGTCAGGAGAGCGAGATTTGCCTCCAGACTCAGACCATCCTGCTCGAAAGCGCGTACTTCAACCCCAAGTCGATAAGGGCGACGTCTAAAGCCCTCGGTCTCCGGACGGAAGCATCCTATCGCTTTGAGCGCGGCGCTGACCCGGAAATGCCGGTGAAAGCGCTAAACCTGGCTAGCCGTCTGATTCAGCAAATCGCCTCCGGTCAAACTGTCGGACCCGTTGTCGACACGCACCCGGTCACTTGTCCCCGGGCGGTCGTCCAGCTTCGGCAAGAGCGAATACGCCAGGTCGTGGGTATTGACATAGAGGCGGACTTTGTCACCGAAATTCTGGAACGGCTCCAGTTCCAGTTTGACGGCCGTAGCGACGGCAACTGGCGAGTGATTGTACCCGGTTTTCGCGTGGATGTCGGGCAGGAAGACGATCTGGTGGAGGAGGTCGCGCGTCACTACGGGTACGACAGCGTTCCCAGCACCTATCCGAAACCCGCTACCGCCGGCCATTTCCTGCCGAACCGGACACACGAGCAGTTGTTGCTCCAGCGGCTTCGCGCCTTTGGTTTCTACGAGGCGATCGACTATATCTTCAGCACGCCTGATCAGGAAAAGATGTTCTTCTGCGCATCCACACCCATGGTTGCGATCGCCAACCCGCTGACGGAGGAAGATACTCATCTAAGAACCAGCCTGGTTCCCGGCCTCGTCAATTCCGTCCGACGGAATATGAATCACGGGACCCGGGAAATTCGGCTTTTCGAGCTCGGACACATCTTCAGGCAGTCCAAAGATGAGAAGGGACCTACCGGCGAACCTTTGCTCGAGGAGCAGCGCCTGGGGATCGTGGCGACCGGGACATTTTATCGCCCCTACTGGAGCCAGGTCGGGGATGATTTCCGTTTCTTCCACCTGAAAGGGATCGTAGAGGAGTTGATCGGCGGGCTGGGCTACCGCGCGGTTTTCCGTGCTACCGAGACAACTCCCTTTTTGCACCCGGGGGTTGCAGCCGAGGTCCTGGTCGACGGTCAGCCGATCGGTGTGGCTGGAGAACTAAGTCCGGAGCTTCATGAAAACTTCAAATTCCTGCAGCGGGTCTATGTGGCCGAGCTGACACTCGACGGGCTTTACTCGAAGTCGGTTGCAGAACCGCAGTACACGCCGCTGCCCCGTTTCCCGAGTACCGAACGCGACCTGTCTTTTGTAGTTGACAAAGGCATCGAATACGGTAGAATAACAGCTGCTATTAAATCGTTGAACGTCGCGAACTTACGTGATGTTCAGCTGATCGATCTCTACCAAGGCCAAAAACTTCCCACTGGCAAGGTCAGTCTTGCTGTACGTCTGACCTTCGCTGATCTCACACGTACGCTGACGCAGGACGAAGTCAACAAGTCGGTTGATTTGGTTTCCGGCATGTTGAAGCGGGAATTTCAAGCTGAGCAGCGTTCGTGACAGTTCAAACGTAGGCGGTAATGGTAACGTGGCGTCTTTTGGTCGACGCCCAAAGCCGAAGCTTGCGTGGGAGACCGGCTCGTGACAGACAGAGCTCTAGCCCGCTTGGAAGAATCGTTGGTTCGGGTAGTCGAGCTCTTGAAAAAAGTCCAAGCCGAGAATTCCGAGCTCAGAGCTGTGATCCAACAACTTAAAGACGATCTGGAGGAACTCAAAAGAGAGAACTGCGCTAAAGGCGAGCTCATTGAGAAGTTGGAAAATGACCGTCTTGAGATCCGGTCCCGAGTGGAGAAGATTATCACCAAGGTCAGCACTCTGGAGAAGCCTGTGGGGGAAGCAAGTTCGAGGATGGAGTGAAGAATGGGTGACGGTTCAGAGCGAATTACCACGGTTGAAATATACGGGCAGAGCTATCACGTACGAGGCCTCAGCTCTCCCGAGTACATCGCCCAGTTGGCGGCTTTTGTCGACGAGAGGATGCGAGAGGTTTCTGAATTTACCCCAACTGTGGATACTCTGAAAGTAGCTATCCTGGCGGCCCTGAATATCGCCGACAAGTACCTGACCGCCAGGAAGAAGCTTCAGACTGTCGAGCAACTCGTGGCAGACAGAACCGAGAAGATGCGAGCTTCGCTGGACTCGGTCCTGCACCCTGATTCTCCTTGACAGTCTTGTCGACGCAGCGATCGGGTGACAGTTGGCTCGGTCACATCGAAACGCTGCCGAGGTTGTTATAAGATGGATTTATCTCCCTGCGATGCTCGTGATGGTGAGTAGAAATTGAGCTAACGTAGATTGAATCGGGGACCTGAGTCCGCCGGCGGTGTGCCGTTCCCTCGTCGGAAATGCCTAAAGCCGGAGGCAGGGTTGCCAATCTGCTTCTGCAGGGTTCAATCTCACGAGCCACACGGCAAAGCGGGGAATTCCCCCAATCTTCTTCCAAGCAGCCAGCTGTCAAGCTGGCGTGACGGTTAGCCGGCGCGCTCTTGCGCTGATCAACCCCGCGCCTGCCGTCAGCCGTTCGGACCTTCTCAAGACCTATAAGCGGGAGAGTCGGTATGGAGTACATCATCGGTGGTGCTGTTCTTGCCGCCGCCATCGCCGTCTGGTACGTGCTCAAGGTTCGAGTTGTGGACCAGCGGCTCAGACAGGCCCAGGAGTCTGCAGCCGAGATTCAGCGCAAGGCGGGTGAAGAGGCCGAGAAGATAAGGAAAGAGAAACTGGTCGAGGCAAAAGACCAGATATTCGCCTGGCGGACGGACGCCGAACAGCAGATCCAGGAACGGCGGCGGGATTTTGGCGTACAGGAACGCCGGCTGGCTCAGAAGGAAGACAACATCCAGAGAGCCGAACAAACGCTGGCGCGTAAAGAACGCGAGTGCGAATCGCGCGTGGAGGGTGTCAGGAAGCGGGAACAAAAGGCCGCTGACAGTGAGGCCAAGCTGGACCAGCTGCTCGTCGAGAACACACGCCGGCTCGAGGCTTTGGCAGGGATGAGCTCCGAGGAAGCGAAGAGGCAGCTGATCAAGACCGTCGAAAACGAAGCCTTGCGGGAAGCAGCGATCCTCGCGAAGCGGATCGAAGAGGACGCGCACGAAAAAGCCGAACGCGAGGCGCGCAAGATCATCACGCAGGCCATTCAGCGTTGTGCCGCCGAACATGTCGTCGAGTCGACAGTCTCCGTCGTTGATCTGCCGTCAGAGGACATGAAAGGCCGGATCATCGGGCGAGAAGGCCGCAATATCCGGGCTCTCGAACAGGCCACCGGCGTTGACTTAATCGTCGATGACACCCCCGAGGCGGTTATTCTTTCGGGCTTTGATCCCCTGCGCCGCGAGATCGCCAAGCTTTCCATCGAGCGGTTGATCAAAGACGGCCGGATCCACCCGGCTCGCATTGAAGAGGTCGTTGTTAAGGTGCAGGAGGAAATGGAGTCCAAGCTTTTGGAGGACGGCGAGCAGATCGCTTTTGAGCTCGGCATTCATGACATGCACAAGGAGCTGCTCCGCCACCTTGGCCGGCTCAAGTATCGCACCAGCTACGGTCAGAACGTCCTTTACCATTGCCGGGAAGTCGCGTACCTGGCAGGAATCATGGGCCGTGAAGTGGGTGCGAACGTGGACATCTGCAAGAGGGCCGGCTTGATCCATGACATCGGCAAGGCCGTCGACCGGGACCTCGAGGGCACACACCTCCAGCTTGGCGTGGACTTAGCCAGGAAACACGGCGAAAACGGTGAAGTGATTCACGCCATGGAAGCCCACCACTTTGACGTGGATTTCAAGACACTCGAGGCCGTCCTTGTCCAGGCTGCCGATGCCATTTCCGCAGCCAGGCCCGGCGCCCGGCGCGAGGTGTTGGAGAATTACGTCAAACGCCTCGAAAAGCTCGAGTCTATCGCCGTCTCGTTTAATGGTGTGGCGAAAGCATTCGCGCTGCAGGCCGGGAGAGAGATTCGAATCATCGTCGAGAGCGGCAGAGTCTCGGATGAACAAGCCTACTGGCTGGCCAAAGACATCGCCAAAAAAATCGAGAGCGACCTGCAGTACCCGGGGCAGATTCGAGTCACGGTCATTCGAGAAATGCGTGTCGTCGATTACGCCAAATAGCTCGGGAATTTTCACCATAGAGACACAGAGAACACAGAGAAGGAAGGATGAAGGATGAAGGATGAAGAAAAGCCAATCTGACACGGCTTTTCTTCATCCTTCATCCTTCATCCTTCATCCTTCCTTCTCTGTATCCTCTGTGTCTCTGTGGTGAAATCAAACCATGAAGATCCTCTTCGTCGGAGACATTGTCGGACGCCCGGGCAGGAAACTTCTCAAGGACCATCTCTCGGCAGTCCAGGGAGAGCATGACGTTGACT
>Ga0105092_10001423_pt1 | contig 12868 bp, 11 predicted proteins | sample PPLLak2March2015_FD_87021 | JGI IMG/M metagenome (GOLD analysis project Ga0105092, IMG submission 87021) | Freshwater sediment microbial communities from Prairie Pothole Lake near Jamestown, North Dakota, USA - PPLs Lake P7 Core (1) Depth... | ecosystem: Environmental > Aquatic > Freshwater >... | reverse complement strand
TGACCGTCAGCACGTTGACGCCGTGGCGCGTGAGACGGTTGCGCAGCGCCTCGAGATACGTGGTCAGCCCGGCCTTCGAGGTGTTATAGCCGGGGTTGCCGACGCGGCCGCGATCGCCAGCCACCGAGGAGACGCCAACGATCTGTCCGGCTTTCGCAGCCTGGTACATTTCGGCAACGCGGCTCAGCCATGCCATGGCACCGATCAGATTGATCTCGATCATCGTGCGATCGTTCTCAAAATTGTATTTGTCGATACCGCCGGGCGGGTAGTTCACGCCGGCGACGAGTACGACCAGGTCCAGCCCGCCCAGATCGGCAACGATCCTGCGCAGCAGTTCCGGGGCATTTTCATGGTCAGCCACGTCATGAACATAGGCACGCGCCCGGGTTTCCCCGGCGGTGCGGTTGATCTCTTCGCAAACTGATTCGAGTTTGTCCTTGCGGCGCGCCAGCAAAGCAAGTGTATATCCTTCGTGAGCAAGACGCTGTGCCAGCGCGGCACCGATTCCATCGGACGCGCCGATGATGATCCCGCGTCGGCGTGGATTCAGTGGGGTAGCGGTGACAGGTTCAGGGTAGTTTGACACGATGTCCTCCGATTACGGGTTGGTAGATTCTAACATATCCGCTCCCTGCCTCCTGGCTGCCCCGAATCCTTTGCGAAGTTGTATATCCCTGAAAAGCAGGGGCTGCAACGCGTGTGCAACCCTCCATGCGGAAGAGAATCGTTATAATCAAAGGCAAATCATACCTGGTAGGACAAAAGAGCCAGTTAAGGTTTTAGCGAGTCGTGATTAAATGCACGACTACATATGAGCATGGTCGATCACAGATTAAGTATTCTCACCGAGGCGCGGAACATCCTGGAACAGGAGTACGGCTCCACCAGCGAGAGGGAATCGCTTGTTAAATTGCTGGACATTCTTACCGCGGCTCTGGAAAAATTATCCCCCGATGATGATGAAAGTATCGAAGCTCTGGCCCGGTCGTTGATCAGCAACCGGTCGTTGCTCGCCATGCTCAAACAGCAGACCGACGAACTGGATGCGCTCAAGGAATTGAGCATCAATCTCACCTCCAGTCTTGACCTGCCAGATGTGCTGGACGCGGTTGTCACAGAAGCCAAGCGGTTGATCGAGAATACGCGGGATGTCAACATTTTTCTTTATAAGAATCACAAACTTTCCTTTGGCGCCGCCCTCGATGCCGATGGCACCCGCAACCGGCCCTGGGCAAAGCCCAGAACCAACGGCCTGACCTACACGGTGGCACGCCATGGCAAAACGATGATCGTCGAGGATATGAACAATCATCCACTGTTTTACAATGTGCCCGCCCACTGGTCCGGATCCATCATCGGCATTCCTTTAAAAGTGGGAGACACCGTTGTGGGAGTAATGAATCTGTCCCGCTCCACGATCGGGGGATTTTCATCTTCGGAACTACGGCTGCTCAGCCTGCTTTCTGATCAGGCTGCGGTCGCGATCTCGAACGCCAGCCTGCATCAGATGATCAGCCGCCAGGCCTACAGCGACACACTGACCGGCTTGCCCAACCGCCGGGCATTGGATGAGCGGCTGGAGGAGGAGGTCGCCTCGGCACGCAGAAACAATTTCTCCTTCGCGGTCGTCATGATGGATCTCGATGGGTTCAAAGAGGTGAACGACACCTACGGCCACGCGGTTGGCGACGACGTCCTGCGGCTGGTCTTCGGCCAGATGGCGCGCGGCGTGCGCACCACGGACTTTCTGGCGCGCTATGGCGGCGATGAGCTGACCCTGATCCTGAGCCAGACGGAGTTGTCGTCAGCTCAGGTTGTCTCTGAAAAAATCATCGAGGGGATGAAAAAAATCAAGTACCGCCTCCCCGATGGCAGAAAACTCAGACTCGGGATTTCCGGCGGCATCGCTCTGTTTCCGATCCATGCCCGCAGTGGGCCGGACCTCCTGCGCGCTGCCGATGCAGCCCTCTACCGTGCCAAGAAATATCGACGAGGGACATTTGAAGTCTCACAGGGAATGACAGGTCCGCTGGCCATCCCCAACCCGATATGAAGAAAGCATCCGATTGATTTGGCGGGGGTTATAGTTCGTGGAGAATTCAGCATGCAACGCAAAATCAAAATCATCCTGAACCCCATGGCAGACATGGGCAATGCCTGGCGCATCGCGCGCGACCTGCGTTCGATTACCGAACGACATGGAGGCGTTGATTGGAGCGGCACTGTTTATCCGGGTCATGCCATTGAGCTGGCGAAACAGGCGGGAGACCATCGCTATGATCGTGTGATCGCCATGGGAGGCGACGGCACGGTCCATGAGGTTGTCAATGGGCTGATGAAAGTCCCCGAAAGGAAACGGCCCGTCCTGGGCGTGGTCCCGGCCGGTTCGGGCAACGATTTTTCGCACGCGCTCGGTGTATCCAGAAACCCGGTGGAAGCGCTCACCCGCGCCCTGGAGGGCGAAGCCTCCAGGGTCGATCTTGGCCTGATGACTGATGAAGATGGGAAAAAGGAATATTTTGATAACACCGTTGGCATTGGTTTCGACACCGTCGTGACCATTCGCTCACACAAGCTCCCGCTGCTGCGCGGTTTTCTGATCTATCTCACCGCGGTCATTCAAACGATCATCCTTAACCACAACTCCATGGGGATGGAGATCGAAACCGAGGATAAAAAATGGGAACAGAGGAATCTCCTGCTCACCATGTGCAATGGTCCGCGTGAGGGCGGCGGATTTATGTTGGCGCCTGAAGCGAAGGTAGATGATGGCATTTTACATTACGCGATGATCAAACACGTCAGCCGCCCAATGATGTTCCGACTGCTCCCCGAAGTGATGAAGGGCACGCATGGCCGTTTCAAAGATGTTGTCATCGGCACCTGTAAAAGGATGAGCGTCCTTGCGGACCGTCCCATGTACATCCATACCGATGGTGAGATCCATTCGGGCTTTGGCACAAATACCCGCAAGGTGATTTTTGAAGTACTGCCAAATGCATTGAAGGTTGTAAAAGGGTAAAATTGCAGGGACCATCCCTACAACTATGCCCGACCTCTTTCACTCCCTCCTCAAACAAGACATTGGCCATCTGCGCATCATCGCGGAGCTCTGGGGGCTCGAGCTAAAGTCCATTGAGGCGGACGCGGCGTTGGAGGAGTTATCCGCTTCCCTTCTCGAACCGGACCTGCTCGCCGAGTTGATCGACTCTCTCTCCCCCCAAGCGGAGGCTGCCATTACCGCCCTCGTCAACTCGGGCGGACGCATTCCCTGGCCCACCTTCACGCGTAAATACGGCGACATCCGTGAGGCCGGTGCGGGCAAACGCGACCGGGAAAAGCTTTACCTTGAACCTGCCTCACCCGCCGAGATTTTGTACTACCGCGGTCTTCTGGCGCGGGCATTTTTTGACACGCAAAAAGGACCTCAGGAATTCGCCTACATCCCTGACGATTTGCTTTCTTTTTTGGACCGGGAAGAGGGCGAAGAACAGGAAGACGGGAAGGAAGAAGGCAAGAGCGCAGAACCCTTGGGGCGCGCTGCCTCTCCGGGTGAAAAGGGACAGGAGATTCTGGCCACTGACTTCATTTTGGATGACGCAACAACCTTGCTCGCAGCCTTACGCCTGGGCATCGCACCACCCGAGACAAAGATATCGGCAAAGGTCATCCAGGCACTGCTTCGGTCGGCAAAACTGATCAAAGGATCGGCGCCGCAGCCGGAACCCGTTAAGGCGTTTCTGGAAGCGCCGCGCAGCGAAGCTCTGGTTACCCTTCAAAACGCCTGGATCGAAAGTGAATCCTTCAACGAGCTGCGCCTCATGCCGGAGATCATTTGCGAAGGCGAATGGAAAAACCAGCCGCAGGAAACAAGGGAGTTTCTGTTAAATCTATTGGATGCCCTCCCCGAAGGCAAATGGTGGAGTCTCAACGCCTTCGTCCGCGACATTAAACAAAAGTATGCAGACTTCCAGCGACCCGCGGGCGATTACGACTCCTGGTTCATCAAACGCGCCTCAGACGGGCAATACCTGCGCGGCTTCCCCTCCTGGGACCAGGTGGATGGCGCCCTCATCAAGTATGTCATCACACATGTTTTGCACTGGCTCGGACAGGTTGACTTATGTGTTGCAGATGGCGCCAGCGAACCCACCTCTTTTCGAATCGCAGGTCCCGAATCGCATATTGCCGGCAAAGAAAACAAAAAAATCCATATCTCATCGCAGGGATTGATCTCCATCCCGCGGCTCGCGCCGCGGGTGGTCCGTTATCAGGTTTCAAGATTCTGTGAATGGGACGAACCAAAGGATGAGGTGTACCGCTATCGCATTTCGACAAACTCATTGACGAAAGCAAAAGAACAGGGGCTGAAGATCGAACATCTGCTGGTATTGCTTGCAAAACATTCTGATGCCGGGACGCCGCCGTCGCTGGTCAAAGCCCTCAAACGCTGGGAAGTTAACGGGACCGAAGCGCGGGTGCAGGCCCAGGTCCTTTTAAAGGTGAGCCGGCCCGAGGTCCTGGACGAGATGCGCAAATCGAAAGCGGCAAAATTCCTGGGCGAAGTGTTAAGTCCCACAACGGTGATCGTCAAAGGCGGAGCCGTCCAAAAAGTGATGGAGGCATTAATGGAGCTGGGCATTGTCGGTGAAACGCAGATCGGGGAAGAGTAATCCTCCCTTGCTGTTAAGTGGAAAGCCTGATTTAATTCGGCGTCCCGGATGGGGCGTCGTTCTTTTTATAAATTAAGGAGGCATATGAAATCGCTGGCAGAGAAGGTGGCGGTCGTAACCGGCGCAAGCCGGGGTGTGGGAAAAGGGATCGCGCTTGGGTTGGGCGAAGCAGGTGCAACAGTTTATGTCACCGGCAGGACAACGCAGGATGGGAGCGATATCGATAAGCTGGGTGGAACAGTTTTTACGACAGCAGAGGAAGTCACAACAATAGGAGGCAAAGGCATCGCAATTGCGTGTGACCATCGGGACGACTCACAGGCAGAAAAGGTCTTTCAGCAGGTGGCACAGGAACACGGGCGATTGGATATTTTGGTCAACAATGCCTGGGGCGGATACTCACAAATGGAGCACGACGGTGAATTTACGTGGCTCAAGCCCTTTTGGTCCCAGCCCTTCTGGCGCTGGGACGCCATGTTCCAGGGCGGTGTACGTGCTGCCTATGTCGCAAGTGCTTTCGCAGCGCGGATGATGACGGAACAAAAGAATGGGTTGATCGTGAATGTTTCGTACTGGGCCGCCCAAAAGTATATGGCGAACGCAGCGTATGGAACCGCCAAAGCCGCGGTGGACAAAATGACTGCGGACATGGCACACGAAGCGAAAGAGTTCAACATTGCCGTGATCTCGCTCTACCCGGGATTGGTGCGAACGGAACTGATCCTGCGTGACGCGCAATACTTCGATATGAGCAACTCCGAGTCGCCACAGTTTGTCGGCCGGGTGATCGCGGCGCTGGCAAACGATCCGAACGTCATGAGCAGGACGGGCCAGGTTTTGGTGGCCGCCGCGCTGGCAGAAGAATACGGCCTCCAGGATATCGATGGAAAACAGCCGAGACCACTCACTCTCGAAACATCTTGAAAGATGGTGACTGTCACGGAAGAATCGTGACAGTCGTTTTTTTGTAAGATGGCTATAATGAAAATACAGTTGGTCGAGTAGCCCCGCATGCCCTTCGCGGGACGTATCGATACCAACAATATCAACTGGACACGAAATCAAATAAAAACTTGAAATATGTGGCCTCGATACAGTCTCGCTATCGCTCGACCTACTCGACCACCAATGTCCAACACAACAGGAGTTCCCATGTCCAAACTCGATTGGCTTATCCAGGAAATTGACGGCTTGAAGGAACAGGGCTTGTACAACCGCATCCGCACGATCGGCTCGGCGCAGGGCGCCTGGCTGACCGTGGATGGCAAGAACGTGCTCAACTTCTGCTCGAACAATTATCTCGGCCTGGCGAATCATCCGAAGATCGTCGCAGCGGCAAAGCAAGCCACGCAGAAGTACGGCGTCGGTCCTGCCGCGGTGCGTTCGATCGCGGGCACTATGGATCTGCATGTCCAGCTCGAACAGCGGCTTGCCAAATTCAAAGGGGCCGAGGATGTCATTACCTTCCAATCGGGGTTCACTGCCAACCTCGGGACCATCTCTGCGCTCGTGGGCAAGGAAGATGTGATCTTTTCGGACCGGCTCAATCATGCTTCCATCATCGATGGCTCCCGGCTCTCGGGCGCGAAAATTGTCCCCTACGAACACAACGATCCCGGGGCACTGGAGGACGCGATCAAGGAACATGCTTCGAACTTCCGCCGCGCTTTGATCATCACTGACGGCGTCTTCAGCATGGACGGCGACATCGCCCCCCTTCCCGACCTGGTTGAGGTGGCGAAAAAATACGACATCCTCTTCATGGTGGACGATGCGCATGGTGAAGGCGTTCTCGGCAAAGGCGGGCGCGGCATCGTGGATCACTTCGGCTTGCACGGCAAAGTGGATATCGAAGTCGGGACGATGTCCAAGGCGTTCGGCGTGGTCGGCGGCATGGTCGCGGGCGACAGGGTCATCGTCGAATGGCTGCGTCAGCGCGGACGACCGTTCCTGTTCTCCTCCGCCGTCACTGCACCCGACGCGGCGGCCTGTCTGGCAGCTGTGGACCTGCTCGAGGAATCCACCGAACTTGTGGATAAGCTTTGGGCGAACGCGAAATACTTCAAAGCCGAAATGAAGAAACTCGGCTTCGATACAGGCGTCAGCGAAACACCCATCACGCCCGTCATGCTTGGCGAAGCACTGCTGGCTCAACAGTTCAGCCGGGAATTATTCGAAGAAGGCGTCTTTGCCATGTCCATTGGCTTCCCAACGGTGGCAAAGGGTAAGGCACGCATCCGCGTCATGATCTCTGCCGCGCATGACAATGATGATCTCGGTAAAGGTTTGGAGGCGTTCAGCAAGGTTGGGAAGAAGCTGGGTGTTATTTAGTAATTGGAAATGCAGGGGCGAGCGCTCTGCGTCTCGCCCCTATAGTGGGGTATTACAAACATGAAATCCAAATTTGATCCGCAAAAACATCACCGCCGTTCGATTCGGTTGAAAGGTTACGATTACACTTCAGAAGGCGCGTATTTCGTCACCATTGTGACCCAGGGGCGCGAATGTTTGTTTGGGGAAATTCACGACGGGGAAATGATTGTAAGATGGTGGAATGAATTGCCAAACAAATTTCCCGATGTGGTCCTGGGTGCATTTATAGTCATGCCGAATCATTTTCACGGGATTATTTTTATAATCAACAAACGTAGGGGCGAGGTCATCTCGCCCCGTAACAATATTCAGGGCGGGGTTTCCCCGCCCCTACGCAAACCAACATTGGGGCAAATTGTAGGGTATTTCAAATACCAATCCACAAAAGAGATGAACGAGGTAGGTAATACAGGCACAATAACCAAATTCTGGCAACGGAATTACTACGAACACATCATTCGCGATGAAAAAGAATTGCAGCAGAAAACCGATTATATTTTTTCCAATCCATCTCGTTGGGAAGAAGACGAAGAGAATTCTGGAAATAAAAATTCGCCAAGTGCATAATATACCTGGCGAATTCTCACTAACGGGGCAGGAGAACCCTGCCCCTACTTGGCATATGCGTCCAAAAATTCATCCCACCCAGTTTGCAGGGCAAAATCCAGCGTGCGGTAATAAGTGTAATTTGAATCCTTTTGGCTGGCTTTGGAGATGTGATAGACCGTGATCCCATGTGCATCGGCATAGGCGTTGACATGCCGCTCGTGCAGCACCACGGCACTGACCGCGTTCATCACTGCCTGGCTTTTGGCTTTGATATTCGCATCTGCGACATTGCGATTGAGCTCATACGCCATATCGTACAGGTCCTTGTCCATCGGTGCCTGCCAGAAGGAGCGCGTTGCGCCGAAGGCACGGTCATACTTTCTGCGATTTGCGCCCAGGCCATTATTCAAGGCGACAGACCAGTCATTGACTGCAGTGAGCAGTGCATCGAAGCGGCTATCCACCGCCACTGCGGACCAGGTCTTGTCGCTCGTGGCGCTCTGACTGGTGGCAATCGCGACCTGATCGGCGGTCATATTCGGGTTGGCGGCAAGTTGCGCCAGCACAAGATCATATTGAACGCCTTCCCCACCGACCCACTCCTGGGAGTGTGCCAGTGCAGTTGCATATCCGTGCCAGAGCAGTTGCACTTCGATGGAAGCCATGTTGCAGCCATCGAACGCGACCGCGTCAATAAACCCAATGGATGGCAGTGCGGCTTGGATCTCTTCCATGTCAAGCGTATCGTTATCCGTATCATCCTGCATCACGTAACCGGGATGCCAGTTCCAGCCGTGTCCCCAGAAGTACAACGCATAATGATCGGCAGGATAATTTGATTTTGTCCAGGTGACGAAATCGATCAGCGTTTGCGGATCGCCGAAGTTCCTCTCACCCCAGTCCGCGACGGCGTTTTCGGGCGCAGCGGTCATACCCTGGGTGACATGGAAGAGTTTGGTCGTCTGCCAGTCACCGTAACTGGTGTCGTAGCCTGGTCCCCTGTCGGCAAGCGCAACGATTTGCACATTTGCACTCGAACCTGTCGGTGCGAGTTCCGCTTCAATATCCTGTACAACATAATCTTCGAGATTGTTATCCCCCGAAATGTAAACCATCACTGTCCACCTGGCAGGCGCGGCTGGTGCGGCAAAGGCTGTACTCGTCAGCGTGGAGATCAAAACAAGCAGGGCAATGGACGTAACAAACGAGCGGGTTGTTTTATGCATGACTGCCTCCTTTGGCTTGCAAAAGTATAACATTTCAAATCCCAAATCCAGTAATCTGTTTCTCTTCTAGGAAAATTCAGTCTTGACAGAAATAACTATACACCGTATATTTACAGCGTATAGTTTACAAGGAGCATAAATGGCAAGACCTACCCTCAAAAAGCAGATCCCAAATTTACAGGAAGCCATCAAGGAAACAGCCTGGCAGCAGATCGCCGAATTGGGCGCCCCCGCCCTTTCGCTGCGAGCGATTGCCCGGGAGCTAAAGATCACCGCACCTGCCATCTACAATTATTTCCCTGACCGGGATGCACTCGTAACGGGGCTCATCATTGATGCATTTACATCCCTGGGTGATTGGCAAATTGAGGCGCGTGACTCGATCCCTGAGGAAGATCTCAGAGGCCGGTTGAACGCGATCGGTTTAGCCTACCGGGACTGGGCCCATACATTTCCGCAGCGATACCAGCTCATTTTCGGCACGCCCATTCCCGGTTATGTCGGTCCAGTGGAAAAAATATTTCCATCCTCCGCACGATCGTTGAGCGCTCTTGTCAGTGTGGTGGAAGGACTGCGTGCGACCGGAAAACTCAATATCGGCTCTTTTCCAAAGGTTAAATCCGAATACAAGGTCAGCTTTGAGGTGTGGAAATCGTACGATGGCAACGCGGATGTGCTGTCGCTCTCCGTTGCGATGATCATCTGGTCACGCGTCCATGGCATCGTTTCTCTTGAACTTCAAGGCAACCTGCCGCCCTTCGGCTCACAGGGCGATGCCCTGTATCGCTATGAACTGCAGTCCACACAACAACAATTTATCAAGCAATAAATCAAGGAAAATAGAAATGTCAATTAAACATGTTATTTTGGGTACAGGCGCGATCGGACGTGCCGCCATGGAAGAACTCCTCAAACGCGGCGAGTCCGTCCGCATGGTGAATCGTTCCGGGAAAATGGACGGACTTCCCGCCGGGGTGCAGGTAGTCGCCTCAGATCTTTACGATCCAGCCAGGGTCAGGGAAGTGACGCGGGAGGCGCAGGTGGTGTACCAGGCCTCCCAGCCAAACTATAGCCGATGGCCCGAGAAATTCCCGCTTTTGCAGAAGTCCATCATCGACGGCTTGACAGGCAGTGCTGCAAAACTCGTTCTTGTTGAGAACCTGTACATGTATGGCGACACCGATGGCAAGCCCATCACTGAAGATACGTCCTATAAGGCTCATACGCGCAAAGGCCGCGTGCGCGGAGAGATTTCCAGAGCAGCGTTCCAGGCACATAAAGAGGGTCGTGTGCGGGTGACGGCGGCGCGTGGCGGCAACTTCTTCGGTCCCTGGGGCACCGGCTCCACCATGGGAGGGCGCGCGTTTTATCCGCTCTTGCACGGCAAGCCTGCTCAACTGATCGGGCGCACCGATCTTCCCCATTCGCATACGTACGTGAAGGACTTTGGCACCGCGCTGGTCATCCTGGGTGAACGCGTCGAAGCAGATGGTCAGGCCTGGCATGTGCCAAACGATCAGCCCAGGATGTCGCAAAGCGAATTGGTTCGCATGTTCGCGGAAGAAGCAGGGATTGAGCCAAAAATAAGCAGCATGGGGAAACTGATGATGGCAATTGGCGGACTCTTCATCCCGGAAGCAAAGGAAACCCTGGAGATGATGTATGAGTTCGATAAGCCATTTATCGTTGACTCAAGCAAATTTGAGAAAACGTTTGGCATAAAGGCGACCCCAATGCGCGAGGCAATCCGAGAGACCGTGAATTGGTACAAAAGCCATATGGAATGAAACAGGATTTCCGCATGAAAACATCTGCCTATATCAACTTACACAAGGTTTTAGTCACACCGATTGTTTTCGCGCTGATGTGGTATTTCGACAACTGGTCGGTGGAAGCATTTGTCTATCTTGCCATGCACGGCACCTATACGATTCTCTGGCTGATCAAGCATGTGCTCTTTGGCGACAAGAGATTCGAGACAAAACAGGCGCTCTGGATCGGGATGCTCTTCATCTTCCTTCCCCTGGCAGGATATTATGCCGCGCCGTATCTGCTGATCAGCAGGCATGTCGTACTGCCCCCGTACATGTTTGGGTTGATCCTGTTCCTGTACATCATGGGAATCTTCCTTCACTATGTCAGCGACGCGCAGAAATATTACACGCTGCAATTGCGCAAGGGATTGATCACGGAAGGGCTTTTCAGCCGGACGCGCAACCCCAATTATCTCGGTGAAATCCTGATCTACACTGCCTATGCAATGATGTCCATGCACTGGCTTCCCTACGTCATTTTAGGCGGCTGGATCTTTGGTTTCTTTTTACGAAACATGCTCTCCAAGGATAAGTCTCTTTCCAGATATGCTGAATTCAAAAATTACAAAAATAAATCCGGTCTTCTGTTCCCCAAGCTTGATCTCTAAGTTTAGGAGTAAATGATATGGCTAAGATATTTAATGGTCGTTTTACAGCGAAAACGGAGCAACCCTTTGTGGTCTTTCTGATCGGCATGCGCGTCAACAAATGGTGGCGATTCGACAAGTGGATCCCTGTTGCCAGCGCAATGGGACCGATGCTGCAGGCTTTGTTCACAAATCCCGAAAAAGGATTCCTGCACGCAGAATTTTTCTGGAATTTCAGCGGACCGGTCCTGATCCAATACTGGCGTTCCTTCGAAGACCTGGAACGGTTTGCCCGTCATCCATCCGACCCGCATCTTGGAGCGTGGAAGAAATTCAATCAAGCCGTTGGCGCGGATGGAAGCGTGGGCATCTGGCACGAGACGTACACCGTTAACCCGGGTCAGTTCGAATCGGTGTATGGCAATATGCCGAGATTCGGTCTCGGCGCAGCGCTGGAGCATGTGGAAGCCATCGGACGCAGAGAGACTGCACGCCTGCGACTCTCCGAAAGGTAACAATGTATTCAAGGTAGACTCAGAGAGTCTCTGAAAACTTGTCAAAATAGGAGTGGTCCGGCAAACCTGTCGGATGACCAAATCACAACAAATTTAGCCAACCGATCTGAAGGATGCACAAGGGTCGAATCATAACCCTACACGCAGTGACAGGTCGTTTTGGACTCAATCGGGCGCGATATAGGTTGAGTGAAGGATGAGCGAAGGATAACTGGAGGAGGACGGACCCGGCTGCCGGACAGCCAGGATGGCTCGTTTTGGGTCGGAGGGAGAATTCAGTTGTGCATTTTCAAGATCATGGGACCATTAAAAATCTGGTGGAGATATTCACCGGACATGAGGAGACGCATGCGAAGGAGATCCGTACAATCATTGAAAAAGCGAGAGTATTGTAAGGCACAAAACTCCGGGAAAATACTCCCGGAGTTTTTTCCTCCCGGGATGACAATTGAATTATCATGCTTTGCCCATTCCCAACTTGCCTGCTTACAAGTATCATATTTGCATGCCGCATAAACAAGCCGAACATAAGGACGTGGCGCGAAACCGCACCTCTCTGACCAGCTTTGCCTGGCTTTCCATTGCTGCAGCACTTGCCACCATTGCCCTAAAAACGGGCGCCTATCTCATGACCGATTCGGTCGGTTTGTTATCCGACGCGCTGGAATCTCTCGTGAATCTGGCGGGCGGGATCATGGCACTCATCATGCTGACGATCGCGGCGCGCCCGGCTGATGACAGCCACGTATACGGTCACAGCAAAGCTGAATACTTTGCCAGCATCACGGAAGGATTCCTGATCCTGGGCGCGGCTGTAGGGATCATCAGCGCTGCACTCAACCGCCTGCTCCAGCCGCGCGAGCTGGAGCAACTGGGACTCGGGTTGGGCGTCTCGGTAGCCGCCTCCATTGTCAACCTCATCGTGGCACGCATTTTATTACGTGAGGGCACAGCCCGCCGCTCCATCACGCTCGAAGCGGATGGTCATCATCTCATGACTGATGTGTGGACGTCCGCGGGCGTGATCGGCGGGGTTGCTGTTGCGGGCTTCACCGGTTGGGGGATTCTCGATCCACTGGTTGCGATCGCTGTAGCTCTTAACATCGTTTGGACAGGCGTGCGACTCGT